>SXGR01167452.1_pt1 | contig 10583 bp, 6 predicted proteins | sample 3174711 | NCBI WGS metagenome assembly SXGR01 (sample SAMN11356860, study PRJNA531348) | freshwater metagenome | isolation source: freshwater sample F1-60 | place: China: Fuxian Lake, Yuxi | collected 2017-12-25 | reverse complement strand
CGAAACTGCTAAAAGTCATGAATACTTAAAATTGTTTGGTTTCGGGGCCAAGACCGAAGTTGCATATCCTGGCGAGACGCGGGGTGCTTTGCGTCCCGTATCGAAATGGCAAGGCACCGAAAAAATTACTTTTGCCTACGGGTACGGGTACACAGCAACAGCACTTCAAATGGCCGCTGCCGTGAACACCGTTGCTAACGGTGGTGTTTATGTCGCTCCAAAATTAGTGTTGAAGACGATTGACGCAAAGGGCGTCGAAACAGCCACACCTGATTCGTTGACTCGTCAGGTTGTTTCGTCGGATACCGCTAAGACAATGACTTCATTGATGACCGACGTTGTCTGCTACGGAACGGGCACCTTGGCCAAGTTGCCGGGCATGAGTGTTGCGGGCAAAACAGGGACGGCTTACAAGTTGCAAGAAAACGGCAAGTACGTGACCGACGAAGGTATCCGAACCTATTTTGCTTCATTCGTTGGTTTCATGCCGGCTAACAATCCGCGATTTACGGTGCTGGTTTCGATTGATGAGCCAGATTCCGGCACCCAAGACCGCTTCGGTGGTACAGCAGCGGCACCAGTGTTTGCTCGAATCGGACAGGTCTTGATCAACGAACTAGATATCCGCCCAGAAGGCAACGACATCGGCTGCGTCGGGTCGCGACCTGCAGAACTCGGACCTGGTCACTGAGATGTCAAAAAACTCGTTGCGACAGTTGGACCAAGTGCTTGCTGGGGCATCCGAAGTTTCGGTTCGTGAAGTAATTGGTAACCCAAGTGTGCAGGTTTCCGAGATTACGCATGACTCGGCAAAAGTCACGCAGAACTCGATTTTTTGTTGTGTGGTTGGCGAGAGCACTGACGGACACAACTTTGCCGCATCAGCCAAACAAAACGGTGCTGTGGCGTTATTGGTCGAACGTCGTGTCGATGTTGACATCACCCAAGTAGTCGTCGGCGACGTGCGCTCAGCAATGGGCTACGTCGCCGCAGAGCTGTTCGATCGACCAAGCCAAAAATTGAATGTCATCGGAATCACGGGAACTAACGGAAAAACAACAACCGCACATTTGCTCGCCGCAATATTGCACCAGCACGGTTGGCCAACAACGGTGTTCGGCACACTTTCGGGTACCCGCACGACGCCAGAGTCGACGGATCTGCAAAGGTCATTGGCGGTCGAACTTGCTACCGGTTGCAAAGCGGTCGTGATGGAAGTTTCATCGCATGCGTTGACCCTACGCAGGGTAGAAGGGACGAGGTTCAAAGCCGCAATTTTTACGAATTTGGGTCAAGATCATCTGGATTTTCACAAATCGACAGAAGATTATTTTGCGGCAAAAGCCCGGCTGTTTTCGGCGACTTTTACTGGTACTTGCATCATCAATCGCGACGACGTGCATGGGGCGCTGTTGTTCGACTCTTTGGTCGATGAAAATCTTGAGCGTGAATCGTTCAGTATTGGCGATGCACGAGAGGTCAGAGCGGGTATCTCAAAGATTTCTTTTGTCTGGCGGGGTGAAAAAATTGAAATTGCCAGTGGAGGACAGTTCAACGTAATGAACGCGCTAGCTGCCGCGACTGCAGCAGCCAAACTTGGTGTCGCTGTTAGCGACATCGCAAAAGGTTTGGCTGCTGCAAGCGCTGTGCCGGGTAGGTTTCAATCGGTCACGGTCGGTCAAAATTTTGGTGTCGTAGTTGACTACGCACATACACCAGAAGCATTGCAAAATGTTTTGATTGCTGCTCGAGGACTTGTTGCAACCAGCGCCAGAGTCATTGTCGTGTTCGGTTGCGGCGGTGACAGGGATCATTCGAAACGCCCTAAGATGGGGGCGATAGCAAAGACGTTCGCTGATGTCGTGTATCTCACCTCAGATAATCCTCGCCATGAAGATGCTCAAACGATTGTTGATGAAATACTCGAAGGTGCTACTCGGTCGGGTCAAATTATGGTCAACCTAGATCGCCGCCAAGCGATTGCTGACGCATTTGACCTTGCACAATCTGGCGATGTGGTTGTCATTGCGGGTAAAGGTCATGAGACGACGCAGACAGTTGGAGCCGAAGAGTTGCCCTTTAGTGATGTGGACGTGTCGCGAGAATTATTGCTGGCGGCCTCGTGATCGCAATTTTGACGGCGGCTGCGGTGGCGATGGTCGCTTCGCTAATTGGTACACGCCTATTAATCGTGGTGTTCAAGCGAATTGGCAAAGGTCAGCCAATTCTTGGTGCAGAAGATCGTGGCCCGGTGCAGCACATGCAAAAACAGGGCACTCCGACGATGGGTGGAATCGCGATTTTGTTTTCGGCGGCATTGGGGTGGTTTGTCGCGCACTTTAGAGACGGGCTCCCGTTCTCCGACCAGTCGATGATCATTTGGGTGGCCATCTTTGTGCTTGGCTTCGTTGGTTTCCTCGACGACTTTTTGAAGGTTCGACGGCAGCACAACCGTGGACTGTTGTGGAAGAAAAAGGGGTACATCACTTTTGCGATTTGTATCGGACTGACTTGGTGGCTGACTGCGGCAACTGGCGTGAGTGAATCTCTCTCGTTCACGCGTGCCGACCTGCCTGGGATTACTTTTACTTGGCCATTGTTCGTGATCTGGACGGCATTGATGGTCTGGGGCACATCAAACGCGGTCAATGTGACCGACGGTTTGGACGGACTGGCGGCAGGAGCAGCATCGTTCGGGTTCATCGCCTTCACTGTGATCGCTTATTGGGCGTTTCGTAATCCACAGATTTACGGCGACGTCGTCAACCCACTTGACTTGGCCGTTCTCGCCGCATCGCTGGCTGGTGCGTGCGGTGGATTCTTGTGGTGGAACGCCGCACCTGCTCGAATTTTTATGGGAGATGTTGGCGCACTCGGTTTGGGCGCCGCGCTCGGTCTATTGGCGGTGACCACCAATACTCATTTGTTGTTGCCAATAATTTGTGGAATCAACGTCCTTGAAGCTGGTTCAGTCGCGGTGCAGATGGGGGTGTTCAAGGCCTCAGGTCGCAAAAAACGATTGTTCAAAAATTCGCCGATCCATCATCACTTTGAACAAAGTGGTTGGCCAGAGACGACCGTGATCATTCGTTTTTGGATCATTTCTGCGATTTGTGTCTCGACCGCCGTGGCGATATTCATCGCCGATTTCACCAACGTGCAAAGTCTTTACGGACCGCGACGCTGAAATGACCACGACACTTGTCTATGGTCTGGCAGTCGCCGGCAGGGCAGTGGCCAGTGAACTTGTGTTGCGGGGTGAAACTGTGATTCTTGTAGACGACGAACACAATGACAGTCACACGCAGTTCGCCAATGAACTAAACAGCGAAATTTCGTTCAAACCAACTGCTGAAGATCTCAGAGCGATGATCCAACAAGTTGATCGCGTGGTGCCGGCACCAGGAATTGCAGAAGGTCATGCTTTGTTCGCGGTATCGCGTCAATCAAACAAACCGGTGATGTCAGAAATTGAACTCGCCTACCAATTTGAGCGGCAGACGCCGAATCCACGACCGATGGTCGCAGTCACTGGAACTGATGGCAAGACGACCACCACATTGATGGCTGCGGCGATGTTGAACTCAGCAAATCGCAAGGCGGTGGCAGTCGGCAACACCGAGACACCGTTGATTTCCGCATTGCGCGCTGATGTTCAAGCATTTGCGGTCGAGTGCTCGAGTTTTCGACTCGCCTTTACCCAAACTTTTCGCACAAAAGCATCGGTGTGGTTGAATCTTGCCCCGGACCATCTGGACTGGCATCGCTCGATCGACTCTTATCGTGCGGCCAAAGCAAAAATTTGGGCCAACCTGCTTGACTCGGATATCGCAGTAGTGCCTGAGGCCGACAAGTCAATTGCCAAATTCGCCAATGACAGCAATGGGCGAGTCGTGAGTTTCGGAAAAGACTCCGGTGACTACCACGCGCTAAACGGTGTTCTCATGTCTCCAATTGGCGAAATTCTGCATGTCAGCGAGATGGCCAGAAGTTTGCCCCACGACGTGACCAATGCCTTGGCTGCTGCCGCTTTAACGATTGAATCTGGACTGGCGAACGGCGCTCAAGTTGCCGACGCATTGCGAACTTTTGAGAACGCACCGCACAGAATTGAATTCGTCAGCGAATGCGACGGAGTGCGCTGGTTCAACGACTCGAAAGCCACGAGTCCGCATGCCTCGAGCGTCGCCTTGAACTCTTTTGAATCGATTGTTTTGATCGCTGGCGGAAAAAACAAAGACCTGGATCTCTCCGAGATGGCCGCGTATCCGCAAAATATGAGAGCGGTAGTGGCAATCGGCAAGGCCTCAAAAGAGATAGCCCAAGCATTTTTGGGGGTGTGTGAAGTTCGTACCGCGACTTCGATGCGCGAAGCCGTCAGTTTCGCCAACGAATTGGCCAGGCGAGGTGATGTAGTGCTGCTTTCACCGGGATGCACGAGTTATGACTGGTACAAAAATTACGGCGAACGTGGCGTCGATTTCAAAAAAGAAGTTATCTCGTTGATCAACAGCAATAAGCAAATCAAAAGATAAGGGGCAAAATGAGCACAGTAACCACCACCAACACGAGTCGCGCCATGACCCTTGCCCAAAGGCGCCGTGCGGTGCTCGACCAAGGTGGTTTCTTGGCGTCGCGTCGAATTACCCAGAAGCCCGCCAACAAAACCTTCTACGTAATTTTTTTTACTGTTCTGACTTTGATTGCTTTTGGTCTGGTGATGGTCATGTCATCGTCTTCAATTGTCGCCCTGAATCGGGGATTGTCGCCCTGGACGATGTTCTTCAAGCAATTGATGTGGGCCTGTTTCGGCGCATTAGGAATGGCGTTCTTTTATCGCTTCCCATATTCGATGATGCGCAAGTGGGTTTTTTTATTCTTGGTAATCGGTTATGCAGCGATGCTCCTGCCGTTCGTGCCGAATATCGGTGTCAGCACCAACGGTGCAAGAGCGTGGGTCGCATTCGGACCGGTCGGCTTTCAGCCATCCGAATTCTTAAAGCTTTTCCTCTTGGTTTACTGCGCCAACCTTCTTGGGCGCCGTCAAAAAGAGGTGACAGACATAGGTCGAACAATCAGGCCTATTGTCAGCGCGTGGCTTGTTGCAGTCGTGCTTTGTTTGGCGCAAAAAGACTTGGGTGGCGCGATTGTCATGACCTGCATAGTGCTCATGGTGATGTTTATGTCGGGTGTTCCGATGCGAATCATCGGGGCGATCGGTGGTGCTTCAACTTTCGGTGCGTTGCTGTTCACTCTGACCACCTCGTCTCGACGCAATAGATGGACAGCATTCTTGAATCTTGACGAGACCAAAGGATCATTCGGTTACCAAGTTTGGCAATCAATACTTTCGATCTCAAACGGTGGCGTCTCGGGGGTGGGTGTCGGTGCGGGCACGGGCAAATGGGGTTATGTGCCACTAGCGCACAGTGACTTTATATTTTCTACAATCGCCGAAGAGTTTGGTCTAATCGGCGTGACCCTGGTTATCGGCGGATTTCTGCTGCTCGTGCTTTTCGGTTTGCGTGCGGCGATGGGCGCGCAGGAAAAATTCGGTGCTCTGCTTGCGAGTGGCATCACGATGTGGTTCGCGGTCCAAGCAATTATCAACATTGGTGGCGTTTCAGGGTCGATGCCAGTGACAGGTTTGACACTGCCACTCATTTCTTATGGCGGAAGTTCGTTACTTGTCTGCATGTCGGCAGCTGGGTTGTTGATGAATGTCGCGCGTAACATGAAGTGAGCTATTCACACAAGTAGAACCTCTTGACCGACCCCCGCCATCCCGTCTTTGCCGTCATCACAGGTGGTGGAACCAGCGGTCACGTAATTCCCGCTTTGGCAATAGCCGAGTTGCTGCAAGAAGTTGGATATTCACCCCATCAGTTGCATTTTGTCGGCAGTACGAATGGCATTGAAACAACCCTTGTTCCGCCCACCGGAATTGCGATGTCGTTGCTCAGCGTGAGCGGCTTCAGTCGACAACTCTCGGTGAGTGCGCTGAAGAGAAACCTGGTTAGTTTCAAGGCTCTTAAATTGGCGACCCAACAAGCCGAAGCGCTTTTGCAAAGTCTGCGTCCGCGGGTTGTCGTGTCCCTGGGTGGCTACGTGAGTGCACCGACGACCCGTGCCGCCATGCGTTTGCAGATTCCAGTTGTCACTGTTTCCTATGATCGGCAGCCCGGGATGGCAACAAGGTTGCAGGCTCGCCGTGCAACGGCGATAGCAGTGGCTTACCTGCCGACGATTTTGAACAACGCGACTTTAACCGGCGCCCCGGTGCGAAAGGCACTGCGCGCTCTTGACGTGGGGGCAACGCGAGATCAGGCCCGCAAACGATTGGACCTGCCCGTGAATCGCAAAGTCGTCTGTGTAACCGGGGGGTCACTGGGTTCGGCGAAATTGAATTTAGTGGCGAAAGAAATTGTCGAGCGCAACCAAGGTCGATCCGACTTGTGCGTGATTCATCTGACGGGGCAGCGTTACTTCAATGAAGACTTGCCGAACCTTGGCACCGATTCAAAAATTATCTATCGGCGCCTCGAATCGACAGTGGCGATGCAGGACGTATACAGCGCCACCGATTTAATGTTGGCGCGTTCTGGGGCAAGCACCGTCGCAGAAATCTCGACTATTGGTTTAGCCAGCGTGCTCGTGCCCTGGAGTGATGCCGCCGAGGATCATCAAACTGCGAACGCCAATTGGCTGGGCGAAATAGGTGGTGCTGTCGTGGTCGACGAAAATTCGGTGTCGGTGTCGGCGATCGCTGATCGTGTCGTCTCGCTTGTCGACGATCAGGCGCAACTAGATGCGCTCGCCAAATCTGCGCGCAATGCTGGTGCGCAACATCGAAGTTCATCTTTGGCGAATTTAATAGTTGAAACTGCCAAGAGTAAAGACCAACTGCCAGATCTGTCGACCAAAAAAAAGGTGCATGTCGTGGGTGTTGGCGGTCCTGGAATGTCGGCAATCGCGACCGTGCTCGTCGAGATGGGTAACGATGTATCGGGTAGCGATCTGCGTGAAACAGAAGCGATTTCGCGTCTACTCGAAATCGGTATTCCCGTGAATATCGGACATCAACGCTCCGCCGTGCACGACTGCGATTTTGTGACTGGCTCACCGGCGGTCGCTCCGACGAACATCGAATATCTGCAGGCCAAAGAGTCGGGCATTCCGATTGTTTCGCGTGCGCAGACCTTGGCCAGTATTTGTAGTCGGGTCAAGAGCGTCGGGGTTGCAGGAACTCACGGCAAAACGACGACGTCATCGATGTTGGCAACAATTTTGATCTCAGCCAATTTGAACCCGAGTTACTTGATCGGCGGAGATGTCGTCGCCTTCAATCGTGGCGCCAAATGGACGAACGGCGAGTTGTTTGTTGTCGAAGCCGACGAGAGCGACGGCACTCATTTGCAGTTGCCGCTTTTTGCCACGATTCTGACCAACGTTGACATAGACCACCTGGATTATTTCAAGACACAAAGTGCCATTGAACAAAGTTTTGTCCAATATGTCGGCAAAGTTCATGGTCCTCGAGTCTTGTGTCTCGACGACCCCGTGTGTGCATCCATCGCCAAGTTGCTGGATGCGACAACTTATTCTGCTCTTGGTGATGAGCGTGCCGACTATTCGGCGACCGAGATCAGATTCGCCGATGGTTCTTCGACTTTTTCGGTTGTGCGACGAGACGCGACGCAGCCAATGGTGCTCGGCAAAGTATCGCTGCCCCAAAGAGGGGTGCACAATGTCAGCAACGCGTTGGGCGCGATCGTCATGGCGTTGCAACTGGGCGTATCTTTCAATCAGGCCAGTAGTGCACTTGCCAGTTTCGGTGGCGTAGCTCGTCGTTTCGATAGTCGTGGGTCGAATCAAGGCGTGAGTTTTGTTGATGACTACGCTCACCTACCCAATGAAATTGCCGCGGTTCTCTCTGGAGCTCGCGACGAATCTGATAACTGGTCCAGGGTTGTCGCCGTGTTTCAACCCAACAGATTCAATCGGATGTTGCTGATCTCGCATCTCTACGCCGACGCGTTCATCTCGGCTGATCTGGTGGTGGTGACCGATATATATGCGTCAGGCACCGAGCCCATCGCCGGAGTAACGGGTGAGTTGGTGGTCGACGCGATTCGCAAGTCGCACCCCGAATGCCAGGTGGTGTACCAGCCAAACCGCGCAAATCTCGTAGAGTTCTTGGCTGGTGAACTCAAATCTGGTGACTTGTGTATCTCAATGGGTTGTGGTGATATCGCAACGCTGCCACAAGAAGTGATCGCGTTTCGCAAAGGTGAGCGAAGTTGATCTCAGAATTGACGCGTCCCAGCGATAAAGATCTCAATCGATTTGCTGCACTGCTGGGCGATCGAATCACGAAAGACGAACCGATCGGTCCTTATACGACCTATCGAGTCGGCGGCTCGGCGGCGTTGTTCATGCGAGCGATGAGCACCGAAGATCTGCACGCGGTCTCGCGCGCATTATCAAAGGTCCCGATTCCCGTGCTGATGCTCGGCCGGGGTAGCAACATGTTGGTCAGTGATGCGGGCTTTCGGGGTTTGGCGATAACTCTTGGCCCGTTTGCGGAGCAGATTGATATGCCGACAGCCGATCAAGACCCCGTGCTTGTCGTCGGAGCGATGGCGTCACTACCGGTCATCGCGCGCCAAAGCGTCAACAGTCGTCTGCGCGGTTTTGAGTGGGCTGTTGGTGTGCCTGGTTCAATCGGGGGAGCCGTGCGAATGAATGCCGGCGGTCACGGGTCAGACATGATCGCATCTTTGTTGAGTGTGCGTTTATTTCATCTTGAGCGCGGTATCGAAGCAAATGTTTCAGCAGCAAATCTGGGCCTTCGATTTCGTGGTTCAGATTTAAGTGATGAGCACATTGTTTTGTCAGCGACTTTGCGTCTGATGTGGGGCGACAGAGCCGAAGGAGAAGCACGCTTGGCTGAAATTGTCAGGTGGCGAAGAGAGCATCAGCCTGGCGGACAAAATGCGGGTTCTATTTTCGTCAACCCGGTAAGTGGTGCGTCGACTGCGGGAGCGTTGATCGACAATTTGGGTCTACGTAATTATCGAATGGGCACCGCGGTCGTTTCCGATAAACACGCCAACTTTATTCAAGCCGATGAAGCAGGCAACGCCGACGATGTCGTTGAACTGATGACTTTTATTCGACAACGAGTTTTTGAGGCACATGGGATGGACCTTCGAAGCGAGATTCGCCTTGTCGGTTTCGCATCGGTGGTCGCGCAAGAAGCGGGTGCCCAAGTCGAACCAAAAAATATGCGTGGCACCCATCTTGAATCGGCTTTTGGGTCGACGAACAATACTGATTTGTCGATACCGATGCCGACATTCGCCGAGCAACTTTCAGATGAAGTTTTGGCAGAACTCAAAGATGCGTTCGAAGGTGACGCCACACCAACGGCGAATTTGCGGGTCGTGCAGCCAGCCGAATCGACCTCGGCCTCAAACGAGTTGCCGAAAGATGAGACAAATAGTTCGTTGACACTTAAGACGAACAACGGCCGCATAGTGATCGTCGATGAAGATCTGCGGTTGCCGATTGACTCCGATCACCCGATTGACGAGCAGACAAGTTCGGTGCATGTTGCTCCGTCTTCTGACCCAAGCAATGTGATCAGCGATTCACGTTTCAGAACTCGTCGGCGTAAGGTCGCGAAAAATTTGGCTCTGAATCGTTTTCGACTTCTGGTCGGGTTTTTCTCCGTGCTTGGTGTTGTCGTCTTGGTGCTCGCGGTTTTGGCCTCACCGATCATTGGTGTGCGCGAGATTCAAATCGAGGGCGCTCGTTATATGAGCGCTGAATTGCTCTTGGCCGTGGAAAAATCTCTGGATGGCAAATCGATTCTCACCGTTGATACCAATTCTGCTGATCGACGACTCGAAGGAGATCCTTGGGTTGAATCGGTGCGTATTAGGCAGTTTTTCCCTTCGCGTCTCGTGATCGAAATAGTCGAGCGAAAGCCCGTTGCGTTTTACGTTGGAGTGGACAATCGGTCACGCGTCGTGGATGCGCAGGGTCGAGTTTTGGCCGTTGAGACTGGGCAACCCACTGCCTATATGCAAATCACCGGGGTAGGACCGAATCTTGCACCGGGCTCAAGCGCGGGCGCCGTTTACAAAGCAGCGGCACAATTGGCTGGAGGATTTCCAGAGGAAATAAGTGGACGAGTATTGAATGTCGGTGTGGGTGGGCCGAACCAACTTGTGATGACTTTGCGCAGTGGAACCTTGATTAACTTTGGTCCGCCTTCAGACTTGCAAAACAAACTCATTTCGCTGGTGGTGCTGTTGCGTCGTCAAGACCCCAAACAAATTATTTCCATTGATCTAACCGACCCGCAGACACCAACCGTAAAGTCCAAGTAGAGACTTTTCGACCGGCCTGAAGGTCCCGATGATGTTTGGTCACGGTAAGTCGATGTGGCAGACTAACTCCACTAACAAATAGCGGGGGGTTATCTTCAATGGTCGGTCAGCCACAAAACTATCTTGCAGTCATCAAGGTCATCGGCATCGGCGGCGGTGGAGTGAACGCAATCAATCGGATGATGG
>SXGR01558198.1_pt1 | contig 10585 bp, 6 predicted proteins | sample 3174711 | NCBI WGS metagenome assembly SXGR01 (sample SAMN11356860, study PRJNA531348) | freshwater metagenome | isolation source: freshwater sample F1-60 | place: China: Fuxian Lake, Yuxi | collected 2017-12-25 | reverse complement strand
GCTGAGACGATTGCCCGTGAAGCTGGAGTTCTGATCCGCGATACGCGCAATCGCGCAGACCTTACCCAAACGTTCAAGCACGGCAATGAACTGGTAACGAATGCAGACCTCCTCGCGGATCGACTGCTGTGTGAGCGCATTCGGGCAAGCTTCCCCGCACACCGGATTCTTTCTGAGGAGTCATCGCCCAATATTGGTAAGGTCGAGGAGATTCATGGCGGGTTGTGGATCATCGATCCTATCGATGGCACCGTGAACTTTGCCCACGGGCATATCCAGTCGGCAGTGTCTGTCGCCTTTTTCGATCAACAGCAAGTGCGTGTGGGAGTTGTTTACAATCCTTTCACAGACGAGATGTTTGCAGCCGAGTCAGGCAAGGGAGCCACACTTAACGGCAAGGCGATTCACGTTGCTCAGGAATCTGACTTGCGGCGCGCTTTGATAGCAACTGGTTTCCCCTACGAAAAGTCCGACATCGCAATACTGGTCGCGCGGGTGCAGACAATCCTGAGTCATTGCGCTGACATCCGCCGACTGGGATCCGCAGCACTGGATATTTGCTGGCTGGCGGCGGGACGCATCGATGGTTATTACGAGAGCCTCAGTGTCTGGGATTTTGCTGCAGCCCAGTTAGTGGCAACCGAAGCTGGCGCAAGGTTTGGTCATTTCAGCCCACTACCAGACTCTGCCAATCCGCAACTTTGGGGCAAAGACATTCTGGTTGCGAACCCCGCACTGTACCCGCAGCTACTTAAGCTGTTGCAATGAAATCACCCCAACAAGAACTCGTCAGCCCTCAATGGCTTAAATCACGCCAACTATCGCCCATTTAATTGGTTTGGGTAGCATTGCAATTGACGATCGCGTGGCGCGCTCGTAGAGTTTGCCGAACATCTGGCTGATGGTTCTTAAGGATCAGGAGAAACTTGTGAACAAAGTGAAATTTCTGCAAGTGGCGTTGCTGTCGTGGTCATTGACGCCTGCGATTGCGACAGCAGCCGACAGGGTTGGGGACTTTTCCCTGCTGGATCAGGACGGTTATTTCCATAACATGAGTTGGTATGACGATCACGCTGCGATTGCCCTGCTGGTGCAGGCAAACGACAGCCAGGATTCTGCGACAACCATACCTGCCTATGCTGCATTACAGACGAAATATGACAGTCGGGGCGTCGAGTTCATGATGATCAACCCTATGGGTCTGGGTGATCGTGATGCCGTCAAGGCAACGCTTGCCGAGTACGGAGTGAATATGCCTGTGTTGATGGATGATGCCCGCATCGTTTCTGAAGCGCTCGGCATCGACAAGACGGGTGAAGTGTTCCTATTTAATCCGCAAACCTTAATGGTGGATTTTCGTGGTCCAGTTGCCGCGGTTGAACAGGCGCTGACTGAATTGCTTTCTGGCAAGTCGATCAGTAATTCCGTGGTGACCACTACTTCAATTGCAACCACAGGTTCAGCAGTCCGTTACCCGGTTGCTGAAATGCATGCGCAAGCCACTCCATCGTATGCTCAGGATATTGCGCCAATCATTGCCGAAAATTGCGCGAGCTGTCATCGCCAGGGTGGCATTGCCCCGTTCGCCATGGACAGTCATGCCATGGTGCAGGGCTGGTCGCCGATGATTCGTGAAGTGCTGATGACCAAGCGTATGCCCCCAGGTCAGGTCGATGGGCATATCGGTGAGTTCATCAACGACATGCTGATCAGCAGCGAAGAACTGCAGAAAATCGTGCATTGGGTGGAAGCCGGTGCGCCGAACGATGGCAACACGGATCCGTTGGCAGAACTCACTTGGCCGGATACCAAGTGGGCATTTGGGGAACCTGACTACATCATCAAGGTGCCCGAGCAATCGATTCCCGCCACTGGCGTGCTCGATTACCGAAACGTTTCTGTACCAATAGAAATTGAGAGTGATCGCTGGGTGCGTGCCAGCCAGTATGTTGCTGGTGATCGCACTGTGTTACACCACACTCTAAACTCACTGGTCGAACCTGGTGCCAGCCGCCGCAGCGCCCTAATCTCCGGTGGTAATCCGGATCAGGCGACTATTACGCCCTATATTCCGGGTGCCACTCCTGCGATGGAACCGGAAAATACCGGTGGTTTGCTCAAAGCTGGTTCGATCCTGAATTTGCAATTGCACTACACCACCACCGGCAAAGAGACAGTTGATGCCAGCGAGATCGGATTGTGGTTCTACCCGGAGGGTGTGGTGCCAGAGGAAAGAATGTCCGGCGCCTGTGCCTGCATCTTCACGCCGACCTGGACCAATATCCCACCCAACGATCCCAATTTCGAGCAGACGGAGTCCATCACCATCGCGAAGGATGCTTACATCCACAGCATGCTCCCGCACATGCACTTTCGCGGCAAATACATGCGCTTCTATGCGAACTATCCTGATGGTACCAGCGAAGAGCTGATCAACATCGCCAATTACAACTACAACTGGCAGCTTTCATACACTTACAAAGAGCCGAAGTTTGTGCCGGCTGGAACGGTAATCAAGGTCGTAGGTGCGTTCGATAACTCAGCCCAAAACCCCGCGAATCCTGATCCTGAGCGATCTGTTCCCTGGGGACAGCAGAGCTGGGATGAGATGTTTTTTGGTGCTGTGAACTGGAAATATGCGGATCAGGGCAGCGATTAAATCTTTCTATCGTTGAATTAAAAAACCTGATCACCGCAAAGTGCTTGAGGCCTAATTCAGATAGCGGTCCGCATCACAAGACCAATCACAACACTCACAAGTCTTCAGCTGATGGGGGTCTGAATGGAACAATACCCCGCTGGCGCGGGGTCCCCTTTCCATTCAGACCATCACCAGCGATCGGCAGAACTGCCGCTGTTTCGCAAACTGAAAAATTGCGTATTCCAACGTTTCAATTTCACTGCAACACATTTCACAACCTGAACAGAGAACCGCGCATAAAATGCAAAGTGGGAACTGCAAGCGCCGGGTAGAGGGGTATTGAGATCTCAGCGATGAAAGCGAAGCACCGACCGACCGAGGAAGGGAACCGCGGAGCGGGGCAAGCTGCTGAGACCTCAATACCCCTCTACCCGACGCGTACTCTTCACATCACAAGACCGAATATTCCTGACTACTTTATTCCGTCAAAGAATCTGGAAAATATCGTAGGCGACCTTGCCTTCGATCTGCTTGCTCTTGCCCACACTCACAATATGGTTCAGCCAGTCGTATTTTTCCGACGCGGTATTGAATACCGGAGTGACGCGCCAATAGAGGCCAGCATCGCTGCGCACGACCACGCCTTTGTACGTCATGTAAATCAGGGCGCCGTCGTCAGTCTCGAGTGTGATGCGGACATCGAGACTGCTGTGACCGGCCACCTGCGTTATCCAGTCGGCACCGCCATTGTGCACCGTGCCGCGCAGGAGTGGTCCGCTAAAAGTGCCACCAGTAACTGGTGCGATGCGGGTATGGCCGGTGTCGAGTTGTGCGGCCACATCGAGTGACAACTCCAGGAGAAATTCAGATTCGAGCGCGCTTGCTGCGGTTTGTGCATTTGCCATTTGCTCTGCTCCCAGAGTTGTACCTGCCAGCGCAGTCATACCCATTTTGGTGAATTGCCGGCGACTCATGCCGTTGTTGTGCTTGATTGATTCGGTCATGCCCATGCTCCTTTACAGTAAGGTACCGATGCTATTTTTAATACGCTATTCCTTCACAGCCCGTGAATTTTTTTGCCTGTCGAGGCGTTTCAGAATCGGGGGCAGGTAAAGCAAATCCAGAACCAGCGCCAATAAAACTATGGGTACGAGCAGTTTGGCCGCCTGCTGGAAATAGATGGTGTTCGCGCCGATCAGGATGGTGGTGCCCAGTGCGAGAATCAGGGTAGTTATACACATGGCCGGACCTGCAGTGCGAACGGCGTGACTGATGGCCTCCTGATGGTTTGCCCCAGTCTGCCGGGTTTCGAGGTAGTGGCTCAAAACATGCACCGTGTCATCCACCACCAACCCGATGCTGATGCTGAACAACATCATCACAAAAGGATCCAGCTGACCGATCAACACAGCCCAGAAGCCAAATACAATCGTGGCAGGGAACAGGTTCGGCAACATGCTGATCAGACCGAAATAGATGCTGCGCAGACCTACGATCAGGCACAGTGTAATCAACACAAGGCTCACCCCGTAGCCCTGCAACAATTCCGTAGTAACGAGGGCATCCATCCGGGAAAACAGCAGTATGCCGCTGCCGTGCATAAGCGAAGCTGAGGGGAAAGAGTCACCAAAATGACTGTTGAATTGCTCCGTGAGATCTTCATCCAGATCGATCAAAGTCTGATTCGACATGGGTTCGGCATTTACGACGAGCGTGATCATGGAAAAATCACTGTTGATAAATCCAGACAGAGGAAAGTCTTCACTCTGCACCGCTTCATAACCGTTGAGATAGGCGGCAACTGTATCAATATCATCAGGCAATATGTGGAACTGCGGGTTGTCCTGATGCTGGAATCGATTGACGGTTTTTACAAGATCAACCGTGCTCGCAACAGATTCGATATCGCCTCGCGCCAACAACCACTGCTGGAACTGATCAATCTTCTGCAGAAATAGCGGCTCTATGGCGCCGTCTATCGCGCCGGTATCAATGCCATAGGTCAGAGCGGGTCCACGGTTCATGCGCGCGCCCACCTCATCATAGAACTGCCTGATTTCCGAATCCGAGGCGATAAAATCAAGCCGATTGAAATCAATTTCATTCAGGGGCAGTAGCAGGATCGTTACCAGCGAGAGTGCCGAGAATCCCCAGAACAGGCTGCGATCATGTTGCTCTGTAAAATTGATCAGAAGCCGCAGGCTCTTTTGCAAAAAAAACGATTGGGAAGAATCGAGACCGGAGTTGGAGAACCAGACCAGCAGCGCGGGCATGATGGTTAGCGTCAGCACGTAGGAGAAGGCCACCCCAACGGAGACGATAGTGCCAAAATCCTGGATCGCGGGTGACGAACTGATGTTTAGTGAGTAGAACCCGATTATGGTGGTAAGCGCCGCTAGTGTGATCGGTTGCAGATTGTGAAAAATGCTTGCATGCATCGAGGAAATCTTCGATTCACCTTTTTGCTGCGTTTGGAGATAAACCGAAATGAGGTGAACGCTGTTTGCCACAGATACGATCACCACGACAAGCGGCGCTATTATCGAAACGCTGTTAAAGGCGAGTCCGGAAATCCCAAGACTACCTACCGTACACAGCAATGTGAAAAACGTGTGCCCGAGAATACAGATGCCAAGTGTGATGGATCGAAAACAGTAACAAATAATCAGCACACACACCAAAATGACAAACGGAAGCAATTGGGTGAGATCGTCCACCATTGCCTGTTGGCTTGATTGCTCCAGAATCACCTCGCTGTTGACGTATATTCGAACATCAGGGTTGCGCTGGCGCACCTCATCGCGCAATTGCAGTGCGGCTTCGGCTATCTGCAAATGCTGCTCGTCATCAAGGGGTATGTCCTGGATCGTCACAACCGCAAAGGTGATGGATGCATCCATGGCCAGCAAATTGTTGGTAAGCAGACGATCCGCAATCGCCGTATCGCGCAGGGCTCGCAACTCCTCCGTAGAATAATCAGCCAGCGGTTTACTAAAGAGGTGTTGCTGAGTCTCCGGTGAAAAGTATTCCACCAGCGAAGTCAGCCGTGCCTGAAAGGGAATTGCCGTGTAGCTATTGGCCAAATCCTGAATGGCACCAAGGACAGGCATCGTGAAAACATCGGACTCCGTGTTCGGGATGAAGGCAAAAGTCAGTTGCAGAGGATTGGGAAATTCTAACTCCAGAGCTTCCAGTTCTGCGACGTACGGGTCACTGCGAGTAAGCAATGCGTCGAGCGATGTGTCAAAGCTGGTACGCAGAATACCGAGAGCAATCAGGGCACTGAGCAGCACCGACAGGCCGAACAGTGCGATTCGATACGTCATGCAAAAACTGGCGAAGCGCTGCCTGAAATTGCTGTGAGCCTGGGATTGTGTATTCAACTGCTGCTCTTCTCGATTCGTTGGCAGTGATCTATCCAGCTTCGGATACCGCTGGTGAGAAATTTCTGCCGATGCAGGATGAAGTAGAACTTCCTTGTCCAGTTACGATGAGGTGCCTGCAAGGGCACCAGTGATCTGCGCTGAAACGCTTCGGCCAATGTTATCTTCGACAGGCAGCCAATTCCAAGCCCGGCTTCCACGGCTCTCTTGATGCCTTCCGTGTGTTGCAGTTCCAGGCGCAGGTCAAGGGCGGAGAGAATGCCCTGCATGCCACGGTCGAATGCCTGTCGTGTGCCGGAACCACTCTCACGCACGATCCAGCGTGCAGCCAGTAAATCCTCATCACTGAGGCAGGACTTCTCTGCGAAGGGATGATCAGGCGCGCAGAAAATCGCCAGCTCGTCGTCGCGCCAGTAGCTGACCTCCAGATCCGGGTCCTGCAACTCACCTTCAATCAGGCCCAAGTCCAGTTCGAAATTGCGCACCTTTGCGGATATTGCCGCCGTATTTTCCACATTGAGTATGACCTTCGCCTCGGGGTGGTCCTGCATGAATCTGGCCATGATACCGATGGCGAGATAGTTACCAATGGTCAGGGTGGCACCAACCTTCAGCTCACCGATATCGCTATGCTGTTGCAGGCTCGACTGCAGCTCCTCGGCTCGGGACATAAGGGCAGCCGCTTTCGGCCGCAAAGAGAGGCCTTGCTCGTTCAGTTGCAGCCGTTTACCGATGCGGTCGAACAACGAGATATTGAAGCGCTGCTCCAGTTCCTTTAAGGCAGTACTGACCGCGGATTGTGACATGGCCAGTTCGTCAGCCGCGCGGCTGACATTCTGGTGATTGGCTACGGCCAGGAAAACCTGCAGTTGTTTAAGGGTGAAGTACATATCTGATAAATAGATAACAAATATATAAATAATCAAGTATACAGATATAGTAGGGAACTTCTAGACTCGCGGCAATCAGAATTTCAGACTTTCGCAGGAGCGCAGTGTATGGCCAGTATTTCCACCCAGAATGTCACCGAAGTGCATCACTGGAATGATTCCCTGTTCAGCTTTCGCACGACGCGGGATCGTTCCCTGCGTTTCGAGAATGGCCACTTCGTCATGCTGGGCCTGCCGGTGGATGGCAAGCCGCTGCTGCGTGCTTACAGCATCGCCAGTCCCAATTACAAAGAGGAACTGGAATTCCTCAGTATCAAAGTGGCCGATGGCGCACTGACTTCGCGCTTGCAGAACATCAGGGTGGGTGACCAGATTCTGGTCAGCAGCAAGCCTACCGGTACACTTGTTGTCGATCACCTTCTAGAAGGTCGCAACCTGTATCTGATCAGCACAGGTACTGGTCTCGCTCCTTTTATCAGCATTATCCAGGACCCGTCGGTGTATGAACGCTTCGACAAAATCGTGCTGACTCATGGCGTGCGTTATGCTTCGGAACTAGCCTACCAGGACCTGATCCGTAGTGAGTTGCCTGAGAATGAATTCTTTGGCGATGCAGTGCGCCAGAAACTGGTGTATTACCCAACCGTGACGCGCGAGCAGTTCAGCACGACCGGGCGCCTCACCGACCTCATGTTTTCTGGCAAGCTGTTTCAGGACGTGGGTTTACCGCAGCCCAATCCAGAGCATGACCGTTTCATGATCTGCGGTAGTCCAAGCATGTTGAAAGATACCTGCGCAATTCTGGATGGTTGGGGCTTTGCAGAATCACGCCATGGTGAGAAGGCGCATTATGTGATTGAGAGGGCTTTCGTAGAGTAGAGTTCCTGACGGGGAATTGCGCAGATGAGCTCGACCATTCAGCTGCGGTCTGCAAATTTTTCACAAAACCTGCCATGAGATATTTCCCCAAAAAAAAGGACATCAAATGTCCCTTTATTCATTCTTGCAGAATACTTGACGCTCAGCTATCAAAAATGGCGACGAGGCATCCTTTGGAGTCTGGCACATTGTCCATTTTTACAGGATCACCAGCCAGCACCGCATTGAGAGCATCTTTCAGGTAATGCTCAGAAGCTGATACTCGCTGCGTCTCGTAGCCGAGTTGGTCATTGATAGGACCGCGGAATAAAACTTCTTTAGTTTTCGGATTGATGATAAACACCTCAGCGGTACGTTCCACTCCCAGTGCTTTTGCCAGAACTTGACCCTCATCTTTCATTATGGGGAAGTCGTTGATGCCAAATTCCTCGGCTTCCTCGGCGATGCGCTTGGGATTGTCCTGGATATTGGAATTGAACATCAGGAACTCGATATTTTTCGCGGTAAATTCGTCGCGCACTTCGCGATAATTGGGCAGGGAAATGCGAGCGATGGGGCAGCCAACACCCTGCACATATAAAACCACGAATTCCCTGTCTGCATAGTCAGCAAGAGTATGGGTCTTGCCATTCTGGTCAGTCAGCTCGAATTCGGGGATTGAGCGCAACCACTCATCCGCCAATGCGCTGACGGAAATAAATGCCGCCATTGCAGTAAAAAGTAATTTGCCTGGTAACTTCATTTCAAGCTCCTTTGTCGGATCTTTGAGCAACCGCTGTGGTCTTCGCTTGCGTGGGTAAACTGGGTTCGGTCACCAGTGTCTGCGTAGTTTTTAGATGAGAAGAATAGTAGCAACTAAGCGCAGGACAACCCAAGACAGCGATGCTGTTGTCACATAAAATTGCAAAGTAAGTTGATCTGAATCAATTTGCAAACCATCCAGATATTTCCTTTATTTACAATATGTTACGAGGGCTGGTCAGTGCTGGAATCAGTAACTCATGAATTGGTGATGCAGTTCTTTGAGTTTGAATAACAAAAGGTAAACCTCATTCAACGGAATCCTGATGTGACTGGGGTGAAACAGCTCGGTAAGCATTTACAGCATCGTCAGCCGGAGGGGCGGAGGGGTTTAACCGCGTCTGATTGCCCCCCATCCGCTGCGGGAACCGATCGGAGTCGGCAGCTGCATATTCCCGCGAACCCGAATTGGGCAGGAGAGTGGAGTCGCAGGTCAGTGAATTGCGCGCCTTGAGCAGGCTGCAGTCCATTCTTTGTTATGTGTCAAAGTTGTATGTCAAAGCTGTGTGCCAGAAACCGGGCATTGCCGAGGATTCGAGATCGAAAATCAGCGCTGAAACACGTATAGTGTGAACCTTGTGCGGCCAAGAATGGTAGCGCAACAAAACCCGTTCATAGGATAGTCGATGCTCGCAAAAATCACCCGCCTTTACACTCTACTCGTTTTCGGTAAACCACTGGTCCTCATTGTTCTGCTGTTGTTGATAGCAGGCGTATTCGCATACCAGGCGCAGTATTTCCGCCTGGATGCTTCAGCGGATTCCTTGCTGCTCGAAGGTGACGCGGATCTGGAATATTCGCGAATCATCAGTAACCGTTTCGGTGTCAGAGACTCGGTGATCGTCGCCTATACGCCATTGTCAGGTGAGCTCTTCTCGAGAGAAGTACTCGATCGTTTGCAAGAGCTGCGAGATGACTTGCTCGCAGTGGAGCGGGTGCAGGTAGTCGATAGCATTCTCAATGTGCCGGTATTTCTGGATACACCATTAACCGGTATTTCCGAGAACTATCTCACTGTGATGGACCCGGAACTCGATCTGCAGCTGGCGAAAGCAGAAATTGTCGCAAGCCCTGTGTTCAGTAATGCGGTCGTCAGCCCGGATGGAGAAACCGCGGGTATGCTCGTCAGCTTTGTACCGGATGAACGCCTTAAGGCTCTATTGCAACGCCGCACGGGTCTGCGCAATTTGGAAGCAGCCGGCACAATCAGTGTCGAAGAGCAAGCTGAACTGCGCCAGGTAGAGGCCGACTACTCCGCTTATACAGTAGAAACGGGCGTACGCCAGACGCAAACTATCGCCGCTATTCGCAGCATACTGGACAAATATCGGTCTGAAGCGCAAATCTATCTTGGTGGTGCGCCAATGATCGCCGACGACCTGGTCACATTTGTGCGTGGTGACCTCAGTAGCTTCAGTTTTGGCGTGCTCACATTCATAATAATCGCTCTTGGGCTCATTTTTCGGAAAATTCGCTTTGTAGTGTTGCCATTGGCGTGTTGTGCGCTGGTTGGGGTAATCATGGTGGGCTTTCTGGGCTACATGGACTGGCGCGTTACTGTTGTGTCGTCGAATTTCATTTCTCTTCTGCTGATCATAACCATCTCTCTCACTGTGCATTTGACCGTACGCTATCGAGAGTTGCGCGCGACACGCCATTTCAGCAATCACGACAAATTGCTGCGTCACAGCATCCTGAGCATGTTCAAACCTTGCTTGTATACATCCCTGACAACTGCAGTGGCATTTGCGTCTCTGATCGTCAGCGGTATTTCCCCAATCATTTCGTTCGGTTGGATGATGGTGATGGGCGTCACTGTATCACTGTCAGTGGTGTTCCTGCTGTTTCCCGCAGTGATGAGCCTGTTGCAAATCACCGATTCGCCCGCACAGGTAAAAAGCCGTTTTGATGTGACCAACGCCATGGCCAAACTGACCGACAAACTCAAGAGCGGCATTCTGTATATTTATACGGCCGTTTTGGTTCTCAGC
>SXGR01285030.1_pt1 | contig 10586 bp, 8 predicted proteins | sample 3174711 | NCBI WGS metagenome assembly SXGR01 (sample SAMN11356860, study PRJNA531348) | freshwater metagenome | isolation source: freshwater sample F1-60 | place: China: Fuxian Lake, Yuxi | collected 2017-12-25 | reverse complement strand
GATGGTACTCAAATTAAAAGAGTAATTGATGGAGCAAATGCCAAAAAAATAATTCCAATTCATACTGAACCTAAAAATGAGGTTTATCATCAAAAATGGCACAAGAATGTGAAATCTGTCAATCCAAGTGATTTAGTGAGTCTGTAAGACATGACAGACCCACACATACAAAAACAAACATGTGATGGAATTTGTAAAAAATTTCTAGTAAAAAAACCAGTTGGAGAAGGCAGATATGGTTCAGGACAAGGGCATTGTCAGATTTGCAATACATGGATTGATCATAAAGGAGCACATATGAAAGATGGATCAACTGCAACAAAAGATTCGTTGGGATGGTTTTGTAATTGTTGTAATTATAGAGTTAGACAAAATCCTCGCAACAAAGTATACAAAGAAAAACTTCGTGAAAGTAAAATAGAGAATGAAGATTCATATGATATAGATAATGATGATTTGGATGATTCAGTCACTGCAGAAAATCTTTTTATTAGCAGAGGACAAGCAAATTTATTAAAAAAAATAACTACTTTTATGCCTAATGTCGATGAAGTGAAAAGTGTTTTAGAAATAAATGAAAAAATGCCAAAACAGTTACAATATGAGATTAATGACAACTGGGAAACTATAGAAAAATTTTTGAGTTTCGCTACAAATTATCAAAAACTAAACAAAATTTCAGCAATAATTTTGTTTGAGAAATTAAAAGACGAGATAAAAAAAGTTCCAAGTAAGGATGAATTTCTAAACAAAGTAAATCTTGACGGAGGATGGATCGATAAGGAATTTATGAGTTGGGGGCATTTTTTAGATTTATTACAGTATGACCCGTGGTATAGAACAACAAAAAAATCCATGAAATCAGAGATTAATGAAAATAAAAAGAATGAGGAAATTAATCAGATATCTAAAAAAACGGAAAATTTTGAAGAGAGATTTATAGAATCACAAAGACGGATGGATGAAATATTATTAGATAAAAATGAATTACAAGGTATATTTTTAAAATTAAAGGAAAAATTAAAACAAATTGATCTGTACACGATCAGAGAGTTTTCAAGAAAAATCTAATTGTTTTGATTCAATTAAATCGGCATAATTTTCTAAATAATTTTTAAAGATAGATAGTTCTTTTTCATTAAGATCAATTGCAATTCTTTGAATAGAAGAATCAGTACTCATCTTTAAAAATAAAATCATTGCACGCTCCATCAAATTCATTGTTTTTGAGTTCCATCCATCTTGTAAAAAATTTTGAATAGTGATTTGATTCAAACTAGCCACAATATGCTTACACAGTGTATAGGAATGCTCTTGGTCTACCCTGTAGTAACAACCGCATTTGAAAATAGAATTTGGTCTATATTGATTCAAATCAAGTTCAACTTTCACATGATCAAACTCAACAATCCAAGCATTTTCTACCAATTCCATTCTATTTTTTTGATAGTTTTTCACCCATTTTTTTTCAATAGACTTGATGGGAGTGTTTAATCCAACTTCAAATGTATCAGGAGCAACAATACCAAGTTTTTTTAGAAAATTAAAATAATTTTTTGATAAAACATTATAACTATTCAAAGAATCTTCGTTGAAAGAAATTTCTTCTAAAGATCGTACCAAAACTGTTTCTTCTTTCATTTCAGGGATAATACTAACTAACGCAATTCCTGTTTCATAAAAAACTGAATTAACTTTAACTATTTTGTTTTTTAATTTACTTAGAGGATCTTCGTAAATTTTAGATATTGAATTGACTCTAGCAGGTATTCTGGATGTTATTGAAACCCATATTTTTACCCCCGCTTCATCTATGATTTGAAGTGTAGAATCATTATCAAGTATTTTTTTTACATCGAGCGGTATTTTTTTGAATGTAATTACTACACCTTGTTCATCATTAGGTAATTTTTCTCGTAATTCATTATATTTTTTCAAATTTAAAACTTCATCAATCATAACTTTTACATGTATAATTTCAGAATTTATTTTAAAATCTAGTTTTACAATTGCATCCAACTGTTCAGGACGAAATTGATAATTTGATATATTTATAGCAAAATCAAAATCATCAATCTCTTCACGAGGTGATTGAATTTTTACTGACTCTGCTAATACTAATCCTGCTAATCTTGTAACTTGATCATCTGGATCGTTAAAATCACCTTTGTCTAACTCTAATAGTTCATTTACAAATCTCTCAGGAGTGATTTTTCTTCCTTTAAACGGAATAATACTTTCTCCACTATCAAGTATTGTAATTTTTTGTTGCATCTGTAAATATTGATTACCGAGAAATATTTCAGAATCTCCTCGTGAGAGATCATATTCTTCATAAATCGTTTTTTCATTTTGTAATTCTATAAGGGCAACTGTAAAAACACCAAATCCTGGAATTAGTTTTAGAGCAGGATATTCATTTTTTATCATAGTTTTTAGTAAGTTCTTTTTTAATTTATTTCCATTGATTGATAATTGAACAATAATATTTTTTTTGATATTGTCAATAGATAGATCTATTTCTAATTGTTTAGGATTCTTTCTACTTCGTTTTATAATCTCTTCATCCAATAATAAGTGAAGTATCTCAAATGAACATTCATCCAAGTGGATGTCAAGTAATTCATTAAAAACACATTCTAAATTTTTGTCGACAAATCTAAATCGATCGTATTCATTTTTTAAGTTATTACACATACTTAGTATTTCATTTTTTTCTAGTGGTTTATCCATTAATGAAAGTATAATTTTTGCCTGTAACATATTATAAAATATTGTTTGATTTATTTCATCTTTAAAAAATTTACAATTTTTTTTAATTGTATTATATTTTTCTTTCCATTCTGAAATTTTTAAATTGTTTTCTAATGCATTGTTATCTTTATCGAATAAATGTCTGTCATTTACAAATCCTAGAATTTCTTTTACTATATGTCTCAATTCCATAGAATTGTCTATATGATATTTTTTTACTAATTTAACTCCAGATACTCCATTCATAAAATCTTCGATAAAACTAGGTAAATGACAAAAGGGGTTTTTCCTATTTATTTTCTTAAATTGTTCTATAAAAATTCGTGCATCAATTGATTTTTCCGTATTATTAATTTTCTTAATTTTTGATTCTATTAATTCTTCAATTTTTTCTTTATTGTAAATTTTATCTAAATTGATTATTTTATAATCATTATCAATTAAATGAACAATTGATTCAGAATTATCCAGAGATTTGTTTAGAATTGATTTGGTAATATGAATAATTTCATGTTTTTGAAGTAATTCATCAGAATCAAACTCTTCATGACAAACTCCACATTTATTTTTCATCTAACAATTCTCTAAATTTATTCTCATAACCAAGAACGCCTTCTTCTTTATGCATTCTGATTAATTCATGAATTCCATGATTGGCATATTTCTCACAAATTTCCACTATTTCTTTCGAATTTTCAGGCAAGACTAGTTCAGTAACATCTCTTTTCGGATCATTCTTGGATATCTCATCTAATGCAACTGCAATCATCATCCATACATAATTCGGATTATCTGCAAAATATATAGCGTTGATACTAGGTTTCCTACCTTTTTTGTTTTCAATGTAATCTTCAGTTAACCCTTCATGTTTTCCTAACAACATTGCAAAAATGAAAATATCTGTTAATTTCTTTTTTGAAAAAAATCCTGACTTAGCACTCACTGCACCTTCCATCTTTGCATAAAACTCTCGTACCTCACTATTTTTTTCATGTGCATCATACCCTATTGCAGGCCAATGAACTAACATTTCTTTTACATCTGAATCAATTTTCTTTCCTTGCTTTGACATTTTTTATAACTCCTCAAACACCCTGCATTCAATTTTTTTACCATGTTTATTGGTTTTATCTAGTGTTTTTTGTTGAATTTTATATTCTTTCCAAATTTTATTGGTGGGTTTAAGAATATCTCTAACCGGTATTTCATCACTAGATCCTTGCGTATATTCAGTATCAGTCACAAGCAAAATTAATTGTATACCTGGTAAATATTTTGCAAGTGCTTTAGATATTTCATTACGTGCTTTACCCGAAATGTTATGTAATGGAGAATCAATAATCAAAAATGATTCTACATGTGTGACATCACGGCATCCTGCTACATAAGATAATCCTAAAACATGACCCTGGCCTTTAGAAAGAGGGGCATCAAGTCCTCTTTCATCCCGAGCAAAAATTTCATATTTTGGTGAAATTTCTACATGATCAAAAGATTGCTTTTCTGGAGCAGTTTCCATAAAATATCTATTTGTAGAACGTTGTGTTTGCTCTCTTAACAAATCCACTATTTCTTTTCTTTGCAAAGCCCCAAATTTAGCAACCGCATTCAATATGCTGATTTTTTTGTTCTCAAGTTTGTATTTTCCTTCTGTAATTCTTTTTTTATCCAAATCACTTTTGGTTTTGTCTCTTTTAGAAATCTTGTCTTCTAATTCATATTCGTCATTTCGTATATCATCTTGGAGATTCTCCATTTTTTGCCATAATTCACTTTTCTTTGCACCTAAATCTTCACCCTCATCAGATTCTACTTGTTTAACTTTTTCATCAAGTTCCATGATTTTTCCTATCTGAATTTCAATTAACTTTATTTTTTCATTATTGTCACTAACTAATTTATTATATTCGGCAGAAATCTGATCTTTTTGGGAACTGTCTATCATTTTACCGATTAGATCAGCACCATCTCCAATTGCTTTTGAAGCGTTTTCATTTATTATCCCAGATCGTATACTCTCTAATTTCTTCCAATATTCATCATTTTTCGTAATTGTTCTTCCACAAACACAGAGCAGAGGATTTGAATTGAGAATTTTATCTATGGCTTTTCTAGAAATTGCTGGGGGAATTTTATCTTCATCTTCTAATTTTTCAAATAGTACCTCACAATCTTGAAATGTTCTTTTTGCTAACAAATTTGGAATGTGTTTAAACATTAAAACTTGAATGTTATTTTTAATTTCAGACAGTTCTTTATCAAATTTTTTTTTCAGTAGGTTTTCATTGTTTAGGTCATTGATCACTTTTTTGCCATCTTTTAAACGGTTAAGTCTAACAACATACTGATCATGTAATTTTACCATTTTTGTATATTCATCTCTATTATTTTGATTTTTTTCTAACAATTCATCAACAGCTTTTTTCTGGATGTTATAAGTAGAGTTCAGTCCAGCTGTTGTTGCAGATTTCCCATGAACAATGTTGCTAATCTTTTCAGAAGTATCTGTTGAAGCTTCTATTACTCTATCTAAAATTTCCAGTCCGGAAATTTTTTCAATTCCTCTTTTTATATATCCGCTTGATGTAGATTTTTTCCTAAAATTTTCCAAATTCTCTCCATCAAATAAAAAGAAATCAGATAAGTTTTGGGGAAATAGATTGTTGATCCTACTTTTTATGAGCAAAGTATCATTTGTGGGATCTTTTTTTCCGGAGTCATTTCTAGACATCATTTTGGATTCCATTTCAAACTCTGTTCCTTTTTTAACAAAGGAATTATTCAATGGATGAAAATCTCTTTTATTGTTATCTTTAACATGTTTAGCAGTTAAATTACGTGTTAGAAAATATTTTTCTCCTTTTTCATCATGGATTGATAATGCTACGCTTGCAGTGATTTCCTCTCCAACTTCCAGATCCTCCAATCTGTCTGTATTAATTAATCCATAATCTTTTGAATCTTCATTTGAGTCATCATCTTTCTTATCTCTTTTTTTAAATTCTCCATACAAACACCAATAAATTAAATCATGTAGAGTTGATTTTCCCGTACCGCTATTTCCATATATAATGGTAATATTTTTTTCTTTAGGATCAGTTAAAATTAATTCGTGTGATCCGTAATATCTCCCACAATCTTTGATTTCAATTTTTTTAATGAATATCCTAGATTTATTATCACTCATTATATTTTTCACTCCACTCTAAAATTTTATCATTAGAAGCATATTTTTCAGATATTCCATCAAATAATTTTTCTAGTGAATCTTTCTCTAATGCTTTTCTAACAGCAGTTATTAAAAGATCATTTAGTAATTCAAGCATCTCTTCTGGAAAATCTGGGTTCTTTTCACTATACTTTTTAAAAGTATTTGGAATAATTGGATTAATTGACACTAGAATTTTTTTTAGAAATATAAGCTATTAAAATTATCTATATTCAGAGGAGTATTCAAAACATTCAGAAGGTAAACCGTCAGTAAATTCATGGATTTTCTCCATGCAGTAGTCCTTGTTGGAAGCAAGTTCGCTCATTTGTTGTATTTTTGTTAATTGGTTTCTAATAATTCTAATTTCATATTTCTTGGCTTCCTGTATATCCTCTACAGTTGCTTTTTCATCTTTTGGCAAATCTCCCATTTCATTTATTTTTGGCTTAACCAAAACATCATAAATATACGCATATTCTTTTTTAGTACCATCTTTATAGGGTTCTTCATATTTTCGTAAAACTCGCCCTCTCCTTTGTATAAACTGAGTTGGATTTGTTGTGGATGCTAAAATTATACAATTTTTAGCTTGTGGAACATCCATGCCTTCATCTAAAACTCTATTTGATAAAATAATATGATAATCTTCATCTGCAAAATTCTTTAAAATTTTTATTCTATCTTTTTTCTTTGGTGGATCTTTGTATGTAATTCTTGTATGATCAACTCTTTTATCATAATTAAAATTGTCTGAGGGATTATCTAATATTTCTTCTACTCTATCGTATTGATTTTCAGAACAAAAAATTAAAAGATGTCGTATGTCCAAGATTTTTTTCATTATCTCTGGAAAAATATTCATCTTTTCTTCAGCATCTCTAATTATTAATGCTCTTTTTTTTATTAAATTCTCTCCTTTAAGACGCTCTTCTGGTTTTTTTGATCGTAATTTTCTCACTGCAGCAATTGTCATAACTTTGTATCTAGTAAATTCTTCATCAGTTAATTCAACAAAAGATGGATAGTAATAATATTTACACAATCTGTCGTCCGCTATTGCCTTCTCTAAAGAATATTCTGCAACGGTATCTGTAGTAATGCCTGTAAAATATTTCCTCAAAAAAATAGTACCTTCATCATCATGATGTCTATCAATAGTTGCAGAAAGTGCTAATCTATAGCGATATTTTGGTGACAATCCTTTTCTACTACCTTCTGTAGTGGATACTCCATCATCGTCTTTTTCAATATTTCCTGCTCCAACATGATGTGCCTCATCAACGATTAACATCATAGGAATTTCTGATTTTTCAATTTCTCTGATTAATTCTCCTCTTGCAAATTTTGCATGGGTGCAAATTAAAACTGTGGCTGATTTTTTTTTAGTTCTATTTAATTCATGAATCTCATGAGATATGGTTGTTTTCCAATTTTTATCAAGAATTCTTGCGGGGGGATCTAAATACCATTTTTTTGTTTCTTCTTTCCATTGATCAACTAAATTTGTATATGGAGCTGTAATTAGCACCAACAAATTGGGATGTTTCTTTTCTAATTCCTTAATACAACCAAGTGCAGTAAATGTTTTACCTGTTCCAGTACCCATTTCAAAAATACCAATTCCACCATTTTCAAGCCATGCCTCTACAGCATCTTTTTGATATGGTCTTAGTTCAGGTAATTTCTTTAAAGTAGGAATATCTTCTTTTGATTCTGGAGCTTTTTGCTTGAAATATTCTATTAATTCATCGGTTAGTGGTTCAATTTTACATGTAATTTTACCGATTTGACAAGTATCATTTTGCCAGAAATTGTCAAATTTCTTAAAATCTGTCTCTATGCTTTCTTTTTCACTGTCAATCCATTGTCTTGATGTCCTTAAATGAATATACCCATCTGCGAATTCTTTATTATCTAAATCAACATTGCCATGAAATGAAAGAGGTTCATTACCTTCTTCTTTATTATAGAAAATACCTACTTCATTTCTAAAAACATCCTGATCCTTTAGTTCTTCTATTGTTAATGGGGTACCATCTTCATGTTGTGGAAGAATTAATTTTATCGTAAGATAGCCATATGTGATCATCCATGCAAGTGCTTTTACATGATTTTGCTCTAATGTGTCTTTTATTTTATCTAATTCCACTTTCCATTTTTCTGTGATTATTTTTAATTTGGATTTTTCTTTAAATGCCTCTATGTCTTTTTTGTCAAAAACAGGTATTATTACAAGTTCCATGTGCCCATTATTTTCTTTGAAAAACTCTTGCAGCCCATCGGCACATTGTACAAATTTTTTCCCAGAAAATAATCCACCAAATCGGGAGTATTTTGTAGAGTTCTTTAAAACTGTGTTAAAAAAATCATAATAAACACTATTTTGTTCTGAATCATATACAGATTTTATACCTAATTCTTCAAATTTCATTCTATATCCTCTATAATTGACTCTCTATGTTTTTCTTTTCAAGTGTATGATTCTTATGAAATGATATTTCTTCACCAGTTAATTTTCCATGTTGATTAATTATACTTCTTCCATCACTATGGATTCTTATAAAACTATAATCAAATTTGGCATGATGATTTGGACATACAACAATCATATTTCCAAAATCATCATCAGCCTGATTTTTTAATGGATTATAATGGTGGACTTCTGAATAAAACTCAGAATTACCACGAACAGTATCATATTGAAACGTGTCTGAGCAAATTTGACATTCATTGTGATATAGGTTCTTTAATTCTTTAACTTTTCCTGTATTTCTAACATATCTCCACACTTCTGATTTACTTCTCTTAGATTTACCAATTATTTTTTCTTGTGGATTGAATTTTTTGTATTTTTCTTTTTTCTTGTTTTCAGAATAATATTCTTTTTTGATCTCATGAATTCCTTGCTCAACATAAATTTGAAGTTTGGAATTATGAATTAATTCATGATACGAAATAATACATTCTTCTAATTTTTCAAAAAATATAAAATAATTGATTTGCTTTGAATTTAAATCTCCAGGGTAGAATAATTTACCAAAATTCAAATTTATTGATTTTTTAGAAACAATTCCATAAATTTTAAAATTTTCTTTTGGCATGGTAAGAAAAACTTTATCATTTTTTCTAATTTTGTCCCAAATGGTTTTTGAGATTCTTCCTTTATGCAAACCCCATACGAAATTCATATTATTTTTTTCTAGAATCCTCTGTGTTTCTGCATTAAACTGTTTAACTCTAAACTGTCTAAATTTTTCAGAATCTTGTTTATCAACTAAAATAAAAAATTGATTAGCCATATTCTGAAAAATTCAATGTTGCCTAATTAAACAGATCCATGATTTTTGAGGGATTTTTATTATCATGAGAAAATATTAGAACATGAATTTTCCAAATTTATCAGATAAAGAATTTGTTGAAAAATTCATAAGTGTTTTAGATTTAGGTGCAAAAGACAGTACGTACAAATTTGCATTTGCACGATTCTTACTAGATTACTCAAGAGAATTTGATGAACCAAAGGTAGCATTCTCTAAAATTGCAGAATATTTTCTAAAATATTATTGGGTTCAAGAATGTAGATCAAAATTAAATCAGACATCCCAAAAAATTATGAAAAAAATAGATGGAGAAAATAAAAAAGAGTTTGTAATGAGAACCATTATTCAAAAAGAATTTGGGAAGCAATACTATCCTGAAGAATTTGACAAGATTAAAGAAAAAGAAACTCAGAAAATTAAAAATTGTATTAAAGAAATTGAAGATAAATGTTTCAATGATGTAACATATGCATTTCAGAACATATCTGGTGACTTTGAGGATCGTCCATTTTTTGATTATAAAATAAAGAGATGGAAACCAAGACATGATAGAGTAGTAAAACTACCAATTATTGATCTTGAAAATGGGATTGAATTAAATCCAAAAGCGATGAATTTCCTTAAACGATACAATGTGGTTCTTGAGAAAGCTATAACATTGGAATGGGTAAGATTTATCGAACAATTTAATTTAGGAGTTCCAGAATTAATTAGAAAAATAGAAGGAAGAAAAGAGGAAAGAAAATCTACAACTAAAGAGAGAAGAGCATTAGAAAAAGCAGGTTTTGCAAATTGTTTTTATTGTAAGGTACCGCTTTCTTCTGGAAAAGAAACTCATGTAGAACATGTAATTCCTTTTTCTTTTATTTATCAAAATGAGATGTGGAATTTTGTTCTTGCTTGTCAAAAATGCAATTGTGCAAAACTTGGGAGATTACCCACACAAGAATTTCTCAATAGTTTGATAAAGCGAAACGATGACTATGGAGATAAAATTCCAGAGTTAGAAAAATCCTTATCTAAACTTGGTGAAAGATATAAAAAAATAATTCAAGATCATTATGATAATGCAAAATCACATGGATATCAAATTTTTACAAATTTCTTAACCTAGACTCTGATCTTTGCTAATGATTTTACTGAGTGACAAATCTCATCAGCAGCCATCTGAATTTCCTCATCTGTATTGAATCTACTACAGCCTATTCTAATAGAAGAATGAGCCTGATCTTCAGTTAATCCTAATGCTAACAATACATGTGATGGTTCTACAAATTGAGTGGTACATGCAGAGCCAGCAG
>SXGR01293166.1_pt1 | contig 10587 bp, 14 predicted proteins | sample 3174711 | NCBI WGS metagenome assembly SXGR01 (sample SAMN11356860, study PRJNA531348) | freshwater metagenome | isolation source: freshwater sample F1-60 | place: China: Fuxian Lake, Yuxi | collected 2017-12-25 | reverse complement strand
CGTCCGCAGTTGCGGCGCACCTGACGCCCGCCGTCTGCACGCCTACGTCTGCCCGCGCAAGCTCGGCATGAGGACTGCCGCCTTGATCTACTCCCTGCGCCCCGACCTCTTCCCCGGCGAAACCGCCGTGAGCCTCGCCAAAAAAATCGGCGTCACCAAGCAAGCCTTCGCCAAACACGTCCGCGCCTTCCGCGTCACCTTCGACCTGCAAACCCGCGTGATGCGCTCCCCCGCCGCCCGCGAAGCCATGAAGCAGGCCGCGCTCAAGTGGCACCGCGAGAGGATGACTGCTCGCTGACCTCCTCCTCCGCCCCGTCCCGGCAAATCCCCAGCATCGTCGCCGCAAGCACCTGAAACTTCTCGCAGTCCCGCAGATGGTTGTCGCCCTTGCGAATGTAGCGGAATTCTACGCGCCCACTCGCGGGCATCACCACCCGCTTCTTGAACTCGGCGGACAACTGCCGCAAATACTCCTCCTCCGCTGCTGAGTCCTTCGGCCCCGCAGGCAACAGCCACTTGCCCATCCGCCCGCTGCGGAAACGGTCGAGCCGGTCCTGCATCACCGGATCACTGAACAAATGCAGCGCCGCAAACCGCCGGGCTTGATGCAAGCCGCCCTTCTCCGGGTCGCCCCGCTTCACCTCTGAGAACGACCGTTGCACCGCGATTCGCTGCCCCTTGCGAACGACGATCCAATCGAACTTATCGCGGCTGTCGCCCTTCACCGCCACCCAGCCCCACTTCACGCACTGCCCATATACCTCCTTCGCCTCGTAACCCGAATCCACCAGCACCTTGTTATCCTTCACCTTCCACCGCTCCTGCATCGCCCGCACCTCGCCCCAGCCATGCAACTTCCCAAACCACAACCGCCGCGACTCCCCCGACTTCGCCCACGCCCGCACCACCGCCCAAAACACCCCCTCCGCCTGCACGTCCACCGTCAGGAAGCGGTAAGCCTCCTCCGGCCAATCTGACTCCACCTCGTAAGCCTCCTGCTGAACACCGGGCGCAAGCCCCTTCTCCGCCCACGGCTCCGCCAAATCCTTCTGCGTGAACTCCTGCAACGGCTCCGTCGCCCCCCGGTCATGGTAAGCCTCCATCGCCGCCAGAAACTTCCCCACCAGCTTTTCCCAGCTCCGCACCACAATCGCGTTGAAGTGAAAGCTCGCGTCCCGCCGCGCCGCCCTCGGATTCATTGCCACGTAGCGCCCCAGCCGATTCCACTCCGCCCGCGTCCGCGCGTTGTCCAAGTGCGGATGCCCGCACTTCGCGCACTCGTATCGAATCGTCGGCAACACCGCGCCCAGGTTCCAACGCCCCGCACTGTCCCGACACTCCGGCCCGTCATCCCAGCGCATACCGAATTTCGTCCCGTCCAACCGCGACCCGCTCCACTTCAGCGGCTGAACGTGCCCGCACGACAGACACGGCACGCACCACTCGCATTGATTCCCCTGCCGCCAAGCCATGTGAAAGTCATCATCTTCGAGCCCCGCCTGCGACTCGTTGAACACCTTGGAAGATTGGATTTGCTCGAAGTCGCCCACGCGCGCGTGCGCGTCCCCCAGCCGCCCCGACTTCCAAATCCAAACCTCCGAATTTACCTGATACCGGATGCCCTTCGATTGCAGATTTGAGACAGACGGCCCTTGCACGTAGAGCGTCACCCCCGACGTGAATTGAATCTCCGTCTTTCGCTTCTTGTGCCGGTCATCGGGAAACAAAGCCGCCACGGGCGCGCACCGTTCCAGAATCGGCATGAGCCGGTCCCCTGCCATGTCCCCGGCAACCGCGTCCGTCTGGTGGTTCCACATCATCGGCCCAGGGTCGTTCGCAATCACCCAAGGAAACCACACGTCGGCAATCATGCTCCCGCCGCCGCGCGTCGGCTTCATCAAGGTCACGCTCCGCACGAGGTCATCTTGCAACGCATCAAACACCCCCACCAGATGCCGTGAAATCTCCACGTTGAAATTCCCCGTCACCGTGAACGCACCGGGAAGCGCGACGTGTTCCCGCGCCCACTCGTAAATCGGCCTCCTGTCCGGCGTCGCGCACACCCGGTCAATCGCCCGCGCGCACCTATCCTTGGCGTCCTCCTCATGCTGCCCGCTCACTGCTTCTTCCTCCACGGATCCACCGCCGCCCGCAACCGCCCCGCGATGTCATCCACCAACGCCTTCCCCCGCACCCTGACTTGCGCCGGTTCCAACCCCGCGCACGAAATCGGAAACTCATTCTCCAACTTCTGCCGCAACATCGCCATGATCGTCGCACCGAACTCCGAAAGCATCGCCTCCACCGTGGAAACAGCGATCACATCCCCGCGCAGCTCCGCCAGCTTCACTTCGAGGATTTCAACTGACCGCTCCAACTGCCGCTCCTTTAGCTCCGCCATGCGCCCGCCCGCCTGTGAACCGTCTTTGACAACGTGCCCATTCGCCTTCATCCACTCCCGCCACGCCGGGACATTGTGCCGCCCGTCGCTCGCCGCCTTCGGCGCACCCTCCACCTTCGCCCAGCGGTTCAACGTCCGCCGCGTCGTCCCCAAGAGCGCCGCCAGTGCCGTCTGATTCTTCACCCATTCCACCGCCTGCGCCACGTCCGCACTCGCCGCAATCTGCTGCATGATCGCGAGTTCCCCGCCCTTCAACGTCTCGCCGCCGACGACCTTCCGCGCGAGATTCACCGCGTTCGCCTCGATCACCTTCCGCGCCTTCTCCGGCGTCAACATCGGCTTCGGTTCGTCTGCCATATCAGTAAAACGCTTTATTGACAATCTGCGGGTCGGAGCCTACCGTCCGACCATGAAAACAAGCTACTTCGGCAACCGGAAACTCGGCCCCGGCCACTATCTCGTCCGCATCTCCGCCTATCCATGCCGCTTCAAAAAATCAGATGCCTTCGCGGGGCTTCTCGCCCCGCCCCGCCAACTGCTCGCGGATTTGAAGGCCGGCGAAATCGAAATGGACGAATACGAGAAGCGGTTCCGAAAGCATCTCTACTCCGTCGGCGTCCCGGCCATCCGCCAGCAGCTTGCGGAAGCCATCGCCCCCGCAGGCAATCGCGAGCCGGTCCTGATGTGCTTCTGTGGGCCTGGGCAGTCATGTCATCGCCGGATGTTCGCTACTTGGTGGCAGGAACAGGGGGAGAAGCTGATTCCAGAGCTTTGAACCGCGCCAGCAGTTGCGCCCCATCCAGATAGCGGTTGTCCGCCTGCCCCACCGCCGCGCTGAACTCCTCCCGATGCTCCCGGTCCTTGAAGACCAGCACGACAAAGAAATCATCCCCGTCCCGCTTCTTGCCCTGCCCGTTCGCAATCGCGTGATAACGCTCATGCGCTTCGCGCGCCTGCTCACCGAGCTTCGCCTGAATCTCCCATCCGCCCGCCCCCACCGCGTCCCCGAAAAGCTGATAAACCTCTGCCTGAGAGAAACCCGCGTTCTCCAGGTTCACGTCCTCCGCCAACATCTTTTCCAGCGCCTCGATGTTGAAGTCCCCCATCGCGTTCGAGTTATTCAGGAACACGTTTTGTTCCTTCTCCGTCTTCGCGTCGAGATCCACCTGTGCCACCGTCAGCGTGTAGTCACTCCCGCCCTCCGCCGAATCCAGCGCCGCGATGCGCTGATGCCCCCCCACGATGTTCCCCGTCCGCTTGTTCCAGATGATCGGCTGCACCAGCCCCACCTTGCGGATGTTGTCACGAATGAGCTGCTTGGCGCGGTCGCTGATGACACGCGGGTTGTAAGGCGCATCCTTCAACTGCGAGCGGTGAACCGTCACCATCTCGAATTTTTCGTGCGACGACCGCCCGCCGCTGGCCTTTGTCTTCTTACTTGATGCCATAGAATTTCCTCCGCCACACAGCCGCCTCGGCATACGGAAACCATTCCAGCAGCCGCTTGAAATCCTCTGGGTGGTTGTCGTGCAGCCAGCAGATTTCCGGCGTCGTCAGGTCAATCCCCGTCGCCGCCATTCCCGAACTGTCCGGCAGCGGAATCTTGTTCGCCTTGAGATACGCTAACACGTCGAACTTGTTCCACTCTTGGCACGGGTAGAGCGCCCAATCCCAATGCTTCGTCGAGGAGAAGTAACACTTCCGCCGCCACTGTGAATCAGACTTCTTTGCACCAATGGCGATGTTGCGAATCCCGGTGTCCGCCATCACCCACGAGTAGATGTCTAGCACCTTCAACTCTGGCAGATCGTCCTTGCTGTAATGCTCGTCGCAGTAAGCCCCCTGCTTCAAGCAGCGGTAAAGCGCCCAATGCGGATACATCAGGATTTCCACCCCCCACCTGTCCCGTGCGTAATCCAGCTTTCGCTCCACACACTTCAGCCCCGGCACGAAATACATATGGAAGCACACCACCCGCTTGAACGCCTTGCGGCACAGGTCCAGCACCACCAGCGAATCTTTGCCGCCAGAAAAGGCGACCACGCACGAGTCCGTTACCCGTGCGCGGTCGCTGAGAACTTTCAGGGTGTCTTGCCAGATGGGCATGAGACTAGCCCCCCCCGCCAGTGGAAGCCTTGCCGCCTCCGCGCTTGGACTTGCCCTTGGACTTCGCTTTGATTTTAGCTTTAGCCATTGTTCCCACCCCCCTTCGTCCGTGATTCGTGTTTCATTCACTCCTGCGCCCAAGTCAACGCCCGCGCTCCCCGTTGACAGAAAAGCGAATCCCTGTTATCCGTCCTCCATGAGCCGCCCCGAACCCGCTGCCGAGATTGAAGTCACCCTCTCCAAGTCCGAGATTGCCGCCGCCCTCGGTGCCCTCGGTGCCGGCAAGAAAAAGACCCTCACCGACAAGCAGCGCGCCGCCCAGCGCGCCCGGCTCGCCAAGGTCCGCGCCCTCCGCTGGAAAAACCGCCCCGCCAAGCCCGCCCCGCCCAAGCCCAGCGCAGCCCAAGCCTCCGCCCTAGCTGCCGCCATGAATCAACTCCGCTGGCCCAAGCGCAAGCCCGCCCGGCCCGCCTGATTCACCGCCCCTTTCACCATTAGACAGCCTTATTTTCCTCCCCCGGACTCTTTAGCCATTCTAATCCGCTTTTCTATTGTCAGAAAAGCGGTTTTTGGGTATCGTCTTTCCACGGTGAGCGGGCGAAGGAAAACCACCAGGGCCGTCAGGCCCGAAAGCCCGCCGATGGATTAGAAGCCGCCGAAAAGAGCTTCCGCGATAGTGGTCAAAGGCTGGCGGGCACCGGACGCTGAACCACGGGAAGCGAGAAATCCAAAGCTGAAAAAGGCAAAGCCTGCGCTCCCGCGCAAGCCGCGCCGAAGACAGGCACGCTGCCGGCCAAAAGCCGATGCGCCCGATTAGGTTCCCCCGGTGACACCGCGAAAGCTCGGACGGGGAGGAAATGACGGCGTGAGCAAGCGGAACGTCGGCCCGTGAAGCCGACGGAAAGGCGGAGCAAGTGTGCGCTGCCCCTTTCACATCCTTTGCGTTCCAAACGCGAAACGCCTGCCAGGCACAACCCCGGCAGGCGTCCACGGCTAAACTTGCCGTGCTGATGAGCGCGGAACGCTCAATCTCACACACACACCATGCAAATCACACCAGAACAGGTCAAGGAAATCGTCGCCGCCGTCGTCGCCGAGATTAACGCGTCGGGCATTGAACTGCCAGACGCGGAAATCCGCAACGCCGTCAAACCAGAGCTACAAAAACTCCGCGATGAAATCCGCAAGCTCGCCAAGCCCGCCCGCGTCATTGTCAACGTCCCGCAAGGGGCTGCGACCATCGCGCGCGACCTTGGCCTTCAACACCAACGCTTCGCTGACCTCCTGCAACTCGCCTCCGTCCGGGGTGCCAACGGCCACCGTCTCAACGTGTGGCTGGCTGGCCCTGCCGGCACGGGGAAAACCACTGCCGCCGAAAACGTCGCCAAGGCGCTCGGCTTGAAGTTCTACTTCAACGGCGCGATTGACTCTGAGCACAAGCTGCTCGGCTTCACCAACGCGCAAGGCAAGATCGTCAGCCGCCCCTTTCGGGAGGCTTACGAAAAGGGCGGCGTCTATCTCTTCGACGAGGTGGACGGCTCCCTGCCAGCGGCTCTGCTCGCGTTCAACGCGGCGCTCGCCAACGGCCATTGTGACTTCCCCGACGGTGCCGCCAAGCGTCACCCCGACTGCATCATCATTGCAGCCGCGAACACTTACGGCTCCGGCGCTACGCCGGAATACGTCGGGCGAATGAAACAGGACGCCGCGATGCTTGACCGCTTCGTGTTTCTTGACTGGCCCGTTGACGAATCGCTGGAAACCGCGATTGCCGACGGACTAGGGCAAGGCAAATGGGCGCGCGACGTGCAAACGTGGCGCGCGAAAGCGCAAGCCCACGGAATCCGCGTCGTCATCTCACCCCGCGCCACTTACCACGGCGCGGCGATGCTCGCCGCCGGCCTTCCCCGGCCATTCGTTCTCGCCTCCTGCGTCACGAAAGGCTTGTCCAAAGAACACGCCGACAAGCTCGGCCTCAATTAGCGCGAAACGGCCTCCGGGCCGTCTGCGGGTTACTCCCGCACTGACGAGCGCAGAACACGCCTCAACTCACACACCGCACAACCTATGAATCCCACACTGTTTGAAATCTTCCCCAGCGTCTCGGCGCTGGTCGAAGACATTCACTCACACTCTGCAAAGCTCTGGTCGCAACGCCGCGAGCGTTCGGGCTGGCACGGTGGGCAGACCTTGGAAGAATCCGCCAGCCTCGCGCTGAACGGGTGCCTCCAAACTGCCGCCCGCCTCGCGCCGCTGGTCGAACGTGCATTGTCCCGCGTGGACATTCCCGTTCGCGCCCGCACCCGCGTCCACGACGTTGCCGGTGGTTGCCCCGACGTTCCCGCTTACCTTCAAGGCGAGCCGGAACACTTCCACGCCCTGCGCGTGGTCGAATCGGAAGCCACCCCCGTCCGCGTCTTCGTCCCGCTGGTTTGCTCCGCCGTCATCAACGCGGAAGTCATCGCCGAACGCGGTGCGGCCATCGCCGCCCTGTGTCTCGCCCTTGGCACCGTCCGCCCCGTGGAGCTTTACGGCTACACGGCTGGCGACGGCAAGCGCAACGCCTGCATCAAGCTCGCCACCGCGCCCTTCGTCGCCTCGGAAGTCGGCTACTGCCTGACCTCCCCGGCCTTCATGCGCCAAGTCTGCTACGGCTGGCTTGACACGCAAGGCTGGTCCGGCTCGTGGGCCGACTGGTCCGGCTACGGCCAGACTTGCCCCCGCCAATGCCTCGGTGCCGCCGACGAAGACCTCGTGCTGGACTATGCGTTCAGCGCCGACGGTCGCATCGCCGACGCTGACAAGTGGCTCCGCGAAACCCTCGCGTGCTACACCGGCGAACCTTTGGAAGTGTGAAGTGAGGTTAGAGCACGGCGGCATCGCTGAAGCGGTGCCGCCCTCTCTGCCCTCTACGGACAGAACGCGCCCGCCGTTTGCGGGCATCTCACACACAATGAAAGCCACACTCAAAATCAGTCCGCAAACGCAGGCCGCTGGCCTCGTCGTTTACTGGTATGACTACCCCGCAGGTCGCGGAGCTTACGGCTCCGGCGGCTGGTCCCGTCATGCCCGGCACCGCCCGCAGCCCGTGCTTGTCACGCGCCGCCCGCAGGCCATCGAGTATTCCGGCAAGTCCGTCATCGTGGACGGACTCCGCAAGCTCAAAGCCACCATCGTCCGCGAGAGCACGGGCGAAATCCTCCGACAAGATTACGAACTCGCCCGCATCCAGCGTGACCTGTAACCTGCCACCGCTATGAAAAATGCTCCCCCGCTCCCCCGTTTTATCATCGGCGACGACGGCAACCCGGACGAAGACGAAGCCCGCGATTTCGTCGTCCACTGCGAGACTCCCCGGTTCGTCCTTGAAATCCTCCCCGACGGCGAAGGTGCCACCACCTTCCTCGAAAGCGAATCCGATTTCATCGCCAACGAACTCGCGAATGGCCGCGAACCCGCCAGCACCATCGCCCGCCTGATGCGCGAGGCGCACGAGTTCTACCTCGACGCCATCGCTGATTACTGACCTGTCGAAACGCGCCCCACGCGGGCGCGTCGCGAGGCTTGGAATGCCCGCCTGATGAGACTCCCCGCGACGCACGGCTTGCGTCATCTCACACAAAACACACACACATGATCACACAAATCGTAACAAGGGACGGATTGCCCCCCATAAAGTTCACTGGTGAGGAAATCGGGATGGGAACAACCAAAAACCACAGTTCAACTCGATGGTCCATTGTTGTCATCTATGCGACGAAAGCAGGAAAGTTCGTTGTTGCAATTGAGACGATAACACAATGGCAGGGGGAGACGGATAGCTTCTCCGCCTCCTCTTTTGCTACGGCGAGGGAGGTCATAGATTGGCTTGGGCGGGATACGGGGGAAGGCGATGGTAAGCTCGACCGCGCCAGCCAAGATGCCGTCGAACGCGCCGCAAAAAATAGCGAGGCTTTCGCGTTAGCTTGGTGCGAAACGGTTGATTAAATAGTCGAAACGCGCTCCGGCGCGTCGCACGGATTGACATTCCGCGCCTGATGAGACTGTCCCGCGCACGCGCGGCTCGCGTGCATCTCACACCGCACAACACATGAAAGCACAACTGAAAAACCACGCCCCGGCCTTGTCCAAGGCGGAAGTCGAAAAACTCGTAGCCGCCGGCATAAAAGCCGCGCTGCAAGCCGAACTCAACTCCGGCAACTACGAGTTTATAATCACCATCGAGGACAAGGACGTTGCGCCCCTGACCTGCATCCTCGCGCTCAACAAGCGCGTCGCTGAACTGGAAAAGGCGCTCGCCGCCAAGCCCGCCACCCAGCGTTTCGACGCCGTGCAAAAAGGCGGGGCCAAGTGAGCGCCATTCACTCCCCCTCGCGGCCCGCCGACTTCATCGGCGGTGCCCGCAAGGTCGGTGACATCCTCGCGGCCAAAGCCGTGCGGCTCAGAAAGGCGGACTCCGGCAACCTCAAGGCGCTGCTCTACGGCCCGCCCGGCGTCGGCAAAACCGCCGTCGCGCGCATGGTCGCGCAGTCCATCGGCTCCCCGTTCAGCCTCGAAGCCGTCAACGGTCGCTCGGTGTCCGTCGCCTTGGTGCAGGAATGGCAGCGTCAAGCCGCCTACCGCTCCATGTTCGACGGCTTCACCGTCCGCATCGTGGACGAGTTGGACACCTGCCCGCCCGCCGCCCAAGACCTCCTCCTGACGTTCTTGGACAACCTGCCGGACGGCTGGGCCTTCCTCGGGACAAGCAACCTCGACCTGAACCAGTTGGTCCCGCGCCTTCAAACGCGCCTCCAGCACTTCAAGGTTGAGGCACCCGTCACGTCGGAGCTCACCAAGTTCCTGCGCGGCGTCGCCCGCGTCCCCGAAACCGTGGCCGCACAGATTGCCGTCGGCTCTGCAGGCAACGTCCGCGCCGCCCTCCTCGACCTAGAGAGCTGGCAGGACGTGCAACACGCCCGAACGTAGAACAAGGCGGCATTCGCAAGAGTGCCGCCCCTTCTGCGCTCACGCTCAGATCGCGCCAAGCGACACTTGGCATCTCACACAAGCACAACACAACATGACCGCAAACACACTGCCCACCGAAGACACTGACTCGCCCTTTGGCCCCGTCATCTTCGCCTACACCCGCGCCCAAGCCATCGCTGACGGCGAACTCGTGGACCTCTCCCAGACCCGCGAAGTCCGCGAGGCTGGCATCCGTTACCCGCTCGCCATGACGCGCGCGGCATACCACGAGTGCATCGCCGCTGGCGGTGAATGGGTTCGGGAGCAGGACGGCCCCGGCGAAGTCCTCGAACTCCCCGCCGGCCAGTCCCACGCTGGCCGTCTCTGGGACGTGCTGATGATGCTCCTCCACGCCATCCGCTCCGCGCCCGGCTCGACCGACCGCGTGACGTTTCGCGTCCTTGTGGACGTGAACGGCGACGGCAAGCATCGCACGGTGCGCCTCTGGTCCCTCGTCGGCCCCGGCGACACCGCCGCCCCCGTCATCACCATCATGCTCGAAGGAGAGGATTGAGCCATGACCGAAGCCCAAGCCCACGCCGTAGTCCTCCGCGTCCGCGCGAAGGCCGGACGGCTCTACAAGCAACGCATCCGCGACGTGTGGATGACCGGCGCTTACGAGCGCGATTGCCTCGCCGAGTTCCTGCCGGACTTGCAGCAGGTCCGCAACACATTCGGCCCGTCCTGGCTCCATCGGTTCCGCCCCTGAAAACACCGCCCCCGCTTGCCAATTACCCGGCAGGCGGGGGCTTTTTCGTCATGGGACACCACCAAAAGCACGACTCATAGAGAAATGTCGGGGTTTGTTGGTAACCTGATTCCAGAGGTTGTCGAAAAGATTCCTTAGAGGGGAGGGCAGCGGTTCCGTGGTTTGCACGGATTTGCACGTTTTAAGCTCTATCTGTGCAATAACCGCACAAATCCAAAAACAACGGAAACGCGCATTGTAGCCAATAAACACCGGCCTTCCATGCGCTCTATGCTTGGGCTGCTCTCTGTTTCGTAAACAGCAGGTCGTCGGTTCGAACCCGACCACTGGCTCCAATGTTTACAAGGGTTTCCTCACTTCT
>SXGR01187044.1_pt1 | contig 10587 bp, 13 predicted proteins | sample 3174711 | NCBI WGS metagenome assembly SXGR01 (sample SAMN11356860, study PRJNA531348) | freshwater metagenome | isolation source: freshwater sample F1-60 | place: China: Fuxian Lake, Yuxi | collected 2017-12-25 | reverse complement strand
GCGCAGAGCCGGCGGCGAGGGTGAAGGCGAGGGCGAGGACGAAACGCATCAGGAACTCCGGTGGATATCCGTTCAGTGCCGCACTATAGCGCTGCGGGCGCGGTCAGAGAAGCTGTCCCGCCTGCCAGGCGCCGAAGGCGAGGATGGTGGGCGGGTTGGCGAGGGTTAGGCCGAGCGTGAAGAGGGCGGGGCGACATTCGACCCGGCCTTCTCGCCTCCGCTCGGCGAGGCCAGCGCCGGCGCCTTGGCCAGCAGCGTTCTGAATCCGAGCCAGAGCAGGAACGCGGCGCCCACCAGGCTGCTCCAGTACTGGAGTTACAGCAGGAAACCGGAGACGGCAGCCAGGCCGAACACGGCCACGGCGCCGTAAATGACATCGGCGGCGGCGAGGCTTTTGAAGAACAGCATCATGGCGAAAAGGGCCCGGATTCTACGATGAGATGATCCAACCCTCGCAGGAAGGGATCTTCGAGGGCAGGCCGAAGTTGCGCTTGCGCGCCGCGCCCGCGGCCTGCACAGCGCAGATCACCGCATCGAGCGCGTCGCCGCTGCCGTCAGCGATCAACGCGTGCTTGGATGCCGGCGATGCTTCGATGGCGAGCGAAGCGACAACGCGCTGTCGCGCGTCGCGCCGCGCCCGGGTCTGCTTCGACGGCGTGTCGCTCTTGTAGGACTCGCGCCCGAGGACCGAGCGCGCGAGCAGCCCGGGATAGGCTTCCAGCGCGATTCGCTTGCGATCGCCTTCCGCGAGTCCCGGTACCTGCACGCCGGCCTCCGCCAGCCGCGGCGCGCCTTCGTGGAACATCAGGGCTACCGGCGGGTTCACCAGCTTCATGGGGCTGGACGAACCGGCGGGGTGGTCGGTGGCGCGGTGCGCATACTTGCGGCCCGCGGGCCGCGTCGCGCGGTAGCCGTCGAGGATGCCGCGCCATTCCTTGCGAGAAAGCGCCGCGCAGAACCCGACCAGCTTCGTCCAGTTCTGCGGCCACTTCAGGTCGCGCACCATTTCCCGCGGCAGGCCGAACGGAAAATCAAAGCCGCCGACCCACGGACCGGGATCGCGCAGCAGCGCCTCGAAGTCGTTGAAGTTACGCAACTCGTCGATCGCGAGCAGGCGCAGCGCTGCACCCTTGAGCTCGCAGCGCGCCACCGTGATCGCCTTGCGCGGCCCCGGCGTCGAGGTGAAATCGACCCCGAGAATGTTCACGGCCGCGCCAGCGTCACCCAGACAATGGCGTCCCAGGGCAGCAGCGAATCCGCGGGGAATGGCGCACCCTGCGGCAGCGACAGTTCGCGAGCTGGCTTGACCAGCACCTTCTCGACAGAAACGCCGAGGATCCGCCACGCATCAAACCATGCGATGAATTCCGGCATGTTGCCCAATGCGTTCGCGACGTACTGGTTGTCCGATTCGCCGCGGGCCTTCCCTGTCTTCAGGTCCCAGACGCGGGAACTGGTGGCCTGCCGTGACATCAACGAGGAAAGCCAGGGGTAGTCCGCCAGCCGGCCGAAGACAATGGAGACCTCCTTTACCCCGTCGCCATGCGCAAGAATGGCGCGAACCGCGCCGTGGCTAGAGGTGAAGCCTATTGCGCCGGCTGGCCGCAGGCGCAAGACCGGGCGCGTGTCCATGCGCTGCTCGAGCGCCACCGGGCATTCCTGTACCGGGTAGGACGCGCTCAGAAGCTCGAGCATGCCGCCAGTTCCGCCGCCGACAGGTTGTGGATGCGCCCGAAGCCGGCGACAAATCGCGCGTCGTGCAGCGCGATGCGCCAGAAAGAGAAATCGGCCAGCGCGAAGTTGATCGCCTGCTCCGGAAAGCGGGCGAGCCAAGCGGACTTGAGTGCCGCGAAGTCTGCGCCTTCTTTCGGCAGCTGGAGCGCCTCGCCGCGGATGGTGACGCGCATCAGGGTGAACGGATCCGCGCGGCCGTCATCGGTTTCGGCGATGGACAGCGCAACGCGTGGATCGGCGGCCATGTCCTGGGTGTGCCAAGCTAGGCGGCTGACGTGGACGTGGACCGCAGAGAAATCCGCCACGGGCAGGTAGAGTGTCATCGAGGCCATGGGCGCACCCTGGCGCAGCGTGGCGAGATGGGCGACGCGCTCGCGTCCAAGCAATTCTCGCAGCAGCGCAGTGGTGTCGGGATCCATGCACTGGATTGTAGTATCGAGTATCCTCCCCGAGTGCGTTACGAGCTGCTCGTCGGCCTGCGCTACACACGCGCCAAGCGCCGCAATCACTTCATCAGCTTCATCTCCCTGATCTCGATGGCGGGCATCGCGCTCGGGGTCGCGGCGCTGATCGTGGTGCTGTCGGTCATGAACGGGTTCCAGAAGGAAGTCCGGGCCCGTATCCTCGGGGTCGCCTCGCACGTGCAGATTTCAGGTCCGAGCGGCAAGCTGACCGACTGGGCTGGCGTGGCGGCGGTGTCGCTCAAGGACAAGCGGGTGCAGGCGGCGGCGCCGTTCGTCAATGCGCAGGGCCTGCTCTCCAGCGGCGACGCGGTGCGCGGGGCCATCGTGCGCGGGGTGCTGCCGGAGGCCGAGGACAAAGTGGCCGACATCGGCCGGCACATGCGCTCCGGGAAACTCGCGGCACTCAAGCCAGGAGAATTCGGCATCGTCCTCGGGGTCGATATGGCGCGCACCCTGCGAGCGCTCACCGGCGACAAGGTAGTGCTGATCGCGCCGCAGGGGCAGGTGACGCCGGCGGGCCTGATCCCGCGCCTGAAGCAGTTCACGGTGGTGGGCGTGTTCGAGGTCGGCATGCACGAGTACGACGCCGGGCTTGCCCTGGTGCACCTGGAAGACGCGCAGCGGCTCTACCAGATGGGGGACGCGGTCTCGGGCGTGCGCCTGAAGCTGGAGGACCTGTTCGCGGCGCGCGCGGTGGCCGCGGACCTGCGTGTCGGCCTGGGGCCCGATGCCTTCGCCACCGACTGGACGCGCAGCCACGCGAACGTCTTCCGCGCGGTGGAAATCGAGAAACGCATGATGTCCATCATCCTGACGCTCCTCGTGGCGGTGGCGGCGTTCAACATCGTCTCCACACTGGTCATGCTGGTCACCGACAAGCAGTCGGACATCGCGATCCTGCGCACGCTTGGCGCCTCTCCCGGGTCCATCGTGCAGATCTTCATGGTGCAGGGGACGCTGATCGGGCTCATCGGCATGGTCGCCGGCGTCGTGGGCGGCGTCCTGCTGGGCTGGAACGTGGACGTGGTGGTGCCCTTTATCGAGAGCCTGCTTGGCTTCAAGATCCTCGCCAAAGACGTCTACTACATCTCCGATTTGCCTTCGGACGTGCAGCTGGCGGACGTGACCACGGTGGCGCTGGTGTCGTTTGCGCTGTCGTTCCTCGCCACCCTGTACCCGAGTTGGCGCGCCTCGCGCATCAACCCGGCCGAGGCCCTGCGCTATGAATGAGGCGGCCGTACCGGTGGTTGCCTGCACGGGCCTGGGGAAGACGTACCAGGGACCGGCGCCGGTAAAGGTGCTCGAGGGCGTGGATTTCGAAGTGCGCGCCGGTGAGCGTGTCGCGATCATGGGCAAGTCGGGCTCGGGCAAGTCCACACTGCTGCACCTGCTGGGCGGGCTGGATGCGCCGACCGCGGGGACGGTGTTCGTGCAGGGGCGCGAGCTCTCCGCCATAGGAGAGGCCGGGCGCGGACAGGTGCGCAACGCGACGCTGGGCTTCATCTACCAGTTCCACCACCTGCTGCCCGAATTCAGCGCGATCGAGAATGTCGCCATGCCGCTGCTCATCCGCCGCCTGGCGCGCGAGGAGGCGCTGCGCCGCGCGGCGAAGATCCTGGGGGAGGTGGGCCTCGCCGCGCGCCTGGAGCACCAGCCGGGCGAGCTCTCCGGCGGCGAGCGCCAGCGCTGCGCCTTCGCGCGCGCGCTGGTGACCGGGCCCGCCTGCGTGCTGGCGGACGAGCCTACGGGGAACCTGGACAGCCGCACCGCCGACGAGGTGTTCGACGCCATGGTGCGCCTGTCGGAAGCGCGCGGCACCGCTTTCGTGATCGTGACCCACGACGCCGCCATCGCGGCGCGCGCGAGCCGGCTCATGGAGCTGCGGGAGGGGCGCCTGGTTCCGGGCTCGAATTCGGGCGCGATTCCAGCCTGATCACCCCGGCCGCGAGCGCGTCGCGGTAGAACGCGGCGCTGTAAAGCGACTGCGTCAGCACGAAGCCGTGGCTGCTGGAGCGCACGAACCAGCGGAACAGGAACCCGGCGAGAAAGATGGCCACGCCGGCGATAAACCAGCCTGCCAGCGCGAGGCCCACCGCCAGCCCGAACATCGGCAGCAGGATGAACGGCAGCAGCATGCGGCCGGAGACGAAGCGCGCTGCCGCCTTGCGGTCCACGTGCAGGGTCAGGTCTCTCGAGCGGTAGCCGGCGACGAAGTCCGCGTGGGTCACCGCGTGCATGGCCTATGCGTGACCGTTGCGCCGACGCTGGCGCGCGCGCCAGGCGAGGCGCACATAGATGCGCCAGCCCAGCTGTACCGCTGCGTAGCCCAGCGCCGCCAGCGTGAGTGCGAGGGCCACCAATCCGACCAGTAGCGGCTTGCCCAACGCCAGGAACCAGTCCACCAGCGCCTGGAACGAGCCCATCCAGTTGGCCCAGTCCATGACGAAGGGCTCGTGCGCCAGCGGCGCTTGATTCACCCCCAGCAGCAGGCTGCCGTAGCCGTAGGCGAGCAGGTACAGCGGCACGATGGTGAAAGGGTTGGTGTAGATGGTCATAAGCAGCGCCACCGGCAGGTTGCGCTTGAGCGGGATCGCGAGCAGCAGCGCGGCGAGCATCTGCAGCGGCCCCGGCACCAGTCCGGAGAAGAGGCCGATCGCCACCGCCCCGGCGACCGAGTCGCGGTTCAGGTGCCACAGGTTCGGGTGGCTGAGCAGCGTTCCGAACATCGCCACCAGCCGGTTGGCGCGAACCGAGTCGGCGTCAGGCAGATGCTTGCGGAAGAGTTTCTTCATCGGGGGGCTAGGCGGCGGCCGGCGCGTCATCGAACGGTCCGCTCGCGCGTTGCATTTTAGATGACTGCCGCCCTGTTAAGTTTCGCCGCCGGGGTGCTGGCGCTCCAGGCCCTGCCGGAGCTGCCCGCGGCGGCGTGGCTCTGGGCGGCGCCGGTGGCCATCGCGGCCACGTGGCGATTCCGCGCATTGGCGATTCCGCTCGCCGGGGTCCTCGGCATCTGCTGGGCGCTAGGGTTCGCCCACCTGCGACTCGCCGACCGCCTCGACCCGGAACTGGAAGGCGTGGACGTGGAGGCGGTGGGCGTCATCGCCGGCCTGCCCGCCGCGGGCGAGCGCAGCCTGCGCTTCGCCTTCGATGTCGAGTCCTCCGCGCACCGGTTGCCCTCGCGAGTCCTCGCTTCCTGGTACCGGACGCCGTTCGCCCAGGACCGATCCTCGGTCCTCGCCGAACTGCCGCGCCCGGGCGAGCGTTGGCGTTTCACGCTGCGCCTGAAGCGCCCGCACGGGCATTTCAATCCGCACGCCTTCGACTACGAGGCCTGGCTGCTGGAGCGCGGCATCGGTGCAACAGGCTACGTGAGGGCGGGCGGGCGGGCGGCGCCCCCGCTGCGAATAGGCTGGCGCAACAGCCCGCTCGATCGCATCGAACAGGCCCGCGAGGCGGTTCGCGATCGCTTCAAGCGCGTGCTGGGCGAGACGCCGGCGGCGGGCATCCTCGCTGCTCTCGCGGTGGGCGACCAGCGCTCGATCAGCAACGAGGAATGGCGCTTGTTCAGCGCCACTGGCGTCACTCACCTGATGAGCATTTCCGGCCTGCACGTGACGATGGTGTCGGGGCTGCTCGCTTGGCTGATGGCGTCGCTCTGGCGGCGCGTTCCGCGCCTCGCCCTGGCGGTGCCGGCGCGCAAGGCCGGCGCGCTAGCGGCCATCGCAGGCGCGCTCGGCTACGCGCTACTGGCTGGTTTCGCGGTGCCGGCGCAGCGCACGTTCTGGATGGTGGCGGTGGTGGCGCTGGCCCTGTGGTCGGGCCGCATCGCCTCTCCCGCGCGGACGCTCGCGCTGGCGCTCGCGGTGGTGCTGCTCGCCGATCCCTGGGCCGGGCTCTCGGCCGGGTTCTGGCTGTCCTTCGGCGCGGTGGCGCTCATTTTCCTCGCTAGCGCAGCGCTGCGCCGCGAGGAGCCGCTGGTCCTGCAGTGGGCGAGGGTCCAGTGGGCGATCACGATCGGACTTGCGCCGGCGGCGCTGTTCCTGTTCTCGCAGGTGTCGCTGGTGGGGCCGCTCGCGAACGCCGTCGCCATCCCGGTGGTGTCCGTTGTTGTCACGCCGCTCGTGCTCGGCGGTGCGGTGCTGCCCTGGGATGCGCTGCTGTCGATCGCGTCGTGGCTGGTGCAATGGCTGCTGCAGTTCCTCGAATGGTGCGCGTCGCTGCCGGTCGCGGTCTGGCAGCAGCCGGCGCCGCCGTGGTGGTGCCTGGTCGCGGCGACCGCGGGCACGCTCTGGCTGGTCGCGCCGCGTGGCGTGCCCTGGCGCGTGACCGGGCTCGCGCTCATGGCGCCGGCGTTTGCCTGGCCGGTCGCGATACCTGCATGGGGCGAGGCCTGGGTGGTGACCTTGGACGCAGGGCAGGGACTGGCGGTGCTGGTGCGCACCGCGAACCGGGCGCTGCTCTATGACACCGGCCCCGCATTCGGCACCGAGTCTGACAGCGGCGAGCGGATCATTCTTCCCTACCTGCGGTCGATCGGTGTGTCCCGGCTCGACGCGCTGGTAGTCACGCACAACGACATTGACCATTCAGGCGGGGCGGCCTCGATCCTGCACACGCTCGAGGTGGACCGTTTCCTGTCCTCGCTGCCTGCCGCTAGCCCGCTGCTTACGCTGGCGCCGGCCGAGCGCTGCGCGGCAGGGCAGGCCTGGGAATGGGACGGCGTGCGCTTCGAGATGCTGTATCCGGCCGAGGGCGCTCAGATGCGGCGCACGAACAACCTGAGCTGCGTGCTGAAGGTGACGGCGCGCGGCGGCACCATGCTGCTCACCGGGGATATCGAGCATGAGGCGGAAGCGGCGCTGATCGAGCGCGACGCCGGCGCGCTGCGCGCGAACGTGCTGCTGGTCCCGCACCACGGCAGCCGCACCTCGTCCAGCGCGGCGTTCATCGCGGCCGTTTCCCCGCGCGTGGCGGTGATCCCGGCGGGCTATCGCAACCGCTTCGGCCATCCGGCGGCGGACGTGCTCGAGCGCTATGCCGAAGCCGGCGTGGCGCTGCGGCGCACCGACTCGGAGGGCGCGGTGACGGCGCGCTTCCTGGAGAGGGGACTGGAGATCGAGACCGAACGCCGGCGCCGGGGGCGGTACTGGCACGACGCGCCGCGCTAGGTCCATAATGGTCGGGCAAGGTCCATCCAGAACTGCAAGAGGTGGAAACCATGGCCAAGAAAAGCAGCAATGCGGTCTATCGCGTCACCGACGTCATCGGCACCAGCTCGGAATCGTGGGAAGACGCGGGGCGCAGCGCGGGGAAGACCGCCTCGAAGTCGCTGCGCGACCTGCGCATCGCCGAGGTGACCAAGCTGGACGTGAAGATGGAGAACGGCAAGGTGGTACAGTTCCGGAGGCGGCTCTCGCTATCGTTCAAGTACGAGGCCTGATGCCGGCAGGCTACAGCGCGACGGTTCGCGTCACCGGCAGTGTCGGGCGCTTCGAGGATTTCCGTGAGCGTATCCGCTGGCTGCTGGTGCGTGACCCGGATTGCGATCCCTATACCGAGCACCACGCCGAGGGCGCCCTGGAGTACTGTTTCCAAGTTGAGAACGGGCTGCCATTCCCGAGCTTCGTCGAGGCTAGCGCCGAGTTTCCCGAGATGCGCGTCGAGGTGCAGTGGCACCGCGAGGCTGACGCCGGCGGCGCCGCGATCGAGAACGGCCGCATGGTCGAGAAATGGCAAGGCGAAAGAAATCCCCCTTGACGGCAGCTTCGCAGCAACGCTTCGTGCAATGCGCCTCTCCCAGGGGCCTGCACCGCATTTCGTACTTGGAGTGGGGCGACCCGGGGAATGACAGGGTGCTCATTTGCGCCCATGGCCTGACGCGCTGCGCGCGGGATTTCGACACGCTCGCGGCCGCGATGCAGGATCGATATCGCGTGGTCTGTCCGGACGTCGCCGGCCGCGGCGGCTCGGACTGGCTGATCGATCCGATGCTCTACCAGCTGCCGCAGTACCTCTCCGACATGGTGACCCTGATCGCGCGCCTGGACGTCGAGGCGGTGCACTGGGTGGGCACCTCCATGGGCGGCCTGATCGGCATGGCGCTCGCCGCGCAGCCGAACACGCCGGTGCGCCGCTTCGTCATCAACGATGCTGGGCCGGTGATCGCCAAGGTTTCGCTGGAGCGGATCGCGACCTACGTCGGCATCGCGCCGACGTTTCCATCGATCGACGCCGCCGACCAGTACGTGCGCGCTATCAGTACCACCTTCGGCCCGCACAGCCACGCGCAGTGGCGCTTCCTCACCGAGGTGGTGGTGCGCCGGAACGATGACGGCAGCTGGCGCATGCACTACGACCCGAAGCTCGCCGAGCCGTTTCGCGCCCTGATGCCGGAGAAGGACTTGGAGCTGTGGCCGCTGTGGGACGCGGTACGCTGTCCGACGCTGGCGCTGCGCGGCGCGCTGTCCGACTTGCTGACGAAGGAAACCTGCGCGCAGATGGCCGAGCGCGGGCCGAAAGCGAAGGTGGTCGAGATTCCCGGCGTCGGCCATGCGCCGACGCTGATGCATGCCGACCAGGTCGCGATAGTGAGGGAGTTCCTGCTAGCCGCCTGAAGGAGCCTGCGCGCGCACCACCCCGTAGCGCGCCAACGTGCGGATGCGAGCCTCGGCGTGGTCCACCACTGGTACCGGGTAGTCGCGCCCGATCTCGCAGCCCGCGGCGTGCTGCTCCAGCGGCGGCAGCGTCCAGGGCACGTGGATCCAGTCGCTGCTCACGCGGGCCAGTTCCGGCACGTAGCGGCGGATGAACGTCCCCTCGGCGTCGAACTTCTCGGACTGCGTCACCGGGTTGAAAATGCGGAACCAGGGCTGCGCGTCGCAACCGGTGGAGGCGGCCCATTGCCAGCCGCCGTTGTTGGCGGCGAGGTCGTAGTCGTTCAGCTTCGCCGCGAAATAGCGCTCGCCGCGGCGCCAGTCGATGCCCAGATCCTTCACTAGAAACGAGGCCGCTACCATGCGCAGGCGGTTGTGCATGTAGCCGGTGCCGTTCAGCTGGCGCATCGCGGCGTCCACCAGCGGGTAGCCGGTGCGGCCCTCGCACCAGGCTCTCCATCCCTTCGGATTGGCGTCGAACCGCACCGCGTCGTACTCGCGCCGGAACGAGCGCTCGACTACGTCCGGCCGCCAGGCAAGGATGGCGTGGTAGAAGTCGCGCCACACCAGTTCCGAAAGCCAGGTCTGCGCGCCGGCGTGGTCCAGCTTCCAGGCCAGCGCCACCAGCTGGCGGATGGAGATCGTGCCGAAGCGCAGGTGCGTCGAGAGGTAGGACGGCCCCTTCAGGCCCGGGAAGTCGCGTTTGTCGCGGTAGCCCGCGATGCGGCGCCGGAAATCGGCCAGCAGCTTCGCGGCGCCGGACATGCCCGCCGGGATCGGCAGTTCGGCGGGCTCGAAGCCGATGTCGGCGAGCGACGGCACCGGAGTCTTCGGCCCGGGTGCGAGACGCTCGGCGTGCCTGTCGATGGGGTAGGCCTTAACGAAGAACGGGTCCAGCTTCGCCAGCCAGGCGTTCTTGTAGGGCGTGAACACCGAGAACGGCTCGCCCGCCTTCGTGCGCACCTCGTCCAGCTCGAAGATGACCTGGTCCTTGCGGGTGTGGAAGGCGATGCCTAGCGCGTCGAGGCGGTCCATGATCTCCGCGTCGCGCGCGATCGCCTGCGGCTCGTAGTCGCGGTTGGCGTACACCGCGGCCACGCCCAGAGCCTGCGCCAGCCTCGGGATCTCCTCGCGCGAGCGGCCATGCAGCACGTGCAGGCCACCGCCCCTGGATTCGAGGGAAGCCTTCAGCTCGACCAGGCTCGCGCGGATGAAGGCGACGCGCCGGTCGCGCTTCGATTCCAGTGCACTTAAGATCTCGGTGTCGAAGACGAAGGCGCAGTGCACCGCGTCATGCGCGGTGAGCGCGGCGTGCAGCGCGGCGTTGTCTTTGTCGCGCAGGTCGCGGCGGAACCAGGCCAGCGCCGAGCTCATGTCCCCTTCCGGCTCTCCGCGTTCCAGTGCAGCTCGAGGTTCGCGATCAACGCCGGGCTGAAGTGGCAGTGCGCCTGCTCGCGCGCGTACACCGCCATGTAGCGGCGGAAGCTGTCCAGCGGTTCCTCCGAGATGCGCAGCGCGCGCCGGTTGCTGGCGGCGCTGACCACGCCCGAGCCGGTGATGTGCCGCACCAGCCGCTTGAGCTCGAAGTCCATGGCATCCGGCGCCACGATGTGGTCGCAGATGAGGCGCCCCTCGGGGCTGGCGCAGTCGATGCGCCGTTCGGCGAGGATGGCCTGGCGCGCGAGGCGTGGGCCGATATGACGGGGCAGGCGCAGGTTGGCCGCGCCCGGGATGAT
>SXGR01040535.1_pt1 | contig 10587 bp, 9 predicted proteins | sample 3174711 | NCBI WGS metagenome assembly SXGR01 (sample SAMN11356860, study PRJNA531348) | freshwater metagenome | isolation source: freshwater sample F1-60 | place: China: Fuxian Lake, Yuxi | collected 2017-12-25 | reverse complement strand
TTTACTTGTTTACGCAACGGCTTTAGTGATTTAGGTTGAGCTTTATAGTATATAATATTACATTAAGTTGCAAACTTTAAAGGGGGGGCTCAAAGCTTTTAGAAGCAACTCATTGTTAATGAGAAGAGGGGGTATACCCTTATCTAATTCAAGACCTAAAAATTTAATCAGGGTATACCCCTTCTTCTCATTAACAATGAGTTGCTTCTAAAAGCTTTGATCAATTTAAGCTTTAGAGTTCTCTTTTTAAAGTTTGCAACTTAATGTAATATTATATACTATAAAGCTCAACCTAAATCACTAAAGCCGTTGCGTAAACAAGTAAAAAAAGAGTTAATGGAAGATATTTCTTTCAAGCTAAACTTATAAGCAGGTCATACCGATACCGCGGCAGAGTTGTTCGAGCCCACACTCAAAAAAAGATTACGCCCGTCGTCAAAATATAAAAAATTAGGGGCGCTGTCCCCACAGAAAAGAACACTAATACAAAAAATATAGACATGAAAAAGATACTAGCATACTCCGCCATAAAAATCAGTGCAAATCTAACCGCCCCAAATTCAACATTAAACCCGGACACGAGTTCTGATTCCCCCTCCGCAAAATCAAATGGTGTTCGATTTGTTTCAGCCAAACAAGAAATGAGCCACACCCCGGCTAAAGGGATAAAGACTAAAATCTTAAAAAAATATAGATTAGCTCAAGTTAACTCAACTAAACTTAAAGATTTAATTAAGCCTAAGTAAAACAGAAAAATTAAAGCTAAGCTCACTTCATAAGACACTGTCTGAGCTACAGCTCGTAAAGATCCTAACATTGCATATTTTCTATTTGATCTTCATCCTGAAATTAGAACTGGATACACACCTATTCTCAAAATAGTGTAAATAAAAAGAAGTCCCAAACTGCTTCTTAAGAAATTTTCTCTCGCGGGAAACACCCTAAATACAACAAGAGCTAAGGCCAAAGCTAAAGCAGGGGTGAAAAAAAACACCCTTTTATTAGCTAGCCCCGGAAGCACTAACTCTTTACTAAACAATTTAATAGCATCGTTGAAAGGCTGCACCACCCCGGCGAACCCAACTTTATTAGGGCCCTTGCGCAACTGAGAATAACCTAAAATTTTACGCTCTAGAAGGGTAATAAAAGCCACGTTAACTAAAACAGCAATAATTAAAACTAAGAAATTTACAAATGTTATTATAGTATAATTTAAACTCTAAATATTTAATTAAAATAAAAATTTTTAAGTTTTAACAAAACTAGAATAATAAATTGATGTTATTAATTAGATTGAGCTTAAGCTTAACATTCCTAACTTTAAGTCTTATAGTTAATTTAGAAGTGCTTCTAATTTTAATGTTCATAAGAATTGGCCTTCTCTGAATAGGGGTCTTAAAAAATTGACGGCATATAATTATAGTTTTGATGCTGATAGAAATGGGGATACTATTAATTTTTTTTCTTTTAAGCTACAGGGGAGCAGGTATAAGGTCTATCTGTATTATCTTTTTATTCGCAACATTAATAGCAGTAGAGGCTAGACTAGGTATGGCCAATTTGACTTTAGTGTCTCGATCCCATGGAAACGATTTCATGCTGATTTTTTAAGATGGCAGATAAATGCACTAACTTTAAGCGTTAGAAATAAAGAAAAATCTTTTCTTAAAATACTAAAAATAATAAAATTAACATTTTTTGTATTATTTACCCCTCTAGCCCCCCCTCTTTTTGTAGGTTATTTAGTCAGGTACCTTATTATACTCATTCTTTTAGATGCCCAAAGCTTACTGGCAACATCTCCTTTAACAGATTTTTTGAGCTTATCCCTAGTTATTTTAACTCTATGGTTAACTATTTTTATAATTAGCGCAAATTTTTTCTCTAAACTAAAAATTAACTTGATAGTTTTATTTAAATCTCTTTTAGTGGCTCTTATAATAAGATTTTTTGCCCCCTCTTTAATAATATTTTATTTTTATTTTGAAGTAGCCCTCATTCCTATTTTCTTAATCATTTTAATTTGGGGTTATCAAGCGGAGCGGTTTACAGCGGGACTTCTAATACTTTTTTACACTTTATCCGCATCCTTTCCTCTACTTGCAGCCTTAATCCTTATGTGGTCTCAGGGAAATACTTTTTCTATGTGCCCACACATTATTGGGGCCCCCTCGGTTAACATGTGAATTAGCTTGGCTTTTTTAGGAGCTTTTTTAGTAAAATTTCCAATATTCGGAGCACATTTATGACTTCCTAAAGCTCACGTAGAAGCTCCTGTAGCAGGGTCTATAATTCTAGCCGGGATTTTATTAAAATTAGGGGGTTATGGAATGTTTCGCCTAGCCTTTCTCACACCCATGAGCGGATTAACGCCCATTATTATAATCTTAAGAAGATTGGGGGGCGGGCTCTTAAGAGTTTTATGCTGCCGAATATCTGATATAAAAGTTTTAATCGCCTACTCTTCAGTAGTACATATAGCTTTAATTATTTTAAATTTGCTGGGTAATAGGGGGCTAGGGATTTCTGGAATCTGGTGAGCAATGCTAGCTCACGGGCTGGTGTCTTCTGGGTTATTTGCAGGGGCAAATATTTTGTACGAGCGCGCGCACTCACGCAGAATGCTGTTGAATAAGGGGGGAGTTAGAAAGCTCCCCAGGCTTTCTATTTTTTGGTTTTTACTAACTATAATAAATTTTGGGGGCCCTTTTACTCTTAACCTTTTCTCCGAGATTGTATTAATTTTAGGCTCAATAACATACAGCTGGTGGTTTGCCTTACCTGTAATGATGCTTTCTTTTTTCTCAGCAGCGTATAGAATTATACTGTACGCGTCAACTCAGCAGGGAAAGTCTTGTGGCGGGGGCCAAGTAAATTTAGAGTTGAGAACTCGGGAATTGAATCTCTTATTTGGGCACTCTTGACCAGTCTTTATAACTCTATTAATTTTAAACATTTAAAGCACAACAAGCCAAAAATAAATAAAGGTTGACCAAAATTTTTGTGTATTTATATTGCCCCTAGTAATAAATTTTGTGGTTGTCGGCGTGTTAGCAATAGTTCTCGCCGCACTAGGCGCGGGCTTAAGACTGAAGTTAAAGAATGACCGAGAAAAGGTAAGTCCTTTTGAGTGTGGATTCACCCCTAAAGCTTTAGCTCGACTACCTTTTTCAGTGCGGTATTTTTTAGTTGCAATTATTTTTTTGATTTTTGATGTGGAATTAATTTTATTATTCCCCCTTATCCCGGCTTTAATTGGCCCTTTAACCTTAACAAGTTTGAGAGGATTACTGATTGTCATTTTGGTCCTTTTACTAGGGTTATCCCACGAGATCGCTCAAGGAAGTCTTTCTTGAGCCCGTTAAATAAAATGACTGAAATAGTATTAACCTGTAAAGTTAACCATGAGGAGCCCTCTTTTATTAAATGACCTCTATTTTAAAAACGCACCCTGCTATTAGAATTGTTAGAGGGGCGCTTGTTGAGCTTCCCTCCCCTAGAAATATTTCAGCTCTGTGAAACTTTGGGTCCCTCTTAGGATTATGCCTATCGTCCCAGATTCTTACGGGCCTCTTTTTAGCAATACATTTTAGTGCAGATGTGTCTATTGCTTTTTCCAGTGTTAGGCACATTGGGCGGGATGTAAATTATGGGTGAGCTTTACGAATATTACACGCCAATGGTGCAAGATTTTTTTTTATTTGCCTATATATACATGTAGCTCGTGGACTATATTATGGGTCATTTTATTTTCAAGCACCTTGAATTTTAGGGGTTGCCTTGCTGCTAGCAGTGATAGCCACTGCTTTTTTAGGGTACGTGCTTCCTTGGGGTCAAATATCCTTCTGAGGAGCAACTGTTATCACTAACTTATTCTCTGCCCTTCCCTACATTGGAGAGGATTTAGTAAAATGAATGTGGGGGGGCTTTGCGGTAGACAACCCAACTCTTACCCGATTCTTCTCTCTCCACTTTTTGCTTCCATTTGTAATTGTAGCCCTCAGAGTCTTGCATCTTTTATTTTTACACCAAACTGGGAGTAATAACCCCCTAGGAGTAAGAAGGAACTTTGATAAAATTAGATTTCACCCTTATTTTTCCCTTAAAGACATTTTTGGAATGGTCCTTATAATAAGGGCTCTTTTTATGATTTGCTTTTGGGGCCCTTGAGTATTGGGTGACCCCGAAAATTTTATTCCCGCGAACCCGCTAGTCACCCCCGTTCACATTCAACCAGAGTGATATTTTTTAATAGCTTATGCCATTTTACGCTCTATCCCGAATAAATTAGGGGGGGTCGTGGCTTTAGTTTTATCAATTTTAATTTTAGCTGTCTGCCCTTTTCTCCCTAAAGCAAAAACCCGAGGTCTTGTTTTTTATCCCCTAAACAAATTTTGCTTTTGAGCCTTCGTTAATACAGTTATTTTGCTTACTTGAATTGGGGCCCGACCTGTGGAAGACCCTTATATTTTAGTGGGCCAAATTCTATCTGTCGTTTATTTTAGATACTACTTTATTAGGGTCCTTCTGCAAAAATTCTGAGACGCTCTACTGGAATAAGTATTTACGAAGTTTTATAATATTGATTTGTGGTATCAAAGATGTGGTTACACCGTAGATAAAATTATAACTTGAGGTCAATTTGGATTACAAGATGGAAATTCCCCCATTATAGAGGAATTAATTTTTTTCCATGATTTTGTTAACTTAGTGTTAATTTTTATTATTAGTTTTGTAGGGTATATAATGCTTTCTATGCTTAAAAATTCATTTATTAATAAAAATTTGTTAGAGATGCAAATAGTAGAAAGGGTTTGAACTGTGATCCCCGCTGTTATCTTAGTTCAAATTGCACTACCATCTCTTCTTTTACTTTATATGCTGGATGAATCCATTGATAGCTCTTTAACCTTAAAGGCTGTAGGGCACCAATGATACTGAAGCTACGAATACTCAGATTTCTGATTTTCCTCCCAAGAGTCAGCACTAGAGTTTGACTCATATATATTGCCAACTAACGAGCTAACCCCTGATGGATTTCGATTACTAGACACGGACAATCACATGGTCGTGCCTCTTAAAACCCATGTTCGTGTTTTAGTGTCGGCTGCGGATGTATTACATGCTTGATCTGTTCCCTCATTGGGTGTAAAAGCAGATGCTGTTCCTGGGCGCCTAAATCAAGTAAAATTTGTTAGTCAACGACCTGGAATTTTCTATGGGCAATGCTCTGAAATTTGTGGAGCAAATCACAGGTTTATACCTATTGTTTTAGAGGTTGTACCTGGAAAAATTTTCATTGACTGAGTATTAGCCGCCAGATGCTTAAATAGTTTATATAAAACAATATGCTGAAGACATATAAAAGACTAAGTCTTTAAGCAAATAGCTTAGTATAAAAATTACATATAATTTCCACTTATAAGATTTATTTGAATTAAAGCTATTAAAGTTAATAAAAATTATGACTTCTAATCATTAACCTAGCTCTCGAGTTTTAACTTTATTTTAAAATTTATCAGAGTGAGTTTTTATAGTATGTTGGCATTAGCAGCCTTAAACATCGTCCACCCCTTTGCGATAGCCCTTCTATTAATGGTAATAAGCGTGAGCCTGGGGCTAGGGCTCTTAAAAATCTCTTTTTCCTGGCTATTTTATTTATTAGTTTTAATATTTTTGGGGGGTGTAATAGTAATTATCACCTATATAGCATCTTTGGCGGCTAACGAAAAATTTTCAAGGCCTAAAATTAGGAGCCTAAGAATTTTACTTCTGGCCCCGGGTGTGCTCTTATTTGACCACATTAGAAAAACTAAAATCAGCTCTGCTTTTTTGTTTTCAGGTGCGCTTTATGAGCCGCTATTATTAAGATGTACCATTTTTTGTTTTTTGATTCTTCTATTAGCTTTAATTAGAGCAGTAAAATTAATAAAATTAGAAGAGGGGCCGCTAGTAAAACGGCTTTAAAAACCTAATTTAATAAAACTATATACTTGTCAAGTATAATATACCTCTGGGTGGTTTTTAGGGGCTTATAAAAATTTGATTTGAAATCAAACTCTAAGAGGCGTCTCTAAGTCCCTATATTTTTTTTAACCCCTGCTATAGGCTTTTGATTAATACTTTTTTTAAGTATATGGTTTAGATTATGTGCCAACTCTTTATTTTTTTTTTGGGTAAGTTTAGAGTTTAATATACTAGCGGTCCTGCCCCTATTGATCAGAAAAAGCTCTTACTTCTCATCAGAAATTTCTCTAAAGTATTTTATCTCACAAAGTGTGGCCTCTATTGGATTTTTATTTTTTACCCTTATATCATTTTCTGCGCTTCCTGAAGCATCTAATTTTTTTTTGTGTGTAGCCCTAATATTTAAACTGGGCGTGCCCCCTTTTCACAGTTGACTAGCCAGGATTTTACTAGTTAGCCCATATAAAATTCTTTTTTTAATTGCTGTAGTTCAAAAACTAATCCCCCTTCACATTTTATCAAATTTTGATATCCGCGCACACATAATTCTTTTTTTTAATTTATTCACCTTTTTTACTATCCTTTTTTGGCTGCCCGCTGTTTCTAGAGTCCGGGCTTGTTTACTTATCTCTGCTTGGGGTAATACTATTTGACTAGTCTCCTCGGTAGCAATTTCTCAAGCTTGGGGGGGCTTTCTAGTTACTTACGGGCTTCTTTTGGCCACAGCTCTCAGGGTAATTGATAAGTTAAATATCCAAAAATTAACCTCTCTAGCGAGATATGAAACCTCATTAAAATTGCTATGTATAATTAATTTTTTAAATCTCGCCGGGCTCCCCCCCCTAGTGGGCTTTTTTGCTAAACTCTCACTGTTAAAATTGCTTTTGAGGGCGTATTCTCTATTTTTTATTTTCATGCTGCTAAACTCTTCCCTACTAGTTTTATACGCTTACTTAGTGATCTCGTTTTATGCCCTAGGCGCGGTAGCACCTAAGAAGCCAGCATCTTTAAATGTAGTTTCTTTAGCTGCGTTAAGAAGAACTTTGGCCGCGGCCTCCGGCCTTCCCCTATTTATAGGGTTTTCTATTTAGAATAATATTCAACTATGAAATCTAACTTGCTATTAGAAAGTGCCTTTGGCTTATTTTACCCCCCCCCACGTATTCATATATATGTATATATCACGTAAAATGAAATATTTAAGATTTTACACTATAACTTTTAGTTACACCTAGAAAAATCAAAATTTCCTGTGCCGAACACTTGTGTAAATTTAAGCTTGCCCGACTACAGGAATAGACCTGTACCTATGATTAAGCGGCGGGAAAGAGTGTATAAACTCAACAGAAGATGATAAATGGGCGCTAGAAATAGCAGGTCGATGCCTCACAAGAGCCTCTCAAATAATAAATAAAAAGAATATTACCGACACTACCGAAATAATTGAACCTAATCTGGCCACTACATTTCAGTAAGCAAAGAAATCAGGATAGTCTGAGTATCGCCGCGGCATTCCAGCTAGGCCTAGAAAATGTATCGGGAAAAAGGTGATATTAACCCCTAAAAATATAACTGTAAATTGAACTTTTAGCCACTTAGGGTTTATAGTTAAACCGGTTATAAGAGGAAATCAATTAACGAAGGCACCCATCAACGCGAACACCGCCCCCATTCTTAACACATAATGAAAGTGCGCTACTACATAGTAAGTGTCGTGCAGAACTACGTCTAGTGCGGAGTTAGCTAAAACTACTCCGGTAAGGCCTCCGACTGTGAATAAAAAAATAAAACCAAGCGCTCAATATAATGAGGGCCTAAAAGAAAATCGAACCCCGTGAAGAGTCCCCAACCACCTAAAAATTTTAATACCTGTCGGCACTGCAATAATTATAGTTGCGGAGGTAAAATAGGCACGGGTGTCTGCATCTATCCCCACTGTAAACATATGGTGGGCTCAAACTACAAACCCTAGGACCCCAATAGCCAGCATAGCATAAATTATTCCCAATACACCAAATGTCTCCTTTTTACCTCTCTCCTGAGCAACAATGTGAGAAATTAGACCAAACCCTGGAAGAATAAGAATATAAACCTCAGGGTGGCCGAAAAATCAAAATAAGTGTTGGTATAAAACGGGGTCCCCCCCTCCTCCGGCGTCGTAAAAACTAGAGTTCAAGTTTCGATCAGTAAGTAATATTGTAATCGCCCCGGCTAGCACAGGTAGGGAGAGAAGTAATAAAACTGCTGTAATGAGTACAGACCAAGCAAATAAAGGTATCCGGTCTAACAATATTCCAAAAATTCGGAGGTTTCCCAGAGTTCTAATAAAGTTTACAGCGCCTAAAATTGACCTCACTCCTGCCAAATGAAGTGAAAAAATAGCAAAATCTACCGATCTCCCGGCATGTGCGATATTACTCGACAGGGGCGGATACACAGTTCACCCTGTCCCTGCCCCTCTTTCTACTATCGACCTGGAGAGAAGCATAATTAAAGCTGGAATTAAAAATCAAAATCTTATATTATTTATTCGAGGAAAAGCTATATCTCTGGCCCCTAACATTAAAGGCACTAATCAATTACCAAATCCTCCAATTAAAATAGGTATAACTATAAAGAAAATCATAATAAACGCATGAGCAGTTACAACAACATTATAAATTTGGTCATCTCCGATCAAAGAGCCTGCTTGACCTAACTCTATCCGAATAATTATTCTCAACCCTGTGCCGACTATACCGGATCAAGCCCCTGCGATTAAGTATAATGTCCCAATATCTTTATGGTTGCAAGACCATAATCATTTAATTTTATATTGATTAATCTAAATTTACACCCCGCCTCACCAATAGACTACTAAATATAAAAACAGTCAAACCACATCAACAAAATGTCAATATCAAGCCGCAGCCTCTACGCCAAAGTGATGTGTCGGCCTAAACTCATAGTTCATATGCCGGATTAAACATACTAACAAAAAAATTGTACCAACAATTACATGGAGTCCGTGAAATCCTGTAGCAATAAAAAACGTTGAGCCGAAAGCTCTATCCGCAAATGAAAATCTCGCCTCCGCGTATTCTAATGCTTGGAGTAAAGTAAAATAAGTCCCTAAAAAAACGGTCAACATTATCGCTAACTTAAATTGATGAAATTTTCCCCCCATAATAGCATGATGGGCTCAGGTTACACTCACCCCAGAAGATACTAATACAATAGTATTAAGAAGAGGCACTTGAAAAGGGTTAAATGCTAAAACACCTAAAGGGGGCCACACCCTCCCTAGCTCTACATTGGGGGCCAATCTTGCATGGAAAAAGGCTCAAAAAAATCTTAAAAAGAAAAAAACCTCAGAAGTAATAAATAATAATATGCCCCAACGTAGCCCCAACTCTACAATGGCTCTATGTAATCCTTGGGCCCTAGCTTCTCGGCTTACATCGCGCCACCATTGATATATTACCAATAATAAAATAACTAACCTTAAAATAAATAACCTTATTCTATTAAGATGGAATCAGGACACCATCCCGGAGGTTAAAAATAAACCCGCTAAAGACCCATAAATGGGTCAAGGAGACTCATCTACTATGTGATAGGGGTGACAAACTATATTGGACATGAGAAAAGCAAAGCTTAAATTTAATCTCCAAAATTAATATTTTATTTAAATTATCCTAAATTTAAATTTTAACTATGGCCTTAGAAAAACTAACAGAAGTTAACTCATTTAAATAGAGAGACCTTAAAATAGTAAAAACATAAGATTGAATGCACGCAACTGCGCACTCTAAGGCAAGCAGTAGGACTAGGGCAACAAGTAGAACTATTATCCCCCCACTAATTCTAGTTGTACCCTGAGAGCCCAGCAAAGTAAGCAGAAGATGCCCCGCCACCATGTTGGCCGCTAACCGAATCGCTAAAGTTATGGGCCGAATAATAGACCTTACAGTTTCAATAAGCACCATCACCGGCATCAACCCTGGCGGAGTTCCCTGTGGAACTAAATGTGCCATCACACTGCTAAACTGAAGAGCTGTCGCTCAAATCATCCCACCGAGTCAAAGGGGTAGGGATAATGTAAGCGTAAATACAAAATGTCTTGAGGGAGTAAAAATATATGGAAATAGGCCCATAAAATTAAGCCTTAAAATAAAAAAGAAAAACGCTAAAAAGAATAAAGATGTTCCAGGAAGACATATTCTTCCGAATACCGCCGACAGCTCCGCTAAAAGTATTCGTGCGACAGAGATCGCCCCCATTGTGAATTGATTTTTAGTGATTCAGAAAAGTTGAGGAATTAATAAGATGCCCACTGTAGCTGACACTCAGTTAAATCTAAACCTGATAAAAAAAATCCTGGCTTGAGGATCAAAAGAAGAAAAAAGGTTGCCCATTTAGATTAAAATAGCCATAGGTGCCGCACTTAGAGGAGTAGCTGGTTTAATCTCAGTATTAGTTAATTTAACTAAAAAGTTTAATTTGACTAACACACCAAGATATAGCACCCTAAAAAAAATTATCAACCCTAGTCAGTTTATAGGACTTATTTGTGGCAAAAAAAAGTATTTATTAATATCTTTTCATTGTAAATGAAATGTAATTTTTATACTAACTTTT
>SXGR01662066.1_pt1 | contig 10588 bp, 9 predicted proteins | sample 3174711 | NCBI WGS metagenome assembly SXGR01 (sample SAMN11356860, study PRJNA531348) | freshwater metagenome | isolation source: freshwater sample F1-60 | place: China: Fuxian Lake, Yuxi | collected 2017-12-25 | reverse complement strand
GCGCGGCCTTCTCGCTCGAGGCGATATCGAGCACGCCCGCGAGCTGGCCTGGCTGATTGCCAACGATGCCGATCGAATGTCCATTGAGACGCGCGAAGCCCGTCACGATATTACGGGCGTACGTCGGCTGGATCTCGAAGAACGCACCATCGTCGACGACCGAGCGGATCACGGCGTTCATGTCGTACGGCTTATTCGCACTATCAGGGATCAGCGTGTCCAGCTCGGTGCAGAGACGATCGGCAGGATCGTCCGTCGGCGCCCACGGTGGAGCGTCAACATTGTTCTGCGGCAGGAACGAGATCAGCGCACGCGCATCCGCGATACACGCGGCCTCGTCCTCACAGACGAGGTGGCAGACACCGCTCTTCTCGGCGTGCGTATCTGCACCGCCGAGCTCCTCCATCGTCACCTCTTCGCCCGTCACCGCCCGCACCACATCGGGGCCGGTGATGAACATGTGCGAGGTCTCGCGGACCATCAAGATGAAGTCGGTAATGGCGGGCGAGTAGACCGCGCCACCCGCGCAGGGTCCCATAATCAGCGAGATCTGCGGGATCACACCCGACGCGTCGATGTTGCGCTGAAAGATGTCGGCATAGCCACCAAGCGAGACGACGCCCTCTTGGATCCGCGCGCCACCCGAATCGTTGATGCCGATAAACGGACAGCCATAGCGCAGCGCTAGATCCATCACCTTGCAGATCTTCTCGGCGAAAACCTCACCAAGCGAGCCGCCGAAAACCGTGAAGTCCTGCGAGAACGCGAAGACGCGACGACCGTGGATCAGGCCATGACCGGTGATGACGCCGTCGCCATACGGGCGGCGATCGGCCAGCTCGAGATTGCGATGCTGGGCGTAACGATCGATCTCGCGAAACGTGCCGGCGTCGAACAACTCCTCGATGCGCTCGCGCGCCAAACCCTTACCGCGAGCGCGCTGGCGCTCCTCGGCCTTCGGGTCGATGTGCTGCGATTGCACGCGCAGTTCCTCAAGATGGGCGATGCGCTGTGCTGTGGTGCCGGGATCGTGGCGATCAGTCACGGGGTCATTGCCTTCCTGCCGGGAACGGCGAGAGAATAGCCCTTCCGGGCGGACTCAGCGGTCGTGTGTGCCCCACGCCTCGCGCAGCACGCCGCAGACCTCGCCCACCGTGGCGTGGGCAGCGAGGGCGACGCGCATCGGCTCGAGCATGTTGCGGTCGGAGGTGTCAGCAGCGGCACGCACGTCGGCGAGCGCCGACTCGACCGCGCCGCTGTCACGGGCAGCACGCAGCGCGTGCGTGCGCGCTACCTGCTCTTGCTCGAGATTCGCATCGAGCCGATGGATCGGCACGACAGGCTCCTCGTCATTGCGGTACTTGTTGACGCCGACGACGATGTCATCGCCACGCTCGAGCCGCATCTGCGAGCGATACGAGGAGTCCTCAATCTGGTCCTGGATGAAGCCCTCTTCAACCGCCACGACGCTGCCGCCCTTGCGATCGATCTCGTCAATCAGCTCTTGCGCGCGCGCTTCCAACTCGTCCGTCAACTGCTCGACGTACCACGACCCACCAAACGGATCGGCTGTCGCAGGGACGCCCGATTCGTGGAGCAGCACCTGCTGCGTCCGCAAGGCTAGGGTCGCCGCGTGCTCAGTGGGAAGAGCAAGCGCCTCGTCAAAACCATTCGTGTGGAGCGATTGGGCGCCACCGGCCGCAGCCGAGAATGCCTGCAGCGCGACGCGGACAAGGTTGACCTCGGGCTGCTGAGCCGTCAACGTCGAGCCGCCCGTCTGGGCATGGAAGCGAAGCATCAGGCTGCGCTCGTCCTTGGCGCCAAAGCGGTCACGCATAAAGCGCGCCCACATCCGGCGTGCCGCTCGGAACTTCGCGACCTCTTGAAAGACATCGTTGTGCGCATTGAAGAAGAACGACAGGCGCGGCGCGAAGGCATCGACGTCGAGTCCACCGTCAACCGCAGCCTGCACGTAGGCGAGGCCGTTGGCGAGCGTAAACGCCAACTCTTGGACCGCCGTCGAACCGGCCTCACGAATGTGATACCCCGAGATCGAAATCGTATTGAAACGAGGTAGGCGCGCCTGGGCATAGCGAATCGTGTCAACCGTCAGACGCATCGACGGGCGCGGCGGATAGATGTAGTTGCCGCGCGCCGCATACTCCTTCAGGATGTCGTTCTGAATCGTGCCGCTCAGCTGCTCGGGCGCAACACCCTGGCGCTCGCCCGTCAATTCGTACAACAGCAGCAAGACCGAAGCTGGTGCGTTGATCGTCATCGACGTCGAGACATCGGCAAGCGGAATGCCCTTGAAGAGGCGCTCCATGTCCTCGACCGAATCGATCGCAACACCCGTGCGACCAACTTCGCCGAGGCTGCGCGGATCGTCCGAGTCGAGACCGAGCTGCGTCGGCAGGTCGAATGCCGTCGAGAGGCCCGTCTGACCACGCTCGAGCAGGAGCTGGAAGCGCTCGTTCGTCTCCTCCGCCGACGCGAAACCCGCATACTGCCGCATCGTCCACGCACGGCGTCGATAGCCATCCGGGCGCACGCCACGCGTGTACGGAAACTCACCCGGCGCAGCAATCGCAGCAGAATCGCCGGCGCCGGAATAGAACGGCTCGACGGGGATGCCCGACTCGGTAGTGACGTTGTCCTCGATCACAAGGCAGCAGAGTAGCCGGACGCGGGCCGACAGACACCCGTAGACTGCCGACGTGGCCAACGTCACCATCCGACTCTTCGCCGGTCTCCGCGAACGCGCGGGCACCGGCCGCCGCGCACTCGACGTGCCCGACGGCACGACCGCCGGTGCGATCTGGCTTCTGCTCGACCTCGGCGACGAGCCCACCGGCATCGCCTACGCCGTCAATCGCACCTACAGCGACCGCTCGACCGTGCTGGCGGACGGCGACGAGGTGGCACTCATCCCACCCGTCTCCGGCGGCTCGGACGCGCCACGAATTGGCGTCGCGATTACGGGCGATGCGATCGACATCGCGGCCGCCCACGCGCGGGCCAACGACGAGCGAGCCGGCGCCCAAGCGGCCTTTACCGGCACCGTCCGCAACGCCACCAACGGCAAAGACGTCGTCCGGCTCGAATACGAGGCCTACGAGGAGATGGCGGTCGAAGAACTGACGCGCATTGCCAACCAGGCCGCCGCCGACCACGACCTCGTCGCCATCGAAATCGTCCACCGCACCGGGGTGGTCATGCCCGGCGAGGCGTCCGTCGTCATCGTCAGCACCTCGCGCCACCGACCGTCAGCGATCGCCGCGACCGCGTGGATCATCGAACAACTTAAGGTCTCCGTCCCGATCTGGAAGCGCGAGGTCTACCTCGACGGCTCGGTCTGGGTCGGTCAAGGGTCCTGAACAGCGGGACCACCGCGGGCCAATGTCTTAAGGGGGTCAGACCCTTTTAAGACATTGGCCCGCCGATCGACGAACGCGCCACGAAGGCACACCCGCTAGATCAGCTCGCCGCCACGCATGTCGGGGTGGTTGCGCTGAAAGTCTGGGGTTAGGTCGTCGAGCTCGCGGGCACGGGCGATCGCCGGACGTGCCGCAACGCGGGCAAAGTGATCCTGCACCGGCGCGCCGCCAACTTGGACGTCATCCACGAAGGACTGCCAACCGACCAGCATGTAGAGATAGATATCGGCGACGGTGAACTGATCGCCGAGACACCACTCCTTGCCAGCCAACTGGGTATCGAGATAGGCGCCGTGCTTGGCCATGTTCGTAATGCCACGCTCGCGGATGCCAACGGCGCCCGACTCGTCCGTCGTCATAAAGCCCGGTATCATCAGCGGCCACCACGCACTGTGGAACGTGTTAGCCGTCCACATCACCCAGCGATAGACGTCGGGGCGACGCGGATCGCCGATCGGCGGGATCAGACCCGCGGCAGGAAAACGGTCGGCGATATGCAGCAGAACTGCGCCGGTCTCGTAGACCGTCGCATCGCCATCGCGCAATGCGGGGACGCGCTGCAGCGGATTGGCCTCGGCAAACGACGGATCGAGATCGCGCTGCTTCGGATGGACGTTGACGACCTCGTAATCGGCACCCGCCTCTTCGAGGGCAGCACGAGCCGCAAAAGACGAAGAACCGGTGATCTGATACAGATGAACCATCACGTGCCACCGTACCAAAACGCATGTCAAGCATCGCCGCACCCGATCAGCGAGGCCTGCCGGCCACGCGGGTCGACCGCTGCTCAGTGAGGCTTGCGACGAGCCTTGCTCGCCTCAAAACCAGCAATCACGGCAAAGATTGCGATCACAAGAACGATCAGGCCGATGAACAACTCCGTCACGTACTCCTTCTGTCCAGCCTCTTCAGCCGCCATGGCAGCGGCAGGGAGCAGGAGCAGAGCGAAAAGCGTGAGTGGCAAGAGTCGGCGTAGCATCATCAACCTCGTCGAATGGTAGTTGTCGGTATTCCGACGCCGTCAGCGTAGCCGAACCTCCACCCGGCGGGCGAAAACACAGCTTCGACTACTATAGGGATTTCTGACGCTTAGGAGCCGATATGGCAAAGGTGGCACAATTCGAAAAAGGCAAGACTGTTGTCTTCGGACCTGAAGGTTTTGCACGTGTTGAAAGCATCGGCGAAAAGGTCGTTCTTGGCAACAAGGTGACCGTTGTCGACCTCTTCGTACTCGACTCGAAGATGAATGTCACCGTCCCGCTCAATCGCGCTGTTGAGCGCGGTTTGCGCCACGTCACCAGCAAGGCCTCCGCCGACAAGTCGCTCAACGCGCTTGCCAACGAGCGCAACGAGCCGATTCCCTGGAACCGCGATGGTCGTCTGCTCAAGGATCGTTTCGCCGAGGGCGAGATCAGCGGCATGATCGAGGTCTTCGCCTCGCTCATCGATACGGCAGAAACACGCAAGCTCAACGATGGTCAGCGCACCCTGCTGGACCGCGTTCGCAAGGCCTACGCACGCGAGATTGGCGAGGCGCTCGGTCTTGACGAAGAGACCACGCAGGCCCGCATCGACGCTGCCATCGCCACCCGCATCGGCCCCGCCGCGTAGGTTCAGAGATGTCCGGCCCCACGCTGCTCCCTTGGACTGGTGATGAGGCTGCTGATCGACTAATCGCGTCGGACCCGAACGCGTTGCTGATTGGCTTCGCACTCGACCAGCAGATCACCGTGCAGAAGGCTTTCGCCGGTCCAGCGACGCTGCAGGCGCGTCTTGGCTATCTCGATCCTAAGCGCATCGCCGAGTTGGACCCCGACGTCTTCCTCGCTGCCTGCCGCGAGCAGCCTGCCGTACATCGCTTCCCCGGTTCGATGGCCACGCGCATCCAGGATCTCTGTGCGGTGCTTGTCCGCGACTATGGTGGCGACGGCTCGCGCGTTTGGACAGAGGCGACCGATGCGGCCGATCTTGCCGCCCGCCTTGGAGCCTTGCCTGGCTTTGGCGAGATGAAGGTGCGAACAGTGATGGTCCTTCTGTTCCGCCAATATGACGTCGATCTACCCGGTCTTGCCGCGCGGATGCCCGCACATCAGACACTCGGCGATGTGCGCACCGCAGACGAACTCGCGGCGTATCAGGCGGGCAAGCGGGCTGCCAAGGCCGCTAAGCGCGCCGCTTCGGCGTAGGCTGTCGGTCATGGGCAAAGGCTACGCAGAGGGACCAGCGGTCGAGGCTGCCGAAGAGGCCCGCGAGCGCATGGCCGATGGCCCTGCTGCGCAGGCCGTCCCGAAGCGCCGCGCCATCCTCGGCTCAACAGCAGACCAGCCCGACCCGCACATCCTCGGCTGGGAAGACGAGATCGATGCCGACGCCCTCTTTGCCTCGGGCGACGCGTGGGGCCTCCGCACCGTCGTCCTCGACGACCCGGCCTAACTGCGAGGCGACATTCTGGGCCCGGGCCCAAAATGTCGCCACCCTCGACAATCAGCCCCAGAGGCAACACAACGCAATCAGCTGAGTGGCGTCGTTCCAATGAGGACATGACACGTGCGCACTTGTCGTGTCCTCATTGGATGGCGACATTTTTGGCCGGGGCCCAGAAGGTCGCCTCGAAGTTGATTGCGCTTTGTTATGCCAACGCCTAAACGCCGCCGCTAACCCAACGCCGAACAGCAGGCGTTACTTAAGGACCCAACCGCCGTCGCTGATGACCTGGACGCGTTCGCCCTTGGAGGTCACGCCCGTGACGTCGAGGTCGTCGCTGCCGATCATTACGTCGACGTGGATCTTTGAGACGTTGAGGCCGCGGTCGCCCGTGATTTTTGCGTCAGGGAAACGCGTTGAGGAATAGGCCGAGCCGAAGGCGACATGCGCGACCGCGTTTTCGTCGAGCAGCGTCGTGTGGTAGACACGGTTTGACTGGCCGATTCGCGACGCTCGATCGACAAGAGCCACCTCGCCCAAGCGACCCGCACCCTTATCGCGCGCAAAATAGGCGGCAAGATACTCCCGCTGCTTAGCCGTCTTCGCCTGAATCCGCTGGAGTTGACCACCCGCAAACTCGGCCTTGATGCCATCGAACATCTGACCATCAAGCGACAACGGTCGCGTGCAGGCGAAATGACCCTCTGCATAACGGTAGTCCGGGCTGGCAAAGACCTCTTCGGTCGGCAAGTTCGCGCACCAACGACGACCATTTGGCGTCTTCATCTCGGCCGCACAAAAACGCGTCTTCGGCGCGAGCCCAACCTTTAGATCTGTACCAGGAGCCTTGAACTCGATCGACACGAAGTTGCGCTTGTTGACGAGCGCGGAGCGCTTGACGAGCGTCTCCACATGCTTGCCCCACGCACCAGGCGCATCGTCCGCGCCGATCCGACAGAACGACAAAAGATCCTTCGCCAACGCACGCTGCGCACGCTCGACCGACAACTTCGGATAGACCTGCTTCGCCCAACCCGGCGCTGGATAGGCCACCACACAGAAGCGCGCCGTACCAGCCGCAACCGCCTTCAGGTACGCCTCGCGACCCGGCATGCGCGCCGTCATCTCCAGCATCGCCTGCTTCGGATCGATGCCCTTCATCAATCCCGGGTTCTCCTCGCCGGCAATCGAAATGATCGAGGCGTCGGCCGCGACGAGATCCTTCATGCGCGTGAGGTGCCAGCGTGGTGACCACTTGAGCGTGGTGACATCCTTCGCGCCCGTAATACGCGCACGACGAATAACCGGATCGACGTACAACACATCGACAAAACGGGCTCCCGAGGCATAGGCCGCCTCGACGAGCGCGTGCATGTACGGGCGTGAGCCCGGCTCGCCGTGAATGGCGACGGTATCGCCCTTTTTGATGTGCAGGCAGGTATCGATGACGGCGGCCGCGTAGCGGTCGAGCTCACCGGGAGTCATGACGGTCATACCTAGACGGTAGCGCGCGGCGCTGCCGGGAACATGCTGAAGTCGGCTCCTGTACCCTCTACAACAGTCAAACGACGGAGTGCTGGTGACGAAGGAAGAGAAGATTGAAGTCGAGGGCGAGGTGACGGAGTCGCTTCCGAACACCATGTTCCGCGTCATGCTCGATAACGGGCATGAGGTACTCGGCCATATCTCGGGTCGTATGCGACGCCACTACATCCGCATCCTGCCTGGCGACCGAGTCAAGGTCGAGCTCTCCCCGTACGATCTCACTCGCGGTCGTATTACGTACCGCTACAAGTAGCGGACGACTACCACTCAGGGATTTCGGCCGTCCCGGACGGATCAGTCGGGCCACACGAGCTCTCCCCGTACGACCTCACGCGCGGTCGTAATCCGTACTGCACCACGTAGCGGACATCTACCACTCTGGGATTTCGGCCGGCCCGGACGGATCAGTCGGGCCTCACGAGCTCTCCCCGTACGACCTCACTCGCGGTCGTAGTACGTACCGCTACACGTAGCGGACGACTACCACTCTGGGATTTCGGGCGGCCCCGACGGATCGGTCTTGGGTGGGATCGGTGGTGCCACGCGCCTCGACTTCGGTAGTGCCTTGGTCTTGCGTGGGCGACCACGGCCACGCTGGAGATTCATGCCATCCGTTGAAAACGTCGTGCCGGCAGGCTCGTCGTCGATCACGACGCGGCGCATGCCGGAGGCCGTGAACTCCGGCGCCGGTGGTGCCTCGACAACTGGCTCCTCGACCTTGACCTTGCGCGGACGGCCACGCTTCGGCCTGACGGAAGCATCCTCGACGACATCCGCCGGAGCGGACTCCACGCTCGACGCCTCCACGGCCTGATCTGCCTCTGGTTGCACCTTGCGGGGACGACCACGCTTGCGCTTGACCGGAGCCTCGTCGGATTGCTCGACCGGAGCCGCTTCGACCGCAGGAGCCTCGACCGCCACAGCCTCGACGTTCTCCTCGGGCCGTACCTTGCGAAGACGACCGCGCTTCGGCTTGACGGGCGCAGAATCCTCGACCTCGGTAGGCGCGGGAGTGGCCTCCACCTCTGTGGCCTCTGGTGCTTCGCAATCGACAGCCTCGACCGTCACCTCGCCCTGCGGAGACTCGCCCGTACGCTTGCGCTTCCGACGGCGCCGACGCTTTTTCGGCTCCTCGTGAGCAGCCTCGTTTGGCAAGGCGCCGATCGACGACGGCAAGACCGAGCCCTGGAGTGCGGCTGCTGAGACGCGCGAGCGTGTCGGGCGCTTGACGCCGCGCGGCAGTGGCACGTTGGAGCCCAAGGCGGCAGCGAGTGCGCGCGGATCGGCTGACATGCGAATCCGGCCGTCTTCGAGCACGCGCTCGGCACCCATGTCGACCGTGCGGATACAGGCGAGGAGGGCAGCACCAACATCGAGCGGCTGCTCATCGGCAATCGCCACGATCGCTTTGGCCTGCTGGCGCGCCGCATCGCCCGAGCGGCCGGACAGGCTACGGACGAGATCGCGGCCGCCCTCGAGTGCGGTTATGACGCGACGCTGCTGCGCATCGCCCGACGACGCGGCGAGTCGCCAAGCCCAGGCGGAAACGTAGTGGTCAGACGCTTCGCCAAAGCCATCGCCAAGCGCCAGCAGCAGCGTGCGTGAACCCTGCTGACGATCCTGACGCCACGTCGGCGCGCGCTCGACCAGCCGCACGGCCTGCTCGAACAGGTTTGTCCCCGGTCCGCTCTGAGCGAGATCGCGAAGCGCCTCGAGCCGCAGCTGACGATGCCGGTTCTCGGCCGCGCACTTGGCAAAGAACACCATCCGCGCCTCGCGTGGCACTGCAACAAGCACGCGCGCCAACTTTTCGAGGTCCTTCGGCTGGGCCCGCTCGGCCGCGTGTTCGGCCCACAGCTCTTGCTCGTCGAGCGGCAAGCGATCGACGGCAACGGTCTTCCAGTTGTCGCAGATAACCTGCGCACGCCGCACCGGATCGGGCGTGACGGGCACGACCCAAGGCGCCTCGCGAACGAGCGCCTTTGGCAACCGGCGCCAACGGCGACGCACGCGCGGCGGTCGCGGCGTAACGAGCGCGCCCGGCTGGAACGTATCGACGTCGAGCAGCGAGTGCAGGGTGATCGTGCGGTCTGTGTGCGGTGCGGCGGCCTCGGCGAAGTCGACGACAACGCCGGATTCCTTGCGTCGATGCAGGCGCATGACGCGCCCGACGCGCTGCTGATAGACACGTCGACTGGCGGTCGGTGCGAGATGCATGCAGACCGTGGCACGCGGCGCGTTCCAACCCTCAGCGAGCAGCTGGGCATTGACGAGCACGTTGACTTCGCCACGCTCGTAGGCGGCAAGCGTCTCGGCGAGTTCGCGTGGCGGCGTGCGTCCGGAGACTGCGGCGGCCTTGAGGCCAATCGCGCGCATCGCGGCTGCGACGCGGACAGCGTGGTCGACACCAGCGGCGTAGACGATGCCCGGGCGCTGTCCAAACATGTCGAGGTAGTACATCGAGGCGGCCATGTTGACGGCGTCGTGGTCGAGCGCGTCGGCGAGCTCTTGCTGGTCGTAGTCGCCACCAACAAGCCGCACACGCTTGAGCGATGTGCCCGGCGGCACACGGACAGCGCGCAGCGGGGCGACGACACCCGACAGTACGGCCTCGCCGAGGGGAAAGTCGGCGATCTCCGCAGGGAAGACGTCGCCGACGTGCTTCTGCAGCAGCTGGTCGGTGGCGGTCATGCCGATATAGGTCGGCGTGTCGAGGCGTCGAATCGCGGCGGAGGTGCGATCGCCGAGCGCCGTATGGGCCTCGTCACAGAGGATCACGCCATAGACGTCGCGGTTGAGACGATCGGCATTCTTGATAAACCACGCGTAGGTCTCGACGGTGATCGGCGGTACCACCGGTGGCTTGGCAGCACCGAGCACGGGGTCCTTGAGGCGGTGCGCGTAGCCCTGCTCCTTGAGGTCGCGCTCGAACTGGTCGACCAAAAGGCGGCGATGGGTGAGGATCAGAACGCCGGTGATCTTGGCGGCATCGACGAAGGCAGCAGCGGCGACGGTCTTGCCGGAGGCGGTCGGGTGTTTGAAGCGGTAGCGGCGAATGGCGCCAAAAGCGGGGCGATCAATTTTGAAGCGTTGAATATCGTAAGCCGTCTTGCCGTCGAGGGCCAGCTCCGCTAAGATCTTGCCGATGACAATGCCAAACTTAAAGCCATGCCCCGAACAGG
>SXGR01621111.1_pt1 | contig 10588 bp, 12 predicted proteins | sample 3174711 | NCBI WGS metagenome assembly SXGR01 (sample SAMN11356860, study PRJNA531348) | freshwater metagenome | isolation source: freshwater sample F1-60 | place: China: Fuxian Lake, Yuxi | collected 2017-12-25 | reverse complement strand
GTCCTGACGAACATCGACCAGCTCGGACCGCGGCGTGACATAAGCCCACATAACATAATTCTGGGCGTCCTGCTGTTTGCCCCCGACGTCGGCGGAACGAGAGCGCCAGGCGGCAACGAACATCCATCCTGGACCTGCAGGAACGACGTTGTTGAGGGAACCGTCGGTCAATTCGGGAGGCAGCGCTGCTGTTTGGACGTCGTCGAGGAGATACCGGCCCGCGATCGCCAGGATACCCAACTCAAGGCGACGAACATCGGGGAGATATTGCTGCCGGACCTTCGAATGGCTCGCGTCGGCACCGACCAGCAGGTCGCCTTCCGCAGCGCTACCGTCGTCGAAGTGCGCGCGGACGCGATTGTCCGCGATAAGTTCGTAGTGTGTGAAGGTCTTGCCCCAGTGGACGACGGGGTCGCTTCTCTCCATCAATCCCGCGAGCAGAATCTCTCGAAGCTCGATTCGACCCACGCCTCGCAGTTCGACTTCGTTGGCAGGCCGGCCCGACAAGATTGCTTCATCACGGGTCGCGAGACGACGCAATTTTTCATCGCGAAAGTGCAACTTGGTCCCCGCACTAGTGCTGAGTTCGCGGAACCTCGACCATCCCTCGGATGGGAGGCAGGCCTTGAGCGCCTGTTGACCATGACGGTTGATATGAATTCCGTAGCCGGCGAGATTCTCCGAAGGGCTGACCTGCCGCTCGAACACGGAGACATGCAGACCGGCCTGTCGCAGTCCTTGGGCGAGGCATAGGCCGCCCAGCCCGCCGCCGATAACCAAAACCTTCATAGAGTCACCTTGGAATCCGGCGCACAGCCGGTTGGCGGGCGATCTTCGCGCGCGCGACCAGCACAAGCGCGAAGATCAGCCCATCGTTGAAAAGGAGGAGCAGTTGCGCAGGCGGCGCGTCATGCGCCCTCACGATTGATCCCAGACCGATCTGGAGGGCGTAAAGCAGACAGGCACCCAGCAGCCACGCTCTAACCGTCCGATGATCCCGTGACAGAAAAGCAAGGCGTGTGAGAAGCACGAGCAGGCATCCTATCGCCACTCCCAATCTCACATGACACGCCCAGTATTGCGTCGCTTCAAGCGGCACCAGGGCGGCGAAAACGCACTGTGCCGCGACGCCGATCAAGATCGCCCACGCCGTGGCGAGCATCAGGTTTGCGATCAGCGACCTCGGCGGGGCCGGGATATCGATGGACTCCGGTATAGGCATCAAGGGCTCGAACGAAGGGTGAATCGGTATGCAAGTCTAAGTTACGCGGGCGCACGTCATCCGTCTAATCGATGGAATGTATATCTCTTATTTGTAGAGCAAATAGAGAATGCCGCGTGGCTGCCCCCCACTGAGAGGGTTCATCCGGCGGCTAACCGATTGGCTAGAAGCGATACGCCACGCCGAGGAAACCGGTCGGATTCCATTTTTCCTCGTTGAGGGGCGTGTCCAGCGCATCGCCCAGCAGCATATTCGCGCTCACGTTCCCCGTGAGCGTCCAGCGATCAGAGAGCTGGTACACTCCCGTCAGCGAGAGCGACGCATCTTTGAACCCGCTCTTCGCTTTAAATGCCGGCAATCCTGAAGCAGTCGCCTCTCCGGCGCTAATGCCGAAGTAGTTGTCCATATATTTTCCATCCGCCCACGTCGTGCCGACGGAGGGGATGAGCGCGAACTTTGGCGTCACCGGCAGGTAGTAGGAAAGCGCCGCGTCTGCGACGAGCCCCTTGGCGCCGCCGATCGACTGGGTGGCCCCGAGCGAAAAGGTGAAGCGGTCGATCCGGGCGCTGCCGAATACGCGCGCGCCAGCGGTGTCCGCGATCCCCTCGATGCCCGTTGGCACATCGTCTTTGTCGTAGCCCGGCACATAGGTGAGGCTGGCGCCAACGCGAAATTTGTCGTCACGGAGAATGTCGATGCCGATCCCTTCCGCGGTGTCGATGAAGAAGCGACCATACCGCCCATCGATGAGCGGCAAGGGGATCACCCTGGATTTGTCCGAACCTTGGAAGGTCGGGATCACGCCGGCGCCAGGACCGACGCTCAGGCTGTAGCCCCGTTCATCACTGCGCGGCTCTTTGTCATCGGCTCTGGCTTCACCCGAGGTGAGCAGCAGACATGCAGCAGCCATTGCAGAAAATTGGTGTCTCTGCATCACAAGGACCTTCCTGAAGTAGCGCGCGCCTCGCCTCATGCGCAGCGCGTCGAAAATGCTGGGATGACGACCGCCGCTAGGCGAGCATCGCTGCGTATTGATGCCGGTAGGCATAGGCGAGCGTGGCCGCAGTCAGGTCCATGACCGCGGCGATGGCGATGCCGGCGGGATTGAGGACCAGGTGAAACAGGGTGATCACGGTGATCGCCGGCATAATGATCGCCAGGCCGAACGCTGGCTTAAAGCTGAGCAGCAGGCTCGCACCGCCGAGCAAGTTCATGCTTTTGACAAGCGGCCACATGAAGCCGGTTGCAAGCAACGCCTCCTCAAAGGCCAGGCCGGCCGGCGACGTCGGCGGATGAATGAAGTTCTCGCCGGTTGCGAGAAAGTAGAAGCCGTCTGTTCCGCTGACCAAGAACAGGAGGCCGAGCAGGATGCGCGAGGCATGGTAGCAAAGCGGTTTCAATCGAAGACGAAGGCCGGAATTCCGTGTGCTCGCGTTCCTCACGGCGCTACTCCTACTGGACGGACGAAGGGTCTCCCGCGAGGCGACGGGGGCGAGGCACCTCGCGGGAGACACGGCGCAGAGCCTTTGGGCTCTCACGCAACACCAGTGGTCCTGGCGTCGCATCGATCGTAGGTGGCCGCCCAAGGCCGCGCCGCCTCGAATGCGGCGCAGATCGATAGGAGCGGAAAGTCGCCATGCCTCTGGCCAATCAGTTGCAGGCCGACCGGCAGCCCGTCGGCGAAGCCGGCCGGTAGCGAAGCCGAGGGATGCCCCGAGAAGTTCGTAAGGAAGCCCAAGCACCAACCCACAACCGGATCGACGTTGAAACCGTCGACTTCTGTTGGGCCGCTCGTGCCGCCGGGCGAACCGTTCACCACCGGTGGCGCACCTGCTGACGGGCAGGCGATCACATCGACATCCGCGAGGGCGCGGTTGATCCCATCGTAGACCGCCGTGCGGATCTGCTGGTCTCGCTGCATGCCGGCAATGCCGAGCGACTGCGCCTGCTCGACCGAAGCCCAGACATCCGCCGGTATCTCATCCCGAAAGTCCTTGGCGAGATCGATGCCGCGCCTTTTGAGGCCATTGAGCGCGCCCGACATGCGCATTGACACCATCCGCCGCCAGGCGGCGCTGATCTCGTCAGGCGAATGGGAAAATTCGATCTCAAGAGGGACAACGCGCGCGCCCTGCGCTTCCAGCGCAGCAATAGCGTCGGTCAGGACTTCGCAAATCCCGGGATCGACGGGAAAACCGCCCAGCCTTGGCGCGAAGCCGATCCGGCAGCCGTCGATCGAAGTGGTGAGCGCACGCGTCCAGTCGATATCGGAGGCGACACTGAAGGGATCCTCGCGCTCATATCCAACAAGCGCGTTGAGCGCGAGCGCCGCGTCCTCCACGGTACGTGTGATCGCGCCGTCATAGGCGAAAGGAGACACCTCGAAGGCACTCGGGCGCGTGATGCGTGCGATGCGGCCGTGCGATGCCTGAAATCCGAAGACGCCGCACCATGCCGCCGCCGTCCGGATCCATCCCCCGCCATCGAGAGCTCCGGCGATCGGCACCAGCCCGCCGGCCACCGCCGCGGCACTGCCGCCTGCCGCCGCGCCGCTGTTGCGCGTCAGATCGAACGGATTGGCAGTCGGACCGAATGCGCGGTTATCACAAACCGACGTGAAGCCAAGCGGCGAGGAATTCGTGTATCCGAGCAGCACCGCGCCGGCGGCTTCCATCCGCTTCGGATAAAGCGAACAATTCGTGCCGATATTCCGGATCGCCGGAATGCCGCCAAGCGTGCCAGGCCACCCAGGATAGCTGCTGAACAAATCGGTCGTCATGGTCGGCACGCCGGCGAGGCAGCCAACGGGGTCGCCCGCACGGAGGCGCGCCTCGATGCCACGCGCAGACTCCAGCGCCGCTTGCGGATCGAAGTGAACGACGGCGTTGAGGGAGGCGTTTCGCACCTTCACCCGGCCGATCGCTTCTTCGACCGCTTCGGTCGCCGACATCTGTCCTGAACGGATCAACTGAACGAGTTGCGCTGCGCTAGTAGTGATCGGCGCGACGACGTCTTGGATCATTCTATCTTCTCCGGCGAATTGAGCTTCGGCCGAGAGAGTTCGAGCGGTCGAGCAAGCCTTTTCTCTCAAACAGCGAGGGCCATTCCCAATCGGCTTTTGCTATGTTCCGACATTCGCCTGGCGAATATTGCCGTTAGCAATCCATCTGCCCCAGCGATCATGGTCGCCCCGACTGATGCTTGCGATATCCCCTTAACGGATGCCCGACTCCCCAATCGATCTGATTTGCTTATAGTGGACGGATGAATCTGCGCTCGGTCGACCTTAACCTCCTCGTCATCCTCGACGCCCTGCTGGACGAAGCGCATGTCTCGCGCGCCGCAATCCGGCTGAATCTCTCGCAGCCTGCGACATCGGCTAGCCTCGGGCGCCTGCGCCAGCTTTTCGGTGACCCGTTGCTCGAAAGATCGGAGGGCGCGATGCGCCTGACACCCGTAGCCGAGGCGCTTCGCGGCCGACTCAAGGATCTCCTTGCCAACACACATGCGCTGCTCGATTTGCAGCCCGAGGCGCTGCAGAACATCCAGAAGGTCGTTCGGATCTCAACCGCGGATCATCTCGCAATCCGGGTCGCGGACCAGCTTCATGGGTTGCTGTCCCAAAGCGCCCCTGGGATCGATCTCGTGTTTCAGCCCTATCACGGCGCACCAGGCGCACTCGAGGCTCTCTCCAAGGGCGCAATCGACCTGTCGATCTCCATCCTTCCGACCGCTACGCCGCCGATCACGCGCGAGGAGCTGATGCGTGAGCATTGGCGAGTCATCATGCGCGAGGGCCATCCGGCGGCTAAGAGCTTCGACCTTGACCAGTGGCTTGCCTATCCGCACGTCAGCGTGTCCGGCCGAGGCGAAATTCGGGCGGCGCTCGATGACAAGCTCATTGCGCTCGGCCGTAACCGCAGGATCGGCCTCGTTGTCCCGAGTTTCCTGATGGTAGCGCCGCTCGTTCGACGCTCCGATTTCATCGGCGTGATCCCGACGCTGAGCCTCCCGCTCGACTCCAGCGAGGACTTCGCAATCTTTCCCCCGCCTATCCCGCTCGAGGAATTCCCCATTCACATCGCTTGGCACGCGCGCCACGACGCTGATGTCGCCGTGCAGCACGTCCGCGCCACCATCCAAGGACTGCACCTGGGAGGCGCGTAGCCCGCAACTTACCCAATATTTTCTGTACAAATATCACGCTATACCGACCATCGATTGGACGGATTGTGGGCTGCCGCGATAGCTCTTGCAGCACAAGCCGGCAGCGAGAACCAATCGAGGAGCATCGCGCCGCTAGACGAGGCGCTTTATGATCCACCCGCACGATCCAACCATCTCGCGCCGCGAGGCACTCATCCTGAGTGTCCTCGGTGCTGCGGCGACCGTGGGCGGATGCGTCAGCACCGGTGCGACCTTTGCCTCGCCCGGCTTTCGATTTCGCCGCGATCTGCCGATACCGCCGGTGCTGGCGCCGAGCCGGATTGATGCATCTGGCGCGCACTATGAGATCGAGCAGCGTGAGGCGAAAGTCAGCATTCTTCCAGGACTGGAAACGACCGCCTGGACCTATAACGGGATCTTTCCCGGTCCCACTATCCGCGCAAAGCGCGGCATCCCGACAATCGTCCGCTGCACAAACAAACTCGACACGATCACAGTGGTCCATCTCCATGGCGGCCGTGTGCCCTCCGAGTCGGACGGTTTCCCGACCGACGTCATCCTGCCGAAGAACTTCGATGGACTGGCGGCATCGCTCTGTGGACCCGGCACCGATCTTTCAAGGCTGCAGGCGACCGTCGGCAATACGCGGACCTACATCTATCCTAACGACCAGCGAGCGGCGACGCTCTGGTATCACGACCATTGCATGGGCGGGGCTGGCCGCAACACGTACATGGGCCTGGTCGGCTTCTACATCATTGATGACGATGAAGACGGTCGCCTGCCGCTGCCGCGCGGCGACCACGACATTCCAGTGATGATCTTCACTCGCCGTCTGAGCAGCTCCGGCGAGTTGGTCTACGAGCATGACGGCCATATGGGGGCCGGAGGCGGGATGATGCTGGTCAACGGCGCGCCCTGGCCGCGTCTTGCGGTCGAGCGACGCAAATACCGCCTACGCTTCCTGAACGCTGACAATTCCGAGCCGCTGGAGCTGGCGCTAGAAGGCGATCTGCCCTTCACACAGATCGCAACCGACGGCGGGCTGCTCGACGCCCCGGTAACACTTCGCACGCTGCCTCTGGCGATGGCCGAGCGCGCCGAAGTGATCATCGACTTCGCCGCCTGCCAGGAAGGGCAGTCGATCGTCCTGCGCAACCTGCGCGGCAATGGCCCTCTCAGCGAGGTCATGCGGTTCGACGTGTTCGGCGGGCCCGTGAGAGATCGAAGCGAGATCCCCCGCACTCTCAGCCGGATTGAACGCTTGCGGCCGGAAGATGCCGTGCGCACCCGCGAGTTCGTCTTCGGCGCCAAGCCTTACCTCGCTCTCCGGTTTCCGCCGATTTACTGGACCGTGAACGGCAAGCGCTTTGACGCCGAGCGTGTCGATGCTGCTCCCCGGCACGGAGATATCGAAATTTGGAAATTCTCTCGCCAGAAGACGATCTTTCCGACGATCTGCCATCCTCCGCACGTGCATCTCGTCAATTTCCAGGTGCTCGAACGAGATGGAAAGCCGCCCTTGCCGCATGAGGGCGGCTGGAAAGACACCGCAGCGCTGGAATTCGACCAGTCCGTGACGGTGATCATGCGCTTCGACGGCTATCGCGGCAGGTATCTCCTTCACTGCCACAATCTCGAACATGAGGATCATGACATGATGGCGCGCTTCGATGTCGTCTAAACAGAAATCTCCGCTTTCCCGCGCCATCGGCCTGCTCGCGACTGCCGTACCATCCGTTGTGTTCGTCGTGGTCAACAACGCCTCTTCGCTCTGGCCTGCACTGGCCTGGGCGACGGCCACGGCTCTTGGATTGTTTCTCTACCGGCTCCTGCGCCGCGAGCCGCTCAAGCAAGCTGTCATCGGGCTTGCGATAGCCGCCGTATGCGCTGGCGTGGCGGCGATCACCGGAGATGCCCGCGATTTCTTTCTTGCACCGGCGCTTATCCCCGTGGCTGCCATGATCGCTTGCATTGGCTCGCTGCTCATTCGCAGACCCCTGACAGGCGTGTTGCTCAATCGTGTGGTCGGCGGTCCCGCCGACTGGCACGAACAGCAAAGACTCTCCCGGATCTACGCAATCACGACAGCCACCGCCGTCGCGATCAACGTCGTCAATTTCGGCTTGCAAGCGATGTTCTACTTGGCCGACGCACCGGCTGTCCTCGCGGCGATCCACGTAGCAACCGGGCCGATCTTCGCCACACTTGTCGCAGCGACGCTTTTTTTCGCACGTAAGGAAGTCAAACACCTCACACCACGCCGGGAGGCCGAGGTGTTTTCGCTTTCGGCTCCGGAGAGCGACCCACGGCAATCGCAATCATAAAAGGGCAGTTTTTCCGTCTCGCACCGGAATTTCGCCGGATTTACAATATTGTCACCAGAAATAGAGTCCAAGATATTTGACGGAGTGACATGGCGAACGGCCAGATCGTAAGAATAACACATGGCATCTCGTTACTGATCTGCGGAATCGCTGCTGCCAATGTTGTGCCGCACGTCTATTTCGCGTCTTCCAACGTCAGCCACGTCACCCATTTCGGAGAGCCCGTGAGTCCGGAAGGCCTGTTGATCTGGGCCGCAATCGGCTCCGCCATTTCCATCTCCACCGCCTATATCGTTCGTTCGAACGTGACCCAGGCGACATCGTGGTTATGGTTCAGCCTTGGAGCATTCACGGGCTCGGTGCTGATGGCCAACATCTGGGCGAAGGATGTCTCACGCTACTTCTTATCATTTTGGGCAGCGTAGGGGCGATCGACATGGAATTTCCGACCTCCCGCCCGATCGCGCTCTCCGCTACCAAATGGGCAGCGGTATTGCTCGGGACAATGAGCATTGTAACTACGGTATTCGTCATGATGCCGGAGATCGACCTGAACGCTTCGAGAGCATTTTTCGACGACGCCCGAGCATTCCATCTGGCTTCATCGGAAATGCTGACCCTAATTCGAGGATTGAATGACTGGATCTTGATCGGCGGACTTTGCGTTGCGGTCATTGGCTTAGCCATGTTCAGCAGGACGGATCAGCCGCGGGCGTTCGATTTCCTATTTCCAATTCTTGTGTATGCCGTGGGGCCCGGCCTTTTGGTCAACTGGATGCTTAAGAACGGGATGGGCCGCGCAAGGCCCCGCGATGTGCTCCACTTCGGCGGGGAGAAGTCGTTCACCCATGCCTGGGAACTCTCCACCGAATGCATCCGCAATTGCTCGTTCACGTCCGGAGAGGCTGCCTCGGCGGTCGCCATGTTGTCACTTGTGACGATAATTCCATCGACCCGCCGTCGTGCGCGCCAAGCAGTAGCGGCCTTATTCTTTGTACTGGCGCTAGCCTTTTCGCTGAATCGAATTGCCTTCGGTGCCCACTTTCTCTCGGACACGCTCATGTCCATGCTGCTTGTCGCGCTCGTCATGTTGATCGTGCACTGCGCCTTACAAGTGCTGCTCCAATCGATGGATCGGAAATGGCCTGCTCAAGGATGACGCTCACTTACCGCCCGTCACATGGGATTTGACGAACTGGTCGGCTGCTGCAGCTACGCTTTTCTTAACTTGCGTCGACGTCGGCTCATAGGCCGTCAATAGCACTCTGAAAAAGAGGTCGCCTCGAAGCGCCGCCAGAAACGCTTGGGCGGCTTCAGCAGGATCTTCAATCTTCTCCTTGCCGCTGACATTGTACTCGGAAAATTTCTTCGCGAGCAGCTCACAAGCACGCTTTGGCCCATTCTCGTAGACGACCTTCGTTACTTCCGGGAAGTGGGGCGCTTCCGCGACGGCCATTCGGAACATGGCGACGACGTCTTTCGACAGCAGGTTCTCCAGGTAGTGCTGCCCCAGTTCAAGCAGGAGCGGCCGCAACTCGCCCGATTGCGTCACTGGCGCAAAGTTCGAAGCCCGGTCCGAGAACGTAGTGACGATGGCAGTGAACAGCGCCTCCTTCCCCGGGAAGTGTCGGTACAGCGTGCGCTTGGAACCGCCGATACGCTCCAACACGTCGTCGATCGACGTCCTTGAGAAGCCCTTTGCGAAAAAGACCTCTGTGGCGGTTGCTAGGATTTCCTCGCGTCGCTGCGCCGATCGCCGATCATGACCATTTTCCAACAAATCTAACCTCCGTTTGTGTCTGTTGAATCTACAGGAGACGGTACGGTTCCGTCTCCCACTTTGCGTTTGCGCGAACCTTGCCGGTGAAGCGACGTCGGACATCCTGGACACTTTTGCGCCATCCGCCGAAATCCCTCTGGAACCCTATCCACCCCCACGAAGTTAAGGAGGTGAGACGGTACGGTACGGTACCGGACCGCACATAGGAGATAGGAAATGAAAGCGGAAGTACCAAGCAAGGGCCTCGAGTGGACCAATCTGCTCCTCGGGCTCGGTCTCGCCTGCGCGGCATTCGCGTTCGGCGCACTCCCTGCCGCGGCGTGGAACGCGGGTATCGTCGGCCTACTCATCGTCTGCTGCTCGGCCGTCGCCCTCGGTCGCTACGGTGCGTGGGCGGAATGGTCCAATATCGCGCTCGGCTGCTGGGCGATCGCCGCGCCGTTCGCGCTCGGCTTCGGCGCTGCCCAGGCGGCGATGTGGACCCACGTTCTAATCGGCATCTGCGTCGCCGCCATCGCGACGGTGCAGCTCATGTCCTCGCGACGGTCTCAGGGCATCACCCACGACCGCCCAGCCCACGGCCGCTGACTTGTCCAGAAGGATGATGAGGGGAGAGCCCAATGTGGCTCTCCCCTCAAGGTGCTACCAGCAAACTGAGTAGGGAGAGCTCATGGCCGAACCCCACAAGGAACTCACGCTTGATGAACTTCTCGCCGATCCCATCGTGCAGCTGGTCATGCAGCGCGATGGAGTGACGGCAGAGGACGTTCGGAAGGTCATCGAGCGTGCGCGCCAGGCTCAAAGCGCGAATAGCCAAGGCCGCGAAATGAGAAACCATGCGTTCGATATCGCTACGGGCGTGATGCCACTCCATTGAGGAAGACGTCGACAGCCGAAAGGACGGCGATGCGTGCCTCATCCGCATCAGGGGGCGGTCGCAGCCCGAGAACGACCTGAAGGTGGAGGTTGTCGCGGATCATGCCCACGAAATGGCTCGCGGCTCGGAAGCAGTCATCGGCATCGATCTCGCCACGCGCCTCTGCAGCTTCAAGCACCTCCGCGAGTCGCCCCGTCGCCCGCGCTGGCCCGTTC
>SXGR01326533.1_pt1 | contig 10588 bp, 10 predicted proteins | sample 3174711 | NCBI WGS metagenome assembly SXGR01 (sample SAMN11356860, study PRJNA531348) | freshwater metagenome | isolation source: freshwater sample F1-60 | place: China: Fuxian Lake, Yuxi | collected 2017-12-25 | reverse complement strand
GCCGATGATGATCTCCATGCCCTTCAAACTGATGTTGTTCGTGTTGGTCGATGGCTGGAGCATGCTGATGGGCTCGCTCGCGTCGAGCTTCGCGATGCCCTGAGTCTTTAAAGGATAAAAAATGGAAATCGCTACCGTCGTTGATCTGGGTCGTGGTGCTCTCTGGGCCGTCATGATCATCGCTTCGCCTTTGCTGGTGGTGGCGCTGGGTATCGGCCTGTTCATTGGTGTGATTCAGGCAGCGACCTCAATCAATGAAATGACGCTTTCTTTCATTCCGAAACTGATCACCATGGGTGTCGCGCTGGCCCTGTTTGGCGGCTGGCAGCTCAGCATGCTGGTGGACTACACCCGCGATATTTACAAGCGCATTCCCGCCCTGTTTTCCTGACCGGGCCAGCGCTCGAACGATGCTATGACACTCCTTGCCGCGGATATCGTCGAGCGCTTCTACACTTTTCTCTGGCCGATGCTGCGCATCTCGGCCATGCTGCTCACCGCACCCATCTTTTCGCTGGACGCACTCACACTCCCCATCCGCATCATGCTCGCGGTTGTGCTGACTTTTTTCATCTACCCCATGGTCGATTGGCCAGTGCTCGATCCCATCAGCGCGATCGGTTTTATCCAGATCGTTAATCAGCTTTTCATCGGTGCGATGATGGGCCTGATGCTGCAAGTAGCCATCGGTTCGATCGTGGTGGGCGGTCAGGCGATTGCGGGCTCCATGGGCTTGTCAATGGCCAGCATGGTCGATCCGAACGTCGGTAACGTGCCAGTCATCTCTCAGTTTCTGGTCATTCTGTCGACGATGATTTTTCTTGGATTCGGCGGCCATGTGATCATGATTTCGATGATCATTGATAGCTTCACTGCCCTGCCGATTGGTCAATCCATCCTGAATCAGGCCACTTTCGGCAAAGTGGTTGCCTGGAGCTCCATGATCTTTTTGGGTGGCGTACTGATTTCACTGCCAGTGATGATCTCGCTGCTGTTCATTAACATCGGCCTTGGCATCGTCACGCGCGCGGCGCCTAGTCTCAATATTTTTTCCGTCGGCTTTCCCGCATCGATCGCAGCCGGTTTTATCATTCTCATTATCGCGCTCGAGAGCATTATCGGCCGCATGCGCTGGCTGTGGACACAGGCCTTCCTGCACGCGCGCGATCTCGTCGGACTGGTGAACTGATATGGCAGAGTCCAGCTCAGAAGAAAAAACCGAAGAACCTACCTCGCGGCGCCTGTCGAAGGCCCGCGAGGAAGGCCAGGTTGCGCGCTCTACCGAACTGCCCGCAGCAGCGGTGACGATCGCGGTGCTTGGTTTTCTGTTTCTCACCGGCGGCGTGCTGGTCTCCAAACTGGCTGAGGCTTTTGAGTCCGGTTTAAACTTTGATCGCAAGATCGTGCACTCGCCCAATCTGTTACCTGCGATTTTCGCGCACAAGATTTTCGAGAGCTTCATCCTGATCGCCCCATTGCTCCTGTTGACAGCCGCAGTAGCGATTGCGGCATCTGGCGCTACCGGCGGTTATCTTTTTTCACTCAAGGCTGTTGCACCAAAAGCATCCAAGCTCAATCCGCTCATTGGCATCCAGCGTATGTTCGGTACCAAGGCGATGGTCGAACTGGGCAAGGCCTTGCTGAAATTCTTTTTGGTGACGGGCGTCGTCATCTGGGTACTGGCAGACAATATCGCCACCCTCGACGCGCTGGGCAAGATGGCCTTTGAACCCGGCATGAAAGTCGCCGGTGAAATGCTGGCCAAGTCGGCGCTGATCATGGCCTGCTCACTGATCGTGATCGCGCTGATTGATGTGCCCTTCCAGAAATGGCAGCACATGAAGCAAATGCGCATGACCAAGCAGGAAGTCAAGGACGAGATGAAGGACATGGAGGGACGTCCCGAGGTCAAGGCGCAAATTCGTCGCCGCCAGCGCGAGATGTCCAATGCGCGCATGATTGATCGCGTCAAGGATGCTGATGTCGTCATCACCAACCCGGAACACTTCGCTGTTGCACTGTCCTATGATCCGAACGGCGACAGTGCACCGATACTGCTGGCCAAGGGCGCGGATGCGGTCGCAGCGCGCATCCGGGAAGAAGCAGAAAAGCACGGTATCGAAATTTTCCAGGCACCGCCACTGGCGCGTGCACTCTACTTCACAACGGATGTCGAGCGTCCGGTGCCCGAGGACCTGTACTATGCGGTCGCGCAAGTCATTGCGTATATATTCAACCTTGCCATTGTGCGGCCGGGTGCACCGCCCGTGCAGCGTCCGCAACCCAAGGTACCGCCCAACATGCAGTTCGACGCAAACGGCAAGCTGGAAACTGAAGAGGCGACATCATGATCGATACCGAGCACGAGGTGAGCAACGACACTGTCGGCAGCGAAGGCATCTTCCTTCGCACCGCGGATCGCCGCCGTTTCGACTATGTGATGCAGGCGGTGCGGCAGCAAAGCCTGTCGCTCTCGCTATCGAGCCCCCACGATGGTGTTCTTGATCACTACGGTCGTATCGTCATTAATAAACTGCGCAGGATGCCTGATTTGCAGATCGAGGTCTTCCTGCCCCAGAACACCGAAGCACTGCTCGACCGGTACAACCAGATACTCGGCGGACTCTCTTTGGAAGATGCGCGCAATGGCGCGAACTCGCCCGCTCCACGCCGCGTGCTGATCGCCCATGATGCCAAAGCCATCAACGCCCGCGACCTGCAGCTGCCGGCACGACTCGTTCAAGACTTCCCCGGCGCGAATGTCTCTCTGATACTGCTGATGGATCGAACCGGCACAGCACAACACGAAAAAAGTCTGGACAATTTCGGTCAACGCCTGCTGCGTTGGCCATTGGAGCAACCCACGCGTGCCGAAGGCGAATCCCTGCTCAAGGTAGCGCGCGCCATGGGCTTTGAAGTCGAAGTCAAAAAAGTATTGGCCGCGACCGGCTTTGCCGAGGTCAAAATTCCGCAGACAGTTGACGAGCCGGGCAGCTTCGAGCGCCAGCTATCCGAGGCAAAAACCCGAAAAAGTCTGCCCGCCCAAAGTTCGCAGCCGGCGAGAAGTGTGAGCGATGACGTCCCCGAGGACCTCGAGCCGGCATCGGTTTTCTCGGAGCCCCCGAAGCGCCCCCTGCTCAAAACGGTGTTTGGCTGGATCATGGCCTTGGCGCTGCTGTTTGCCGTTGCAGCCGGCACGATTGCGCTTCTGTTCCCGCAGCGACTCGCCCCCATGCTGGCAAACTCGCCAACCCTCAAGCAAAACCTGCCGTCCTGGATGATGACGATGGTGGCGCAAGTAGCAAGCGAGCCAGCCACTGCCCAGACCGAGGTCAAGCCAGAGCCCAAGCCAGAATCGCCGCCCGCAGCCAGCGCGGGGACTTCAGTTCCTGCGCCTGCCGCCGATTCATCGACTAACAGGAGTGAAACCGCCGCGGCAAAAGTCCCCCCGGCAGCGGACGCCATCGCATCGACCGACCCTGTGCCTGCGAAACCCGTGGAGAAAGGCAAGTCAGCCGAACCCGCTGCCAGCGTCGCCAAAGCAACTGACGCTCCGACGAACAAGGCAGCTGCGGAAGATCCGCTGGCACCACGCTCGGAGCGAGGGGTTGACCAGATGATTCGTCAGGCGCCGAGCGGGAGCTTTTTCGTGCAACATGTGGCGGTGAAATCGATGGCCGAGGCGCAGGAATTGCGTGCGGCTTATCGTGCGCTGGCGGGTGCCAAGATTGCTGCGGTCAAATCTCCGAAGAAAGGCGTTCGTTACATATTGATTTCAGGGCCGTTTGAAAACAAGAAGGAGACCAGAAGCTTCCTGCGCAAGGACGGCATACCGTCGGACTCCTGGCTACGCCCAGTGAAACCTTTGCAGCTTGAGCTGCAGCCGGCGAATCGATAAGAGCGCCTCGCGTTTTTGAAAAGGTAGCGCATGTCTGAAGAAGAATCGCAGGTCTTTCGGGCCGACGAACAAGTCGAAGTCGCGGCTGCGGAGGGACACGCACGCAAGAAAGTCAGAGCGGCGAAAGGTCCGAGCGACCAGCGTGCTGTCAAAGATCAGGAAGGCGGTCCTTCGGATACAAGAGCGCTGCGTGATGGCAGCGGTGACGCCGAGGGCGGCGCTGCGGTAGCAGCAGACGCGCACAACAATGACGGTGACTCGGATATACGCGCCATGCGGGATGCTGATGGCGGTGGAGCGACCGCCGGCACTGGCAACGGCGATGGCCCAAATGGCCAGCGCGCCATGCAAGATGCGCAAGGCAAAGCTGTATCAGGTGGTGCGAGTGACAGCGATGGTCCTTCCGACATGCGCGCGATGCTGGATGGCGACGGCCCTTCGGATGCACGTGCAATACGGGACGCCGACGGCAATCCAGCCCAGGCCAGCGCAAACGACGGCGATGGTCCGTCTGACATTCGGGACATGCGTGACGCGCAAGGGAATGCACTGCTGCGTCAGACTGACGATGGTGACGGTCCATCAGACCAGCGGAAATTGCAGGATCACTGGGCCGATATTCCGGATGCCGGTGGGAGCGGCGAGCATGAGAGAAGTGCCGAGGATGAGCCGGCCGCCGCCAATGCGACTACGGAGCCGACCGAACCGGACATGGTTTTCATGACCGAAGAAAACGCAGCACCCTGGGTGCTATCGATACACCTGGAAGAACGCATACAAAATCTGGGCGCGATGACTGCAAAGGTCACCGCACAGCTGGATACGCTGGAAGACGCAGTCAAGAAACTTGGGAAACGGATAGGACGATGATCGACGACGCCAAAGATGAACAGGCCGCTGCTGCAGCCATCGGTGAAGGTTTTACGCCAGCACCGCCGCCGCCGGCATTAAGCGAAGAAGAAGCTGCCGCTGCGACCGCCTCGCTCTCCGGAGACACGGTCCTGCCCGATGGCACCATTGCTGTGCCGCAGGGTACCGCTAAACGCGCGCTTGAAGCGGTCCAAATTCTGGTCGAAAACAATCGCTCAGCCTCGCAGCAACTCGAATCCTTGATGGGCATCGTGCTTGATGCGGCTGAAGTCGCCAACCGCTCGGCTTCTGCGGTTGCTGCTACCGGCACTCACGTCAACAAGGCCGCGGAAAAGCTCATTGATGGCGCTAAAAAAACCAGTATGCAGGCCAAGGTCATACTTGCTCTGGCCGCCGCTGTGCTGGTGGGTACTGCAGGTACCTTCAGCTTTATGACTGTGCAGCTGCATGGCAAGGTCGAGCAGCTTGACGAAATGCTGCTGGCCGTGGGCAAGCGCGCGGTTGATCTCAAGCGACGCATGGAAACCATGGACGACATTCATGCTGCGCTCGAAGAGCTGAACCTCAAGCAGGAGAACACGCAATCGGTCCAGCAAGCCATCGAAGACAAGATCGCGCGTCTGGCTGATTCCGGCAAACTCCCGACTCGCAAAGAAGCGGCGCCAGCCGAGGCACCTGCAGCACCGGCCAAAGCGCCGCCCCAGAAATCCGAAAAGCCGCCCGTAAAAACCGAACAGAAATCCGACCAGAAGCCCGATCAGAAAGCGGAGCGCACGGACAAATCCGACTCCACCACCAAACCCAATCAGGTAGCGGCTAAAACCAGCAATGTGAAAAAAATCTCGGGTGCCAAGGCAGAGACTGAGGAAGCCGCGCTCCTTGAGCAGCTCAGTGGTCTGGATACCCTACTCAAGGAACAATCACGTGCGGTACGAGAATTGTCGTCCCAGGTGAACAGCCTGCAGGGCTCGGTATCGAATGTCGATGGCATCAAGAAAGATGTGGAGGCGATTGCAGCACTGCAGAAGCAGCGTGAGAAAGAAGCCGCTCAGGAGCTCGCAGCCGGCAATGCCCGACGCGACAAGGAAATCAAAGACAAAGAACGCGAGCTCGCCCGCGAACGGGAGCGCATACGCGAGCGTGAGGCCGCCAGAGAACGCGAACTGGCACGCGAGCGTGAAGCCACAAAAGAAAAAGAACTGGCCCGTGAGCGCGAACTCGCTCGCGATCGTGAACTGGCCCGTGAGCGTGAAAGCAGCAAGGACAAAGACCGCGCGGTGTCCTACAACCGTCAGCAATCCAAACCGAACGCAGCCGCCTCCGTGGATGGTGTACCTTCGTACGCAAAACCGGCAAGCAAACCGGAATAAAGCCGCGTCAACGCCTCCTCCCGGCGCGATGCGGCTGTCGCGCCACAAAACAACGCCCTCTTATTTGGAACCACCGGCCTCTGATGCCGGTCGTTGTCCTTGATGCCCTTGGAACTTTTGCTGTCAGGACGTCACTATCGGTGACGGATCCTTGATGGTTCCGCCGACGTCACCAAGGGAGCAAGCATGCCGAATATCGTGATCACCGAAGGATTGGATAAACCCCGGGAACTGGCTTACACTGAAGCGAATATCACCGCCGCCACCAAGCTCGAAGACCTTAATCTCGCTAACCAGACGGTAGGCCAACTCGCCTATGCGTCTTCGCAATTACTCACCGGACTGAAAACGGAGAAGGATAATCTGGGTAAGATCGTTGATGGGATTGAGAGTATTACATCGGAGATCGAGTTTTTTCCGGAGAGGATTGCGAAGTGGGATAACCTGCCGGATCTACGAATTCCAGATAGCGCTGTCGGGGTCATCACCCTGCCTTTGCAGCAGCGCGATATTGCAACCCAAAAGACCACTGAAAATCCGAACTTAGCTGGCAGCAGGCCTATCAATTTTTTTGGCTCGAGTAGTACTGGACTGGATAAAGAAAAAACGTTTATCAACACGCTGGTAAATTTTATTTTAGCGAAACCCTTACTGGATGCAGCGGGTGTGGTTAACAACAGCCAGACTGGTTATGTTGTTCTCTCTGATCTATATGGAAGTAACATAGGCGGCGATTTTGCCATTTGGCAGATCAGGAGTTCAATCGTTGAGGATACAGTTCCCGGTAGCGGTGGAAATGTAGGGGATTTAGTCGTTTACAGAAATACCGCGGGACAACCTATTTCTTACAAAAATATCAGTTTGGTTAGCTTGGTTCCTGAAGATCCGACGATAGAACCTGTAATAGTCCGCACCGTACTTAATCCCAATCAGGTTCAGTCATTTGTTGTACCAAAAGATATCGCTGAACTAAACAAATGGCGTGAAGCAGTACAGGCAAACGCTCAGATCGCAGCTACTAACTCACTCATTAACACGACTGGACTTCCCGCTGGCGCGGCGCCACCAGTGACAACGTTAGGGTTTAGCGTAGAGAAGTATTACGACAAGGCAAAATACTCGATGACGGAATAAATCAGAGACGGCACCAGCGTAATTCCCACGCCCAACGCCAACGTAACCATGTACGGTGCCTATCCACCCATCCAGAAGGCTGATCTTGATTTGAGCAAAATAACAACTGCTGACCTCAACAAGTTTTATCAAAGACCCGGAGAGGATATTATTTACTACATTGCCGAAGTAAGAACCAATGGCCAAGTCGTCGTCAGAGAAGCAAGCGAATTTTTCGGTGGAGTGACGAAATTCAATGGCAATATGACTGCTGATCTAAAACAAGTCATGCGCGGTGAATACGCAGAGAAGCAAATCCTGCTCACGCAGCGCAGCGCCGATCAGACCGCGTTCGTCACCTCGATCACGCAGCGTTACAGCACCTTCTCGGATATGGCGAGCAATCTGCTGAAAACCTTGATTAACTTTTACAACGAGTTGGCACGCAATCTACGCGGCTGATGTCGTCGTGAGACAAAAGGCACACCAAAGAAGCTTACCCGCCGAAGGCGTCAACCAGCACTTCAATCCGGCGGTTCTTGGCGCGACCCTCGCGCGAGTCATTCGGGGCGAGCGGTTTGGTATCAGCCATGCCGCGCACCACCACACGTTCTCGGGGTACGCCTGCCTGCTCGGTGAGATAATCTGCCATTGATGCAGCGCGGGCACCCGACAAATCCCAGTTTGAGCGATAGCGGTTGTGACCACTGAGCGGAATGTCGTCCGTGTGTCCTTCCACGGTGATTCGTCCACCCGCGGCCGCGATGCTGCGACCAATTTTCGTCAACATGGGCATGAAGTCCGGTGACAAATCGGCGCTACCTGAATAGAAACTGCCCTGTACCACCATACGAATCACGATGCGCTCTCCATCGCGCTCGACCTGTGCCTCACCCTTAGCGATTTCGCTGGCAAGCATCTCGCGCAGCTGCTTGAGCTGGCGGGCCGTGTCGTTGCGCTGCTCGTCTTCTTCGCCACCCTCGCGAATCTCAACCCGACTTTCCACCTGCGCCTGAGCATCGGCAATACGACCGTACAAATCCACCATCTCCTGCGGCATGATGCCGCTGCCACGCTCGGGCAATTGCAAGACCAGCTTGCCATTTTCGACACGCAGCTGCACTTTTTTACCGACCAGATCCATCGAGAGTGATTTCTGCAAGGTGCCCAGGTCGCGCGCTAGTTGCTCAGGCAATGGCGCCGTTTCTTTCGCAGGGCCAGCGACGAGTTGCGTCTCTGCGGGTGGCGCGACCACGGTCGGCAGCGCATCCTGTTTACCGAAAGATTTTTGCAGTGAACCGCTGACGTCCTTGAAACGATTGACGTTCAGATCGGAGAAAGAAAGGATTAGGACAAAGAACGCCAGCAGCAGCGTGATCATGTCAGCGAAGGTCGTCATCCACAAGGGTGAACCGAGTCGCTTTGGCGGCTCTTCATCTTTGTGAAGCGCGGCATCAAACAGTGTGACGATCTTTTCCGGCTCTGCTTCGGGCTCTATTGTTGCCGCCGTTTTCATTCAGCAGTCGCCTCGGCTTCGGTTGTAACGGGCGCCTCGGGCTCGGCTTGCTGAGGCAGTATGTTACCCAACAAAAGATCTGGCAATAACCGGGGATCGCCACCTTTGTGAATGAACAGCATACCGGCCATGGCGAGTTCATAGTTACGGCGAACTCGCTTGCCATGCCCCATGATTTTTTGCACCAGCGGACCCAAAAGCACGTTCGCCAGCACGGCGCCATAGAGCGTGGTCAGCAAGGCCACCGCCATACCCGGCCCAATTGATCGTGGATCCGACATATTGCCCATCATAAGCACCAGGCCCAGCAGCGTACCGATCATGCCCATGCCCGGCGCCAGCTCTTGTGCATAGCTGAAAAAATCACGCGCGTTATCAAAGCGAAGCCTGACCTCGGCAATTTCACGAAGCAAGGCATCCTTGAGTACCCCATGCTCAATACCATCGACCCACATACGAACCGCTTTGGCGATGAAGGGATCGGTATATTCGCGGTCCTCCAGCGTAATCATCCATCGATCGTCATAACGGGCGATGCGCCCAATCTCAACCAGCTCATCAATCAGATCGGCCAAAGGCGTAGGCTGCGTGGTGAGTATTTCGCACGCAGTCTTGTAGGCATCACGGAATTCCGATACCGAACTTTTTGCGAGTACACAAAGAAAAGTGCCACCGAAAACGATCAGTATCGCTGGCAAGTCGATAAAGCGCAGAAAGTCGCCACCGGTCGCAATCGCAATGACCAGCAGCGCACCGACAACACCGACAATACTTGCAATATCCATGATAGACAGAGTTCAGGGACGGGTTCTTAAAGGCTGCCTACTGACGTGATTCAGGCAGAACGCAGCCGGTATTTATCGATTTTCTCAATCAGCGTGGTGCGTTGCAGGTTCAGCAGACGCGCCGTTTTCGAGACATTGCCATCAGAACGATCCAATGCCTGCTCAATGAACGCACGCTCGATTTCTGCCATACGTTCTTTGAGCGAAAGCCCCTCGGGGGGCAATACCGGCCCACCCTGAGCTAGCAGGATGATGTCTTCCACATGATTACGCTCGGGCTCAGCGGTCGTCACTGCTTCGGATAACGTGTCATCGTTGCCACCGACGGCAAACATTTGCAACACATCGGCAGCGTGCGGCTCGTGGCTTTCCTCTGCAGCCTCACCGCGTTCCAGCTGTAATTTCTGCAAGCCCTTGGGCAGCATGGATGCCGGCACACTGCGCAAAGATAGCCTTTGGCCCGAAAACAGCGTTGAAAAGCGATGGATCAGGTTGGACAGTTCACGCACATTGCCCGGCCATTCATAAGCTTTGAGTGCGTCAACAAAATCTAGAGAGAAGGTGACGGGTGAACTTTTGTAAGCGAATTTCTCAGCATAATGTTTTGCCAGCAGCAGAATATCGTCACCGCGCTCGCGCAGCGGCGGCGTTATCACGGGTAAAACATTGAGCCGGTAATACAAGTCTTCACGAAAACGACCGGCCGCAATTTCCGCCTCCAGATCGCGGTGGGTTGCAGCCACGACGCGCACATCGACTTCCACCGGACGTGATGAACCAACAGGATCGACTGTGCGCTCTTGCAGTACCCGCAGGAGCTTGACTTGCATATCGAGTGAGAGGTCGCCGATTTCATCTAGGAAAAGCGTGCCACCATGGGCAAGCTCGAAGCGTCCAATGCGATCGGTAAGGGCGCCAGTAAATGCACCCTTGCGATGGCCGAACAACTCGCTCTCCATCAATTCCTTGGGAATCGCAGCACAATTGAGCGGTACAAAATTGGCGTCAGTACGCGGCGACTGGTAATGCAGTGCCT
>SXGR01101887.1_pt1 | contig 10589 bp, 7 predicted proteins | sample 3174711 | NCBI WGS metagenome assembly SXGR01 (sample SAMN11356860, study PRJNA531348) | freshwater metagenome | isolation source: freshwater sample F1-60 | place: China: Fuxian Lake, Yuxi | collected 2017-12-25 | reverse complement strand
CCTGGCCCGCGAGCGTCAGGTCCATGAAGCCAAACCGGCGCGGGTCGTTGAACACCACGCGCTGACCCGACGACATCACGAACTCGACATGATCGTGCGCATCGGCTTCGCGGGTGCGGTCACCGATCGCCGCGACGTGGAACCATCCCGACATGCCGAGATGCATGATCAGCGTCTCGCCCGACGACAGCGACACCACCAGGTACTTGCCCCGGCGCATGACCAGCGACACGGTGATGCCGCGCAGTCGATCGGCAAACCGCTCGGGAAACGGAATTCGCAGGTTGGGACGATTGACGATGACCCGGCGAAACCGGGCGCCCTGCATCGCCGGCTCGAGCAGGCGGCGGACAGTTTCAACCTCTGGAAGTTCAGGCATGTTTTTGACAGGAGGTCAGAAGATCAGGAGAACTCTTTGTCTCTTGTCTTCCGGTTAATACTGGATGGTCTCGCCGGCGAGCGGGGGCACGGCCTTTGGCGAGAGCCTGTTGTGACTCGCCAGTTCGTAGCCGTGCGCGATCTTCAGCAGCGTGGCGTCGCTGAACGGCCGCCCCATGATCTCCAGCGCGAGCGGCAGGCCTTCGGCATCCCACCCCGCCGGCACCACGATCGCCGGCATGCCCGCCGTCGACACCAGGTTGTTATCTCTCAGCCCATCGTCCGAGGCGCCGACCGCCGGTGCGCCCAGCGACTTCATGGGATACACGAGTGCCGCGACGCCGTAGCGGTCCATCAGGCTGATCAACTGCTGCCGCATCATCTTCTGGTTGAGCAGCCGCGCCTGGTATTCGGTGTTGGTGGTGAGGTCGCCCGCCTTCATGGTGTCGTTGAAGCGCGCCTCGAGCACGCCGCCCTTCAGCCACTTGCCGCTGTTGAACAGCTCCGCAAACGACTGCATGGGCCGGGCCGGACCGCGGCGCTTCAGGTAACTGTCGAACGATGAGCGCAGCTCGTAGCTGTTGACGCGCAGCGATGGCATCAGGCCCACGAGGTCCGTGCCAGTGGAGAGGCCGTCGATCACGATGGCGCCGTTGGCCGTGAGCAGGGCCAGTTGCTTTTCGATAATCGCGTTGCCGGCGGCGGCTTCCTGGTCCTTGCGAAACAGGTCGCGCAGCACCCCAACGCGCACACCGCGCAGGCTGTTGGCCGGCAGCGCCGTCAGTTCAGCGACCTGCTGCTCGAGGCTCTCCGCCGTCGAGAGGTCGTCCGCATCGAAACCGCGAATCACACTCAACACCACTGCGGCATCAGCGGTTGTCTTGGCGTGCACGCCGACGCGATCTTGGGTAAACGAGATAGGGAGGACACCGGCGCGGCTGACCAGCCCGCGCGAGGGCACTACGCCGACGAGCGCGTTGTTGGCGGCAGGGCTGCGGATGGACACACCGGTTTCGGTGGCCAGGCCAACGGTGGCGAAGCTGGCCGCGATCGCCACACCGGTGCCGCCACTTGATCCACCGGGATTCTTCGCGAGGTTGTAAGGATTCAGGATCTGCCCGCCCACGGTGCTGAAACCACGCACCGACTGCGCCATTTCATCCATGTTGGTCTTGGCGATGATGATGGCGCCGGCCTGCCGCAGTTTCTCAATCACCGTCGCGTCGATGGCGGGGCGGTTGCCCGCAAACACTTCATTGCCGCCCGTCGTCGGCAGGTCGGCGGTGTCGATGTTGTCTTTCGCCACCATTGGGATGCCGTGCAGCGGACCGCGCCGGCCCTTGGCCTGGCGCTCGGTGTCCAGCTCACGCGCAATCTCGAGCGCGCGCGGGTTCACGGTGATGATCGCGTTCAGCCGCGGGCCCTTCTTGTCGTAGGCGTCGATGCGCTTGAGATACCGCCCGACCAGGCCCTCATAGGTCAGCTTGCCGGCATCCACCGCCGCTTGAATGTCGGCAATACTCGCCGTCGTCAGCTCAAACGATCGCGTCTGCGCGCGAGGCATGGCCAGCGAGAGGACGACGAGAGCAACGGCGAGGACGAATCGGCTGGAACGCATGCGCGCAATGTTACCTGCAAGTCGCCGGGGCGGATCGTGGCTCGGCCAATCTGACCTCCAGAAATTGAACCCTCGGCGGCATGGTCGGCGCCAGCGTGATCGAGACGTTCAAGTCTCCGCGCTCGCACGTCATGGTCCACTGCCCGCGCAGCCAGTTCTCAACCGTGTCGAACGTCGTTGGTGCCCTGCAGTTCCCCACCTTGGCGCGTAGCTCGGCGATCTGCTTCTGCCGGCGGTCCTTCGACGTATCCATGAACAGGTTCATGGCGGCCAGGTCGTCGGCCTGCTGGTCGTCCCAACTCATGATCAACCGCGACACCGCATCCCGTGACGCCACCAGCGTCGGCGACGGCTGGGGCGTTCGCGGCTGCAGGCCGCCGGTCTTCGCCATCAGGTCGAACGCCTGCGTCACCACGCCACCCCAGCCGGTGTAGGTGACGTTACCGAACGCGATCATGCCGACGCCGTAGCTGGGCAGCCAGCGCATCATCGATCCGTAGCCCGGCAATCCACCGCTGTGCGCGACGATCTGATCGAACTCGCAGGATTGGGTGATGCCGAGGCCGAAGGCGTAGCCGCCGGAGTTGAGATTGACGGCACCGGCGGCCGTGCGAGTGACGGTTGTTGGCCGCGATCGCCAGATCTGCTGCATCTCGCGCAGCGACCAGCGACGGATGGGTCCGCCTTCCGCGCCATCCCGTGGCGGGAACGCCGCCAGCAAGGTGCCGACGTACTTCGTCAGATCCGAGATCGACGTCAGCATGCCGCCCATCACGCCGAAGGCGCCATCGGCCAGCGCGGGCTCGAGCTTCCACTGTTCGTCTTCCCATCGATAGCCTAGCGCCATGCGGTCCGCAGCGACCTCTCGTGGCTCGAGCGTCGTCGAGGTCATGCCGAGCGGCTTGAGGATCGTCTCGCTCAGGAATTGCCGATATGACTTGCCCGACACGTTGGTGACAATGCGGCCGACGATGGCGAAGGCGTAGTTGGAGTATTCGTAGGCCATGCCTGGCGGGTTCGAGAAGGGGATGCCCTGCGCCATCATCCGCGAAAACGCGTCTTCGGTGACCGACAGTTGCTGATCGCCCCACGGGTTGTCTTCTGGAAAGCCCGACGCGTGCGACAAGACTTCGCGGATGCGAAGTCGAGGTGAATCGGTGGTGGGGTAACGCAGGCTCTTCAGTTCGGGCACGTGCTTCTCGACCAGGTCGTCGAGCGACAGCTTGCCCTGATCGCGCAGCGCCAGAATGGACATGGCGGCGAAGCTCTTCGACATCGACGCGATGCGGAATACCGAGTCGCGTGTCACCGGCGACCTGGCGGCGAGGTCGCGATAGCCGGCCACGCCAATGTGCGCCAGCTCGCCGTCAATCACGATGCCCCACGCCGCCCCGGGCACGTGCGAGCGCGTCATGAACTCCGCGACCACCTTATCGATTTCGGGGAACGCCGTTGCCAGCCTGGCGCGGCGATTGGGGTCGTTGAATGCCGCGGGCGGATTGGCCGTCGCGACGGCAGGAGCGACCTGTGCCGACACGGGCGCCGTGTTGTGCGTGGAGAGAGTGACCAGGGCGAAAACGGCAAGGGTCCAGCGAATGCGAGCGCTCATGCCGAGCACTTTACCTCAGCACTCGGCCTGCAGCCCAAGCGTGACCTTGTCTTTGCGCTCCGGGTAGATTGCTCTGAATACCGTGACGCCAACCATGGCGATGACGGCGGGCTTGAAGCGCCGCCCCTGGCGCCGCCGGAGCGGTCCTGCCACGGGTCTGAAGATCAGTGCCCAATCGCCCAGACGTGGCTGAGCGTGCGGATGATCAGCAAGCCGTCTGAGATCGCCGGTGATGCCATGATCACCTGGCCCATCGGATTCTTGCCCAGCTCGACGTATTCGCGCCCGGCCCGCACCACGAACACGTCGCCGTCTTCGCTGGCCATGGAGAGCCGGCCATCGCTCGCGACCGGCGATGCCGAAAACGCCCCGCCGCCGCCGACGCGCGCGCGGTAGAGTCGCTCGCCGCTGGTGGCGTCATACGCGGTCAGGATGCCGTTGTTGTTCAGCGTGTAGAGCAGGCCGCGATAGACGATCGGCGACGAGAGGTAGGTGCCGTCGCGATCGTGGCTCCAGGCAATGGCGTCGCTCGTCGTGCGGCCCGCCGGCAGCGAGATGTCGCCGCGCGCGCCGGCCCGCACCGCGTAGACCGGACGGACGGGCGGATAACCCGCCGTCACGATCGCCAGGTTGCCGTGGATGACGGGCGAGCCAATGGCGATCTCCGAGTTGGGCGCCAGTGTCCACAGCAGCGCGCCGGTGGCGGGATCGTAGCCGCGCACCTTGGTGCCGTTGGTCACCAGCTCATCGCCCTTCGTGCCCGTCACGATCGCCGGCGTCGCCCACGTCGAGACCTCATCAGGCCGTTCCGTGCGCCACAACGGCTTGCCGGTTGCCACCTCGAACGCGGCCAGGTACGAACCCTTCTGCTGATCCGCCTGCACGATCACCGCTGACTTATAGATCACCGGCGAGCTCGAGTGGCCCCACTGATAGCTCGGGTCGAGGAACCAGCCGCTGTCGAGCGTGCCGATCTGCTTCTGCCACACCAGCGTGCCGTGCATGTCGTAGCACACCATCAAGCCGATCGAGCCGAACAGTGCGACGATATGGCGGCCGTTGGTGACGGGGGTGGCGTTGGCCTGGCTGGACTTGAAGTGGCGCTTGGTGAGAGGCTTGCCGACGAAGGCATCGCGCTGCCACACCACTTTGCCGGTTGCGCGATCGAGCGCATGGACACGGAACGTGTGGGTGGACAGCGTGGCGATCGGCGTGATGTCGCCGGTGAGGCCGGTGCGAAACGAGGTATCTTCATCGCTGGCGGCACTGACCACCATCACGCGGTCGCCCCACGTGATGGGGCTCGAGGTGGCAAGCCCGGGGATGGCCGTCTTCCACTTCACGTTCCGGCCGGTCGCGGCATCCCACTCGGGGACCACGCCCTGGCCATCGGCCACGCCGCCGGCATTGGTGCCCCTGAACGACGGCCACGGTTGCGGCGCGAGGCGCGCGACGGGCTCTGCAGCGGTAATGGTTGCGGCAGCCGTGCGCGCCAGCGTCGCCGCATTGGGATCGGCGGCGGCGGAGGTGGCATCACCAAAGCCGTCGCGCTCGTAGCGCACCGACGAAGTGCCGCGCACGATCGACAGCCGCTCGATGATGCCGCCGCGTCCCGCAAAGGCCACGTTCAACTCTGGCGCCTCGTCTGCGATGAAGCGGCGCTCCTCGATCGGCTGCAGTCGAAGCGGCGTCTGTCCATCGGCGGTGAGCGTGAGGCGCGTGCCGTCGAAGGCGACCTTCACGCCGGCGCCGGTGGTGGCGTTCTGGTAGGCGCCTTCGTAGGCGCGCAGCAGTGTCACCGCAACAGTAATCGGCACGGGCGCCATGGCGGGAGTCGCATCGGCGGCAGTCTTGACCATGGCGATGATGGCCGCGTTGCCAGCCTGCTTCGCAATGGTGTTCGCGGTGGCGAGCGCCGTGGCATCCACTTGACCGGAGGCGAGGGCAGCCTTCACGCCGCCGGTGTTCCGTTGCCTGATGGCGGCGTTCAGCACGCTCGCGGCTCCGGGCGACTTGTGCTCGAGCAGATAAAGGGCAATGTCGAGGTGCCCGCCACGTAGCGCCATGTCGAGTGGGCGCGAGCCGTAGAACGAATCGGTAATCGTGACGTCGGCGCCGCGCTCCACCAGCAGGCGGACCGCGTCGAAGTGCCCGCGCTCGGCGGCAAAGCCAAGCGCGCTCACGCCGTACTTGCTGGCGGTGTTGACGCTCGTGCCGGCATCGAGCAGCGACGCGATGCCGGCGCGATCGCCGGTCCGTGCCGCCTCGAACCACGCCTCCACCTGTTCGGCAGGAACTGGTTGTGCGAGCACGGTGGCGGAGAGCAGTAAAACCAGTGAAAGCGAATGGCGCATGCGGGCCTCTGGGGCAGATTATGTGCCGGAGATCACGGATCGGGGACCAAGGACCACGGCTGGCGGTCATATGTCAACATTCCTATCGATCGGCATTCCGAAAGACGATGGCCTGATCGACCAAGATTTATGGGGACAGTCACCATTTCTCCCAAATTTCAGGTGGTCATCCCCAAGGGCAACCGCGAGCGGCTCAAGCTGCGGCCTGGCCAGAAGGTGCAGGCCATCCTGTATGACGACCGCATTGAGCTGGTGCCCGTGCGGCCGGCGAAGGCCATGAAGGGCTTTTTGAAGGGTATCGACACCAAGCTGTCAATTCCGATGGCCGACAGCGTAATCCTCGCGACGGCCAGTGCAGCTGATGCCGTGCTCTGAACGCAGGACGCCGACTTCGCAACCGTGCCCGGTCTTCATCTGTAGCGCCCACATGACGTCGAGCGCGGTCTTCGCATCGGCGCTACGCGTGCCGGCCACGGCATCACGCCGGCTCAGCGGCTGGCGATTCGAAAAGGTGATCTTGGTGGTGGTGATGCGCTGCCGTCCACGCGGGCCCTGGCCACGGCGCTGAGCGTCTGTCGCAGCACGGTGGTGGAAGCGTTCGAGCAGCTCATCGCCGAAGGCTTCCTCAAGTCGCGCCGAGGCGCCTCGACCCGATTAGTCCGCCCGCCAGGTGCCGTAGGGCTAGGCCAAGCTTGATGTTCGAGTCGCGAACGGTACTCTTCGCATCCTCACTCCCGTCGCGTCAAACACCGCATTCGCCACCGCCGCCAGCATCGGCTTCACCATCGTCTCGCCCGCGCCGTAATGCTGCAGGTCAGGGCGATTCGGGTTCGGGTCGCCGTTCACGATCACCACGTCAATCCGCTCCGGCGTGTCCTCGTGCCGCAGCGTCGGGTGCGTCACCCAGTCCACGCTGGTCACCTTCTCGGCGTCGAACTTCACCTCTTCATGCAGCGCGCGGCTGAGGCCGTAGAGCGCGCCGGCTTCGACCACGCGGACGAGCGCTTCGGGGTTGATCACCAGGCCGCAGTCGTGCGCCACGACGATGCGCTTGGCCCAGATGCGGCCGGTCTGCTTGTTGATCTCCACCTCGACGATGGTGGCGACGACGGTTTGGCTGCGGTAGGCGTAGGCGATGCCGCGGCCGGTGAGGATGTCTCCCGACGAACCTGAAGGTTTGTTGCCACGGGGTGAGGAGCGAGGGTCCCAGCCGAACTTCTCGGCGGCGGCTTTGATACACGCAATGGAACGTGCGCGCTTGAAGCCGCTGTCGTCCTGGGTGCTCGCCTGCAGCATCCGCAGGCGGAACTCCACCGGATCCGCCTTCGCCTTGTGCGCGAGCTCGTCGATGAACGACTCGAGCGCGAACTGCACTTGCGGGCCATCAGGGTCGCGCAGGTTGCCCGTGCGAAGCGGCGTCTCGAACGGCATGGGCAGCGGCACCACGCGCGTGGTGCTCTTGCGGTTGGCGATGGCATACATGTCCGACGGCAGCGAGGCGCGGCCCTGCGACACCGGACTCTTGCGCGTGCCCATCAACTGCGAGATCAGCACCGTCTCGTGCTCGTTGTAACCAAGATGATTGTGATCCGCCGCGCACGCGTCGTAATGCAGCGCCACGACATTTCCCTGCGCGTCAAGGCCGCCGCGCATCTTGACGGCATAGGCCGGACCCTTGGTGTCCCACGCGGTCTCCTCCGCGCGGCTCCACTGCACCTTCACCGGCCGGCCGATCTCCTTCGCAAGATACGCCGCCTCAAACCCCGCATCGTCCGCCGCCGTGCGGCCGTAGCCCTGCGGGCCGTCCATCCAGATCACCCGGACCTGGTCGCGCGGCATGCCCAGGAACTGCGCGACGCCGTTACGCATGCCATACGACTTCATGTCGTTGGTATAGATGGTCATCTGCCCGTTCGACGGATCCGCCACCGCATGCGCGGGACCAATCGAGGTGTGACCCTGAAACGGCACGTCGTACTCCGCCTCGATCACCGTGGATGCATTGGCTAGAGCGGCATCGAGGTTGCCGGTCTCGACCGGTTTGCCCGTGGATGACGGTGTGGCCGTGCGCATGTAGGTGAAGAGATTCTCAGACGAGGGGAAGGGCGCCGTCGCCGGCTTTTTCCACGCCACCTTCAGCTGCCGCGCCGCGCGAATGGCGTTCTCCTCGCGCTCGAATACCACCGCGACGTAGTTGCCCTTGCTCACGACCTTCACCAAGCCGGGGATGTTGCGGATGGACGCCTCGTCCATGCTGACCAGCGTCGCGCCCGCCACCGGCGGCTTGACGTTGCGCGCGTGGACCATCCCGGGCGCCGTCATGTCCACCGCCCACTTCACGGTGCCATCCACCTTGCCAGGGATATCGTGGCGCTGCGGCGACCTGCCGACGTTCTTCATCTCCTGCACCGGCTTCAGCTTGGCAATGCCGGTGGTGGTGTCGGTGTTCTTGCCGGACAGGGTGACGTTGAACTGGCGGCCGCCAATCAGATCGCCGTAAGTGAGAGAGCCGACACCCGTGGTGTTGTCTTCGGTCACCGAGACCACACCATCGCTGACCGCAAGGTGAGAGACAGGCACGCCCAGCTGCTTGGCGGCCATCTCCAGCAACACGCGTCGCGCTTCAGCCGCGACGCGGCGCATGGGATAGCCGTCGGTCTGCAACGCGTCGGAACCACCCGATCCACCTTGATCGACGGTGTTGTGCGTACTGCCCATCACGCAGGCGGTCTTGTCGAACGCAATGTCGAGCTCGTCCGACATGATTTGCCGGAACGCCGTCCCGGTGCCCTGGCCCAGGTCGGTCTTGCCGACGAAGAAGGTGGCGGTGTTGTCGGCGCGGATGACGATCCACGAGTCGAGTTGCAGGAAGTCAGGATCAGGGTACGGTCCCGGTGATTGAGCGAGGCGGGCGAAAAGTGAGTCGTTGGCCGTGAGGCCGACGACGAGGGCGCCGGTGGTTTTGACGAAGTCGCGGCGGTTCATGCCATCACCTTCGCAGCGCGTTTGATCGCGGCGTTGATTCGGTAATACGTCATGCAGCGGCACAGCGTGCCGTTCATGCCCTGGCGAATCTGCGCGTCGGTGGGATTCGGCGTCTTGTCGAGCAGCGCCGTGGCGGTAAGAATCTGCCCGTTCTGGCAGAACCCGCACTGCGGCACCTGCTCGTCGATCCAGGCCTGCTGAATGGGATGGAGCTTGCCGTTCTGCGCCAGGCCCTCGAGCGTGGTGATCTCGTCGTTGCCCACCGCCGACACGGGCCGGATGCAACTGCGCACCGCCTCACCCTTGATCAGCACGGTGCACGCGCCGCACTGGCCCAGGCCGCAGCCAAAGCGCGGGCCCGACAGGTCGAGGTCGTTCCGAAGGACATAGAGGAGGGGAGTGGAAGGCTCGACGTCAACCGTGTGAGCCTTGCCGTTCACCCGCAGGGTGATGTTCGCCATGCGGGGAGTGTGGCTCGGACGTTAACAGGAGATCAAGAGATCACGAGGCCAGGGGGTTCTGCCAATCCAATCCGGCAAACCGGGCGAAGTCGCCATCGGTCGAACACAGCGTCAAACCATGTTCAATCGCGAGGGCCGCAAGGTGCGCATCTGGCACGAGCCGCGATGTCATCACCGAGGGTGCGAACAAAGAGCCGAGAATCTCCGCATGCCGCGTCGTCGGCTGCGGGACCCACGCCGAGCCCGCCGAGAGCCACTGCTCGACTTGCTGCCATGCCGTCGCGACCGGCACAGGCTGTCTCATCACTAGCGGATTGCTCGCCAACCGCACGAACACGAGCAACGAGGGCCACGGCAGTCCCACTCGCGCCGTTCCGCTGAGCCGGGAATCCAGCCACTCGCGCGCAGGCCGATGTTCGGGCGCCGCCTGATTCGCCGCGTACAGGAGGAGGTTGGCGTCGACCAGGATCACTTGTGCTCCTCACCCTCGACCCGCGCCAGCACACCGTGCACATCGTCCAGGCTGCCGACCAGACTCGGACCAAGGTTAAAGCCCACGGTCTGAAACACCGCGGTGGCCGCAGGCTTGTCGTTCTCATGACTTGATGCTAACAATTTGATGCTTTGATGTTAACGCTAGTCTTGTGATCTGAATAGCTCTTGATCTCCTGTGAGCCATACTTTGACGCGTCAACAATGGCGCAACTCTTTCCAGGAGCCTCAATGACCCGCCCGACCTTTGTTCGATTGCCTGCCCTGATGCTGATGGCCGTTATCACCCTGACCTCGATCACCCAGGCGCAGGCACCGGCCGCCCCGGCCGCTCCCGCGCAGGTGCCCGCCGCCGCACCCGTTCCGCAGGTGATGACCTATGAGATGGCCGTGCAGATCATCGATGCCGCCGAAGCCGAGGCGCGCACGAACAAGTGGAACGTGACCATTGTCGTCACTGACGCCGCCGGCATGCCGGTCGTGCTGCGCCGCCTGACCAGTGCCAGCCCGCGCTCGTACGACATCGCCATGCGCAAGGCCGCGACCGTCGTGGCCGCGAAGATGACCACCGCCGACTACGGCGTGAAGCTCAAGACCAAAGAAGTGACGGAAGTGCCCAACGGCATTACCTTCGCCGGCGGCGTACCGGTCATGCGCGGCGCGGAGTTCATCGGCGCGGTCGGCACCAGCGG
>SXGR01655400.1_pt1 | contig 10590 bp, 8 predicted proteins | sample 3174711 | NCBI WGS metagenome assembly SXGR01 (sample SAMN11356860, study PRJNA531348) | freshwater metagenome | isolation source: freshwater sample F1-60 | place: China: Fuxian Lake, Yuxi | collected 2017-12-25 | reverse complement strand
CATCTCGGCCTGGCGGATGACATTGCCGCGACCTTCGGCGAGTTTTTTGCGGGCGTCGCTCCAGGCGGTCTGAGCCGAGTGGAGGCGGTGACCCACCTCATCCAGTTTTTCTACGAAGCCTGACAGCCGGTCATAAAGCTCTGCGCCCCGGCGCGCGATGTCCTGCGCATTACGGCTACGCGCTTCCTGCCGCCACAAATGCGCGACCGTGCGTACCACGAACAGTAGCGTCGATGGACTCACCAGCAGCACATTGCTTTCCCATGCCTCGGTAAACAGCCGCTCGTCGTGGCTCACCGCAGTGATGAAGGCGGGTTCAACCGGAACGAACATCAGCACGAAATCGAGCGTGTTACCGTAGAGCGCCTGATAGCGTTTATCGGACAGGTCTTTGAGATGCGAGCGCATGGAGGCGAGATGGTCGCGCAGCGCTGCGTCGCGTGTCGCGTCATCGTCGGCTGACACATAGCGATCGTAGGCGATGAGGGACAGTTTGGAGTCAACCACCAGGCACCGCCCTTCGGGCAGCTGAATGACGACATCGGGCTGGCGCCGCTGCCCCTGTTCATCCACCCGGGAGTCTTGTACCAGATACTCGTGCCCCCGGCGAAGCCCCGCGGTTTCAAGCACCCGCTCGAGCACCAGTTCACCCCAGTTGCCCAGACGTTTGGCCGACCCGCGTAGCGCCTGTGAGAGCTCCTGCGCGTCGTCACTGAGCGTGCGGTTGAGCTGCATGAGTTCCTGCACCTGGGCCTTGAGTGCCGAGCGCTCCTTGCTTTCGTCAACGTAAAGCGTTTCAACCTTCTGCTGGAACTGACCGATGCGTTCGCGAAGCGGTTCCAGCATGCCACCCAGGTTCTGCTGATTCTGCTCGGCAAAGCGCTTGGAGTTCGATTCGAGGATGTCCCCTGCGAGCGTTTTGAACTGATGGCCCAGCGTTTCGTGAGCGCGCTCGATAAAGACCTGCCGTTCTGCGACTGCGGTCTGCGCGGTCTTGAGTTGCTGGCGCAGTGCTTCGGCCTCGACCTGAAACTCGGCCAGTTGCGCGCGAATTTCCAGCTCGCGGCCACGGGACTCTGCGCGCTCGCGCTCTGCCTGATCGCGCAGCTGATGCGTGTCGGCGTCAGCGCGCGCGAGCGATGCCTGGGCAGCGCTCAGCTGCGACTGCAGGCGGGCCTGTTCCTGGCTGAAGCATTGTGCCTGATCGGCGAGCGCTGCCGCCCGCTCTGCCTCATTCCCCCTGCGGTGCAGGGCGTTGGCGAACCAGGCGCCCGCAGCTAGGCCGATGACCGCACACATGAGCGCAATCAGCGGGTAGGTAAGCGAATCAGTCATCGTTGAGTGCCATGACGCGTGACGGTGCCTGAGAAAACGCCGAGTCGTGGTTCGGTTCAGCCGGCGTAGCGGCTGTGGCATGGCCAGCAGACGGACCGGGCGCGGTGCAGCCAGACAGACCCGTCGCGACGATAATGCCCTCGGCGAGAGCCTGGGCAACGCGCTTCAGCACGGGTTGCAGCACGGCGTCGAGAGGTAGCATGGTGATCGACCGTGATGGGGTGAAGTGGGATGTTTGATGGGCAAATAGGTTACAGGGATTCAGCCGCTGGCTTCCAGGCCTAGCGCGCGCTGAAACGCCGCGCGAGGGGATCAAGCAGCAGCCGCTCACCAGCATAGAAGAGCGCGACAATCGCCAGGCACGCTGCCAGGACCGTGGTGAGATCGGCCGACCCCTGGGCGCGCAACATGAGAAAGCCCAGTCCAGACGTGGAGCCCAGCAGTTCTGCGACCAGTGCAATCTTCCAGGCCACGCCGTAGGCAATTCGCAGCGCACCCATCAGATAGGGCAGTAACAAGGGAAGCCCTACCTGAAGTACGATACGGGTTCGCTGGCGAGTGAAGCTGGTGGCCATCTCCATGAGCTCACGATCGATTTGACGCAGGCCCTCCGCCACGTTGATGAGACAGAACGGCGCGAGGATGGCGACCTGAACGAACACGATCGAAAAATGCCCGGGGGTGAACCAGATCGCCGCAAGAATCGCCCAGCCAATTGAGGGAAAGGCATTGAGGAACGGTTGAATCACGCCGCTCACAATGCCGTCCAGCACCGGGATCGCGCGGGCCAGAAGTGCGAGTCCGCCGCCGATCAGGAGCGCGATCAGGACCGAGCCGATCACCCGTACTGTCGAAGCGATGGTGTGTACGAGGAACTCGCTGTCGATAAAGAGTGCCAGCAGACGTTTCCCCACGGCGACGGGGCCGGGCAGAACGAACTCGGGCAGATTGGCAGCGCCTGCGGCCCACGCGGCGAGCGCGAGGATTACGAGCGTATCGGCAAGCCAGAGCGTAGGCGAGCGTCCCAGAAAAACCGGGACGGATACGGCTGCGCGGACGCGTTCACTCGGGCTTGACGAGTCACGAGACTGGCTCACCGTACGCCCCCAAATTGTCGCGTGGTGAGGCGCTCAAGCGGGCCGAACAGCAGTCGGTCGGCGAGAGTCACGGCGATGATGATGAACAGAATCACCGCGAACAGCGTAGGCGTGTCGTAGTCCTGTCTCGCAATGTTGATGACATAACCCAGACCGCGTCCGCCTCCAAACAACTCGGCGGTGAGCGTTACCTTCCACGCAACACCAAACATGATACGAAGCGTGGCCGCGGCGAAAGGCAGGAGTGCGGGTGCAACCAGCAGGCGCCAGCTGCGCCAGCGCGCGCGACCGAAGCTCTCGCCCATTTCAAGCAACTCGGCATCAAGCGCAAGCAGTCCCTCGCGCAGATTGACGAGTGCAAACGGCAGCAGCACGGCGACGATGGTGAATACCACGGTGAAGCTGGAAACACCGAACCAGATGACTGCGAGCAGCGTCCAGCCGATTCCCGAAAACGCGCTCAGAAAGGGACTCATGCGCTGATGAATCGCGGGTGCGCTCCACCGCGCGTAATGCGCGGCGAAGGCAAGCAGCGCACCCAGCACAAAGGAGATCGCGATTGCAGAGGTAATGTGTGCGAGCGTTGCAAAAAGATGGGGGAGGCGCTGCGCAGACGAGGCGAACGCGAGCACTGCGCCCGCCACCTCGCCAGGCGGCGGCAGCACATAGGCAGGGGCATGACCCGCCGACGCAAACCAGGCGAGCGCGAGCGCAAGTACGAAACCAAGCGCAAGCATGCGCTGGTGGCGCGCCAGCCGGCCGGCTGTGGCCGGCGCGTGGGTCATGAGCGGAGCGTCTTGTCCCAGGTGTAGGCCTGGACGTCGGGCACCTTGGTCACCATCCCCATGTCGCGCCCGATGTTCCAGGCGGTCTGCACTGCCTTCGAGTGTTCATCGCCAAACACGGCTGGTACGCGCGTCGTACGGTCAAACCACCAGTCGAAGAATTTGCGGTCGATATTTGCCTGCTTGGCGATGGCGCCAAAGACTTCATCGCGGTTGGCGAGCGCGTAGGTGATGGATGCCTTCAGCATCCGGTTGAATTCGTTGAACTGATCGGTCCGTGCGCTGAGCTTGTCGGGATAGGACACATTGACCGCTGAAACGAGCGGGCCGTAGCGCTCGTTCAGGATCACATTGGTTTCGCAGATGTTGGTGAATTCGCCGGTCTGCATGGCGCGCCACGCCTGGCTGTGAATGAGCGAGGCCGCGTCGGCCTGTCCGGTGGCAAGCGCGGCCGGCAGGTTGGGCGCCTGGACTTCGACCTGCCGTACGTCACCGCCTTCGAGCGCCATGTTGAGGCCGAACTTGAGGCGAAGCGCTTCTCGCACAAACATGTAGCCCGTGGAGCGCAGCCCGTAGGAGGCGAGTGTGCGGCCTTTGAGAGCGGCCGGATCAGTGAGGGGGCTTACTTTCTTCACCCAGACGCCGCCGCCTTCGCCGACCGGCGAAGCGTGGAGCGCGGCCGACAGAATGCGCAGTTCGAGTCCGCGCGCCGCCGCGGCGGGCACGCCGATTACCGCGGTCATCACCACATCGAATTGCTTGGTGGAGGTGGCCTGCAGAAGTTGCGGAATAAGCATCCCCGTGGCTTCGACATCAATGAGATCGGAGCGTACCTTGCCGTTCTTGAGCGCCCAGACTACCGCGTCATAGGCGGGATCGAGCAGATAGGCGTAGGTGACCTTGGGCTTGGCCTGCGCGCGCAGCGGGCTGGCGGCGAGCACGGCGGTGGCCGCGACGAAATGACGACGGTTGGTCATGATGCAGAGTCCTCTGGTGCTATGTGTTCAAGCGACTGAAACAGGCGCTGCAGGCGATCTCGTAGCGCGTCGAGTTCGGGGTTGCCCGACACCCGTCGCGGCCGGGGGGCGGTGACGGGGATGCTTTCGAGCACCCGGGTGGGCTTGTTGGAGAGGAGCACGATCCGGTCCGCCAGCACAATCGCTTCTTCGATATCGTGGGTCACGAAGAGTACCGTGCGGCCAGTACGTTGCCAGATGCTCTCGATTTCGGCTCGCAGGCGTCTGCGGGTGTTAGGGTCCAATGCCGAGAAGGGCTCGTCCATCAGCACGATGGCTGGATCAACGGCAAGCGCGCGGGCGATGGCGACGCGCTGGCGCTCGCCGCCCGACAGCATGGATGGATATTTGTGAGCCGCATCGGCAAGCCCCATCATGCTGAGCAGTTCGCGCGCCCGGGGCTCACGCCGGCGGGCCTCATCGCGACCCATGCGCAGTTCAACCCCCATCAAGACATTGGCCAGTGCATTGCGCCATGGCGCGAGTCGCGGTGACTGAAAGACGAAGGCCACCTCCTGCCAGGCCTCGGACGGTGACTTTCCATCCACCGTGACTGAGCCCGATTGGGCGGCAAGCAGATCACCGATCAAGCGCAATGAGGTGGACTTGCCGCACCCCGACGGCCCGAGGAGGCAGACGAATTCTCCCCGCCCCACGGAAAAGCTGATGTCGTCATAGATGGCCTCGCCCCCGAAAGCAAGCCCCACCCGATCGAAGACGATGGAAGGTTCGGTCACGGCCAGTATTTCCAGCGGGCGCGGCCCGCCGGGTCGTTGGCCGCGCGGCTGTGAACATCGAACAGCATGGTCTGCATGCCGGCTTCATGTCGCGGCCAGTGCGGCAGGCCCGGGTGAGACGGGTCGCCTCGATGGGCAAACGCTGCCCACGCGTCGCGCATCTGGGCAGCCAGTCGCGCCATGGCCTGCGGCTCGCCGCCCGCCAGCATGGGGGCCTGCCATTCGGGCAGGGTGTCGAACATGAACGGGATCTCGCAGCAGTGGCAGGCGGCAAAGCCATTGTCGGGCGCGGCCCAGTCAAACCGGTAGACCCAGGCAGGCCGGCCCATGGCCGCGAGCCGCTCGGCAAAGCCATGAACGCCTGCGCCAAACGAGGCATCGCCCAGCATCGCGCCGAGGAGGGACGCGTGGTCGTTCCCGCGCGCGCGCAGTCGATACTCGGCCATGGCCTCGTCCGCAGCGGCGCCAAAGGTGCGGGCGAAGACTTCGCGAATCTGCTCGGGGGCGGCGTCGCGAATCTTGTCGTCGGCGCCAAAAAAAGCAGCCATTTCATCACGGGTGTAGCCCACCATCACATCGCGCTCGGCGGCGCCAGCAAGGGCCGCTGACATCAGGTCCTCGCCCAGCAGTTTCTCGTCGATCACGGGAATGAATACCGGCGTGGTGGCGGCAAACGAACCCAGGCTGCGCGCCACGGTCAGCTGCGCCTCGTTGATTTTTTGTGCATCGACTGTTTTCCATTGAGCGGAATCGGTGATGTTGAGTGCCCGGGCCATGGCCTCGGAAATTTGAAGCGCTTTGGGCATGGAGCGCAGGATGCGGCCGAACGGCGCGCTTTGAATGATGGCGCGACGCATGAGCGCGCGGCTCTGCGGTTGCGCCAGCATCGCCAGCACCGACAGACCGCCTGCCGACTGGCCGGCCACCGTGATGTGGTCAGGGTCACCGCCGAAGGCCTCGATTTCGCGCGCCACCCAACCGAGCGCAGCCATCTGATCGTGAAGCCCAAGATTGGGCTCGCTGACTCCCGGTATGTGCATGAAGCCGAGCGCACCCAGGCGGTAGTTGACCCCGACCACGACCATGTCCCCGTGATGCGCCATGGAGACACCCGAGTACCAGTCAAGCGAGCCTGCACCAGTCCAGAACGCCCCGCCGTGGAGCCAGATCAGTACCGGCCGTCTGCGTTTGTCAGCGGCGGGTGTTGCAATGGTGAGCGTGAGGCAGTCCTCACCCTGGTCGGCTGCGAAGTCACCCATGGCTGCACGCAGACGCGATGGCGGCTGCGGCGGCACTGGGCCGTTACGGGTGGCTTCGCGCTCGCCGGTCCAGGGCGCTACCGGGGCGGGCATCGCAAAGCGCAGGGCACCAACCGGTGGCGCCGCATAGGGAACTGCACGGAACACGCTCACGCCGTCTTCGAGACTGCCGCGAAGCAGGCCTGCCGAGGTGCGGGCGGTGGGCGATGCGCTCATTGCGCGAGTCCTATTTGGTCAAGTCGCAATATTCTAGGCGCTTGTGCCGGCAGGATGAAGCCCTTGATCGCAGGTCTACAGCGCCTGCGCCCGGGTAAGACCGTGCGTGACGGTAGAATCGAAAGCTCATCTTCGATCGGCTTGCTTTCATGGTCCGTACCCGATTCGCGCCCAGCCCAACCGGGTTTCTTCATATTGGCGGTGCCCGCACCGCGCTTTTTGCCTGGGCGTATGCCAGGCATTTCGCTGGCACATTCATTCTTCGCATCGAAGACACCGACCTTGAACGGTCCACACCGGAAGCCGTTCAGGCGATTCTTGATGGCATGAAGTGGCTGTCGCTCGACCCCGACGAAGGCCCTTTCTTTCAGACCCAGCGCATGGACCGTTACCGCCAGGTGATCGCGCGAATGCTCACCGAGGGCACGGCGTATCGCTGCTGGAGCTCGCCTGGCGAACTCGACGCCATGCGCGAGGCGCAGCGCGCCCAGGGACTCAAACCGCGCTACGACGGCCGCTGGCGCCCTGAAAATTCAAAGGGGTATGCTCCACCTGCCGGGGTGCAACCCGTGGTGCGCTTTCGGAACCCCGAAGGTGGAGCGGTGGTCTGGAATGATCTGGTGAAGGGGCCGATCTCAATCTCGAACGACGAGCTCGATGATCTGGTGATTGCGCGCTCGGATGACACACCCACCTACAACTTCTGCGTGGTGGTCGATGATCTGGACATGCAGATCACGCATGTGATTCGCGGCGACGATCACGTGAACAACACTCCGCGCCAGATCAATATCCTGAAGGCATTGGGCGGGGTTCCGCCCAGCTACGGCCATGTCCCCATGATTCACGGGGACGACGGGCAGAAGCTCTCCAAGCGCCATGGCGCAGTGTCGGTCATGCAGTACGACGAGGACGGTTTTCTTCCCGAGGCGGTCATCAATTATCTGGCCCGCCTGGGCTGGAGCCATGGTGATGACGAAGTGTTCAGCCGCACTGATCTGGTGGCCTGGTTCGATGGCTCGCATCTATCCAATTCGCCCTCCCAGTTCGATACCGGCAAACTTCGCTGGCTCAATCAGCAGTATCTCAAGCGGGCCGATGACGCCTGGCTGGCCGCTGCGATCCGCCCGCGGCTGATCTGCGCCGGGGTGCATGCGGTGGCGCTTGCGGGACGCGATGCCCCTGATCTTTCGCATGTATGTGCGCTGCTGAAAGACCGGGCGGCGACACTCAATGAACTCGCTGACAGCGCCCACATGTTCTACGCCGATCCGCGTCCGCGCGCCGAAGACCTGGCTGTTCATCTCACCGAGGCGGTGCGGCCGGCGCTAGGCACGTTGGCGGCGCTCCTGCGCGACGCTGCCTGGACTCGCGAGGCTGTACAGGCAGCGCTAAAACAGGCGCTTGCAGCGCACGCGCTCAAAATGCCGCAGCTTGCGATCCCGGTACGGCTGCTGGTGTTCGGCTTGGCGCAAACGCCGTCGGTCGACGCATGCCTTGCGCTCCTGTCGCGCGAGCGCGTGATCGAGCGGCTACTTGCACCACCCAACCCGCAGGCCTGAGCGTCAGGCCCTGCTCGCCCATTCGTGCCGCCATAACCCTCCTTTCAACGATCCGTCAGGTCAAACCGCGATGTCTGGAAACACTTTTGGTCAGTTGTTCCGGGTCACCAATTTCGGTGAGTCGCATGGCCCTGCCATCGGATGTGTGATTGACGGCTGTCCGCCCGGGCTTGCGCTCGCCGAGGCCGATATTCAGGGCGACCTTGATCGCAGGCGCCCGGGTACTTCGCGTCATGTCACCCAGCGGCAGGAACCTGATCGGGTCGAGATCGTATCGGGCGTGTTCGAAGGGCAGACCACCGGCACGCCCATCATGCTGCTGATCCGCAATGAAGACGCGCGCAGCAAGGACTACTCAAAGATTGCCGAAACTTTCCGCCCGGGTCACGCCGACTACACCTACTGGCATAAATACGGCATTCGCGATCCGCGTGGTGGTGGCCGATCCTCAGCCCGCCTCACCGCGCCGATGGTGGCGGCAGGTGCAGTGGCGAGGAAATGGCTGCACCAACACCATGGCACGCGTGTCGTCGGATGGATGTCGCAACTAGGTGAAATTCCGATTCCGTTCACTGATGCCACACAGGTTCCGCGCAATCCCTTTTTTGCGCCGGATGCCGCGGTCATCGAGCGGCTGGAGGTCTACATGGACAGCCTGCGGCGGGCGGGCGATTCTTGTGGCGCACGCGTCGAAGTCATGGCCGAGTCGGTGCCGGTGGGATGGGGAGAGCCGCTATTCGACAAGCTCGACGCCGACATCGCCCGGGCAATGATGGGCATCAATGCAGTCAAGGGCGTGGAAATCGGAGCGGGCTTCCGATCGGTGTCGCAACGGGGCAGCGAACACGGCGACGAACTCACGCCTTCCGGTTTCGTGGGGAATGAGGCCGGTGGCATCCTTGGGGGCATCTCAACCGGCCAACCCATCACCGTCTCCATTGCAATCAAGCCCACGTCCAGCATCCGCGTGCTGCGCCGGTCGATCGACAAGGGCGGTGCAGCTACGGTGGTCGAGACCACCGGGCGGCATGATCCCTGCGTGGGAATCCGGGCGGTGCCGATCGCCGAGGCGATGCTCGCGCTGGTACTGATGGATCACGCCCTGCGTCACCGTGCCCAAAACGCCGATGTAAGCGTCGCCACGCCCCGGATCGCCGGGCGGGCACCCGACTGACCCCGGTGGCTTCAGACCCCGGTTCGCGAACCCGCGATGCGGTTCGTGCGCTGTTTCTGACCTACTTCCTGTTTGTGGGCGCGCTTTCGCCCTATCTGACGCTTTATCTCCATGAAGTGGGTCTGGGTGTGGCCGCAATCGGCCTGGTGATGTCGCTGTCACCGGCCTCGCGGATCGTGGGCCCGCTCGCCTGGGGCTGGCTCGCGGATCGCAGCGCTTCGCGAAATCTGGTGCAACGCGCCTGCTCGTTGATCTCGATCGCAGCGCTGATCGGGCTCTGGACCTCGGGTGCCGACGTCCGCTGGATTCTGCTCGCCTGCGCGGTGCTGTTCTTTTCCACCTCCGGGCAGATGCCCATAGCCGAGGCGATCGCAATCGAGGCCGCTGGCCGCGATGCCGGCCGCTATAGCCGGATGAGGGTCTGGGGATCGATCGGATTCATTGCTGGCGTTGTGATCACCGGGCCGCTCTTTGAGGTGGCTGGCATCGGGTGGCTGCCCGGCTGGCTGATGCTCATGATGGTTGGGGTACTGGCTTGCACCTGGGGGCTACCCGAGGCACCGAAGCGGGCGGCGGGTCTGCGACCGGCGCCGCTCTGGAAGGCGCTCCGCGATCCGGCCAAGGCGGCGTTTTTTGCCTCGGTTTTCCTGATGCTCTATGCACACTCGGTCTTCTACACTTTTTTCTCGCTGTACCTGGAGAAGCATGGCTATGGGAGGGGTGCGATCGGGCTGATCTGGTCAATCGGGGTGGTCGCGGAAATCGCCATGTTTTATTTGCAGCAGCCCCTGTTCATACGGTTTTCCGCCTTGTTTCTGCTCGGGCTGAGCGTGGCAGCGGCGGCGCTTCGCTTCGTGCTGGTGGGCGCCTCGGAGGGCGCGTTGTGGTTACTCGTGCTCACGCAGTTGCTGCACGCTATCACCTTTGGCGTTCATCACACCGCTTCACAGGCTATTCTGTCGCGCTGGTTTGGTCCCGAGCAGCAGGCGAGTGCTCAGGCGCTTTATGTCACCGTCGGGTACGGGGTGGGCGGCATGATTGGTGGCCTCGGGGCAAGCTGGATCTGGGTGGCGATATCGCCAGCTGCGGCGTTTTACGGCGCTGGCGTTGTGGCAGCGCTGGGCTGCCTTGCGGTATGGGCCTGTGCGCGCGCCGAGCGCCCGGTTGCGTCGGGCGAGTCGTTTCGCCAGCGCGAATGAACCCGCGACACCGGACCTGTACGGGGCTGCATGGCATAATCCTCAGTCCGTTTTCTTACCGGTTTTTCCCATGTCGCTCGCTCTCCGGACCCTCTATGACAAGCTGTGGGATGCGCATGTTGTGCGCACCGAATCCGACGGCACCGCGTTGCTCTACATCGATCGGCACCTGGTTCACGAAGTGACCAGCCCCCAGGCCTTCGAGGGCCT
>SXGR01087904.1_pt1 | contig 10590 bp, 10 predicted proteins | sample 3174711 | NCBI WGS metagenome assembly SXGR01 (sample SAMN11356860, study PRJNA531348) | freshwater metagenome | isolation source: freshwater sample F1-60 | place: China: Fuxian Lake, Yuxi | collected 2017-12-25 | reverse complement strand
GCGAGGAAGGCCCGCACCAGCCGCGCGGTCTGCCGCTCCTTGAGATAGACGACGTGGGCGTATGTGTAGATTTCCGCGTCCGTCACCGGCAGCGCATGGATGCGTGGATCGGGTATGTATTCGGCCTCCGACACGACACCGAGCCCGATCCCCTTGGCGACCGCTTCGCGGATCGATTCGCGGCTGCCGATCTCCATTACCACCTTGGGCCGCACATCCTTCTCGCGCATCGCCTGGTCGAAGGCGCGGCGCGTCGTCGAGCCGGCCTCGCGCACGATCAGGCGCTGCCCTTCCATGTCGCGCGCGCGCAAGGTCCGGCGCTGCGCGAAGGCATGATCGACGGGGCACATGACCACGACTTTGTGGCGCCGATAGGGGATCGCGATCAGCCTCGTATCTGGATCGACATGGGCCAGCACGGCGACATCGGTGCGGTAGTCTAACAGGTCGCGCAGCGTGTCGCGTGAATTGCCGACGGTCACCGACACGTAGATCCCGGGATAGCGCGCGTTGAAGGCGGCCAGCATGTCGGTGACATGATAGGGGCCGACCGCACCCACCCGCAGATGGCCGGTCTTCAAGCCGCGCGTCTCGTTCAGGAAGTCGGCGGCCTCCTTCTCGTCAGCGAACAGCCGGCGCGTGATCTCGAGCAGGCCGCCGCCGGTCTCGGTGAGCTCGATGCGCCGGCCGCGCCGCACGAACAGTTCGACGCCGAACTCTTCTTCCAGAGACTTCACCTGCGTGGTGATGGTGGGCTGGCTCACCCCCAACTCGCGCGCCGCGGCGGTGAAACTGAGACGCTGGGCCACGGCATGGAAGGAGCGGAGCTGCGTGTGCCTCATATTGATTTTCTCAATGTCAGTTAGAGAACCTTTGAATTGGATAAATGTGAGTTCGAGCTGGAAGATTGTCAAAAGACCAACAAAGCCAAGGGAAGAGGCGTGGATGTGGCGCTACCGTAATCCGGTCGACGTGAAGTTCGGCGCCGGCGTGTTCGACACGCTGGGCCCGCTGCTGGCCGGCCGCGCCTACTGTCTCGTGACCTACGACGACGCCAACGGCGGCGGTGTCTTCGCCGACCTCGCGCACCGCGTCGCGGCAATGGCCGGCGCGCCGGCCGTCATGGTCCGCAACATCGGCCCCAATCCCGATTTCATCGGCTTGGCCGGGTCCTGCCGCACTTACGCCACGGCGTCGCGGCCGGTCGAGGCCATCGTCGCCCTGGGCGGCGGCTCGGTGATGGACGCGGCCAAAGTCCTGGCAGCGGCCAATGGTGACTTCGAGATCGTGCGCCGCCACCTGGTGAACGGCACCGATGGCTGCGAGCTCGGCCGCACGCCGATCCTCGCGATCCCCACCACCGCCGGGACCGGCAGCGAGGTCACTTCCTGGGCGACCGTGTGGGACACCGGCGCCATGAAGAAGTATTCGCTCGCCCGCGAGACGCTCTATCCCGAAGCGGCGCTGGTCGATCCACTGCTGACGCTTGGCCTGCCGCGCGCCATCACCATCAGCACCGGCCTCGATGCGCTCAGCCACGCGCTCGAAAGCATCTGGAACGTCAATGCCAACCCGGTCTCCAGTGCGCTGGCCGAGGTCGCCGCCCGCGAAGTGCTCGACGCCCTGCCGCTGCTGGCCGACGACCTCACGAGCGAGGCGCTGCGCACACGCCTTGCGCGGGCCAGCCTGTTCGCGGGCCTCGCCTTCTCCAACACCCGCACGGCGCTCGCCCACGCGCTGTCCTATCACCTCACGCTGCACCACGGCGTGCCGCATGGAATCGCATGCTCCTTCAGCCTGCCCATGGTGATGCGCGCCGTGGCCGGCTGCGATCCCGCCTGCGATGCCGCCTTGCGCCGCATCTTCGGATCCGACCTCGCCGCAGGTGCGGCGCGGCTCGAAGCCTTCCTGAAGAGGCTCGGCATCTCGCCCGACGCGGCCGATCACGGCGTCGAGGCGGCCGACTGGACGCGCCTGATCGACGATGCACTGGCCGGCGATCGCGGAAAGAATTTCATCGGGCGACGCGAGAGGCTCGTCGCAGAACTGGCTGCATAAGAAACAAACGGGAGGAAAACATGATCACACGCCGCACTTTCGGACTTCTCGCCGCCGGCACCGCGCTCACGGCACCCTCGATCGTCCATGCCCAGACACCGCAGGTCCTCAAGGTCGGGCTCATCCCGTCCGAGGACTCCCGCGCGATGCTGGCGCAGAGCAAGGACATCCTCGACGCGGTCGAGAAGAATTCCGGCTACAAGGTGCAGGGCTTCGTCGCCACCGACTACAACGGCGTCATCGAAGCGTTGCGTGCCAAGCACCTCGACATCGCCTACCTCGGGCCGTTCTCCTATGTACTGGCCACCACGGTGACGCCGGTCGAGGCCTTCGCCATCGCCGAGACTGCCAAGGCGGGCCGCACCTCCTATCACAGCAAGATCATCGCCCTGAAGTCGAGCGGCATAAAGACCCTGGCCGACCTCAAGGGCAAGAACTTCGCCTTCGTCGATCCCGCCTCGACCTCGGGTTACGCCTTCCCGCTGGCAGGCCTGCTGAAAGCCGGCATCGAACCCAAGCGCGACTTCAAGACGGTGATCTTCACCGGCGCGCACGACGCCAATGCGCTGGCCGTGGCCAACGGCAAGGTCGACGCCGCCACCATCGCCGACCGCATTCTCGATGCCGCCATCGCCAAGGGCCACATCAAGGCCGACCAGATCCAGGTCGTGTGGGAATCGGCGCCGATCCCGGAGTCGCCCATGGTGTGGCGCAAGGACCTCTCGCCCGAGATGAAGGCCAAGGTGAAGGCGGCGTTCCTCGCCATAAAGGACCTCAACTGGTCCGACCAGGGCAAGCTGAACGGTTTCAGGGAGACCAACGACCAAGCCTACGACATCGTGCGCGAGACGGCCAAGCTCGCCAATATCGACCTCAAGAAGCAGAAGTAGCGGGCCATGATCGAGATCCGCGGCCTGGCGAAGTCCTACGGCGACCATGCGGCGCTGAAGGACGTGACGCTTTCCATCCGGCCCGGCGAATTCGTCGTCGTGCTGGGGCCGTCGGGCGCCGGCAAGTCGACGTTACTGCGCTGCATCAACCGGCTGATCGAGCCCTCGGCCGGCGACATCGTGGTCGACGGCACGTCGCTCTCGTCCAACCGCCGCGACCTGCGCCTGCTCCGGCGCAACGTCGCCATGATCTTCCAGCAGCACAATCTGGTGAAGCGCCTCAGCGTTCTGAAGAACGTGCTGGTCGGCCGCATGGCCGATCTCTCGCCCGTTCTCAGCAGCCTGCAGCTCTTTCCCGAGGCCGACGTGAAGATCGCCATGCACTGCCTCGAGCAGGTCGCCATGGCGCACAAGGCCCGCAGCCGCGCCGATGCGCTGTCGGGCGGCGAGCAGCAGCGGGTGGGTATCGCCCGGGCGCTCGCCCAGCAGCCCAAGTTCATGCTGGCCGACGAGCCGGTGGCCAGCCTCGACCCCAAGACCTCACGCACCGTGCTCACCTACCTGAAGAAGAGCTGCAAGGAATCGAACATCGCGGTCCTCTGCAACCTGCACCAGATCGACTACGCGCTGGAATTCGCCGAGCGCGTGGTCGGCCTCTCGGCCGGCCGGATCGTCTACGACGGCCCGCCTGCGGGCGTGAGCGGCGAGGTGATCCGCGGCATCTATCCCGGCCTCGACGATCCCAACGTGCTCGACGCCGCCCAGCGTCTCACCGAGCGCAGGCGCACTGCAGCCGAAGCCGTCATCGCCGCGGCCGCCATCGAAGAGAGGGCCTGAAAATGTCCCTGCAATTCGTCGTCAACAAGCCGCGTGGCCCGATGGGCTGGTGGATCCTGGCCCCGATCCTGGCGGCCGCGCTCGCCGTGCTGTGGTGGTCGGCCATCGGCACCCGCCTCAGCATCACGGGCTTCATCGACGGGCTGCCGTGGATCGGCGACTTCATCAGCCGCATGCTGCCGCCCAACTTCGCCTTCATGCAGAAGCTGATCCAGCCCGCGGTCGAGACGGTGCAGATCGCGCTGTGGGGCACGCTGCTCGGCATCGTGCTGGCGCTGCCCGTCTGCTTCTTCGCCGCGCGCAACCTCTCGCCCTATGCCTGGGTGTTCCACGGCCTGCGCCAGGTGCTGAACGTGATGCGCGGCATCAACGAGATCATCCTGGCCCTCATCTTCGTGGCCGCCGTGGGCCTCGGCCCCTTCGCCGGCGTGCTGGCCATCGCGCTGCATGGCGCAGGCATGCTGGGCAAGTTCTTCGCCGAGGCCATCGAGGAGATCGACGAGGGCCCGCTCGATGCCTTGCGTGCGGCCGGCGCCGGGACGTTGCAGCGCATCGTCTTCGGCGTGCTGCCGCAGGTCCTGCCGACCTGGACCGGCGTCGTGCTCTACCGCTTCGAGACCAACATCCGCGTCTCGACCGTGCTCGGCATGGTGGGCGCGGGCGGCATCGGCTTCGAGTTGATCAGCTCGATGAAGCTGTTCGCCTACGAGGACACCGCAGCCTGCGTGATCGTCATCCTGGCGCTCGTGCTGATCACCGACCTGATCTCCTCCAAGCTCCGGGCCATGATCCGCTGACACCGTCCGCCAGGGCGCGACGCCGGAGAGTTTGATCGATTGGGACGCCGAGCGAGCGAGACGCTCGCGGTCCGACAGACTCGTGATCTTGCGGACCGCGAGCCTTCGGCTCGCCCCGGCACCAAATAAACAAAAAAGGCGCCGCTCCCTGAGGGGATGCGCCTTCGTCATCATGACGACGTTTTAACGCAAAACCTGCTGAACCTGCTAATCACCGCCCGCAAACCCGGGTTGCAGAAAGATCGCGGCTGCCAGCACCGCTAGCACCGCCCCACACCGTCATCTCTTCCTTGCCAGCAGCAACTGAAGGGCGGGGAAGAAGGCGAACGCCAGCTGGCCCAGCAGTCCCAGCACCTCCGGCAACTCCCGGAACCGCTGAATCTGCGCCGAAAGGGTTCGCCCAAAGCCGAGAGTGCCGAGCAGGACCTCGGCCGTGAGCAGCAGGGCAATCGCCACGGCCCCCATCAAAAGACGGGCAGAGGAGGTTCGGGCGACCCCGAAGCGTGAAACGAGCCAGCGGCAGACGAACCAGGAGACTGTCAGGATGATCGGCAACTCGACCAGGACGGCAATGGGCTCGGCCAGTGGTGGGCTCAACCGCGGCATGAGCACCAGAACGCGCAAGGTGCCCAGGGCGAAGCCTGCAGCGAACAGGATGGCGAAATATGCGACGCCTGCCGAAACTGCGTCGCGAACCGGGCGACCTGCCACTCGACGACCCTTTCAATCCGATCAAAGCGACGTCTAGCGGACTGTTTAGACTGCAGATTTGCGCTGGATCAAGGCGCGCCCGCGGGGCGCACCATAATGTAAAGTATTCGGGCGCTTCGTGATGGGAGGACGGCATGAACCGTCGTTTGCTACTTGTCGAAACCGGCGCCTTCTTCTGATGTCCACGCCTCGCATCTCGCTGGCAGAGCCGCCGCGACCGCCGACATATCATGCCGCCGTCGCCCTGGTCTGGCGTCCGCTCGATCCGGCGCGGGGCGTCCAGGAGCTCGTGCACGCAGCGACGCTTGCCGCCAACAGCCACAACACACAGCCATGGCGCTTCTCCCTTACGAGCAGTCGTATCGTCATTCGTCCTGATCCCAGCCGACGTTGCCCCGCCGTCGACCCCGACGACCATCACCTGTTCGCATCGCTGGGTTGTGCCGCCGAGAATGTCATCCAGGCCGCCGGACTTCTCGGCTTCAAAGCGGCTCCGACATTCGATGCGGCCGCCGGGGCTATCGTCATCGACATCGAGCGCGCCAAGCCCGCGAACGATGGACCGGGCCAGGCGATCACGAAGCGACAGTGCACGCGTGCTGTCTACGACGGGCGCCCCGTCAACAGTGAGGATCTGCGATCGATCGAGTCCGCCGGTACGGTGGAGAACGTGGAGTGCCTCATACTCACGGAGAAACCACGTCTGGAGGCGATCCTCGAATATGTCGCGCAGGGCAATACGGTTCAAATGCGGGACCCAGCCTTCACGTCCGAACTCCTTTCGTGGATCCGCTTCAACGATGCCATGGCCATCGAGTCCATGGACGGCCTCTCGGCCCGCAGTTCCTGCAATCCCCGACTGCCTGCCTGGATCGGCCGACGTCTCCTGCCGTTCGTTCTCACCGAGCAAGGCGAGAACGAAAAGTACGCGAAGCACATCCGCTCGTCGGCGGGCCTCGCCGTCTTCTTCGCGCCGAGCAACGACGCTGCAGGTTGGGTTGCGGCGGGTCGCGCCTACCAGCGGTTCGCGTTGCAGGCCACCTTGCTAGGCATTCGCCAGGCCTTCTTGAACCAGCCCACGGAAGTGACGTCATTGCGGCCACAGCTCTCGGCCTATCTGGGGCGCGGGAACAAACGCCCCAACCTCCTCGTACGTTTCGGCCGCGGTCCGTCACTGCCACCGTCGCTTCGCCGCCCGGAGTCGGCAGTGATCGTTCAAGAGCCGTGAGCGCGTTTCCAGCTCGGCAGAGCCTGCCGTTCCGCTGAACATGGCGTCAACGGGCGAGGACGACCCTTGTTGCGCCGAATTCCCCGGTTGGATGGGCGCTGACTGTTTGTGTGTCGATCGCCTAGACCAGCCTGTGCGCCAGGAGGCTCTCGGCGGTGGCCACGATCGCCTCGTCGTTGGAGCGCGGCTGCCTGGCGAGGACGGTCTTCGCCTTGTCGGCCGATACGGGCCGCTCCTTGCCGAGCTCGAACAGCCGCTCGCGAACGACCGGATCGAACGGCGCCAGCAGTCTGATCAGCCAGTCGGGCAGGCGTCGCGACGGCACCTTGCGGGCGAGCGCCGGCAGCCGCTCGCGCAGCGTGCGCGCGATGTCCTCCATCCAGAAGAACGGGCCGGCAGCGATGAAGCGCTGGCCGGCGGCGGCGGGATGGGTCATGGCGCGGACATGGAGATCGGCGATGTCGCGCACGTCGACCAGCGGCCAGCCGAAGCGCGGCAGGCCGGGTAGCGAACCGTCGATCAGCTTCTTCACAATGTCGATCGAGGCCGAGTAGTCGCGGCCCAGCACCGGCCCCAGCACGGCGCCGGGATTGATGGTCACCAGTTCGAGGCTGCCGCCGTCGGTCTTCAGCCACGCCCAGGCGGCGCGTTCGGCGATGGTCTTGGAGCGTTCGTAGGCCGACGTGTCGCCGCGGTTGGTCTCGTCCGACCAGTCGGTCTCGGTGAAGGGCGTGCTGCGGCCACCGCGGCCGTAGGCGACGGCCGCCGTGGAGGCCGTCATCACCACGCGCGCCACGCCCGCCGCCTTGGCCGCGGCCAGCACGCGCAGCGCCCCGTCGCGCGCCGGCTTCACCAGCTCGTCGTCGCTCTTGGGATTGGTCGACGGCAGCGGCGAGGCGACGTGCAGGACATAGCGACAGCCGGCCACCGCCTCGGCCCAGCCTGTATCGGCATTGAGGTCGGCTGCCACGAACGAGAGCCGGTCGGCGGGATCGACGAGCTGGGCGATCGTGGCGCGCACCTCGTCGGCGCGGGCCAGCGTGCGAACCGTGGTGCGCACGGTCCAGCCTTCCCGTATTAAATGGGCGATGCAGAAGCCCGCGATGTAGCCCGAGCCGCCCGTGACCAGTACCAGACCGCGATCCGCCATGGCCCGTTTCCTCCTGTTGCCGGCGGCCTGATTGACATATCATACATAAAATGTCCAGTTCGTCAGATCCCGTCCGAGGGCGCGTCCTCGACGCCGCCACGACGCTGTTCGCCCAGTACGGCTTCCAGCGCACCGGCATGGCCGACATCGCCCGCGCCGCGGGCCTGTCGCGCCAGTCGCTCTACGTTCGCTTCCGCAACAAGACCGAAGTATTCACCGCCCTGGCCGCGGCGCTAAAAGATCACGCGCTCGCCGCCGCCGCCGCCGCCTGGAACGAAACGCAGTCGCTGGAAGAAAACCTGGCCGCGACCGTGCTGGCCAAGGACCTGCCGCTCTATCGCCTGCTCGAAGCCTCGCCGCACGGCGCCGAACTGCTGGCGGTCGACGCCGACCTTACCGCGGCCTTCGCGCTCGAACTCGATCAAGGGTTCGCCGCCATCCTGACCGGCCGGCTGAAAGCGCTGCAGAAGGCCGGCGACATCGACCTCGCCGACTTCGGTGGACCGGCGGCCTTCGGCCAGACCTTCGCCATGGCTGCGGTCGGCCTGAAGCACGAAGCCAAGAGAGAAGCGGCCTACCTCGAAGCCGTGCACCGCCTCTGCCGCATCGCCGCGCGCGCGGCGTCTAGCCCACCAGCTCGAAACGATCGACGTCGACCAGCCCGCGATCGGTGATCCGGAGGTGCGGGATCACCGGCAGGGGCAGGAAGGCCATCTGCAGGAACGGCTCGTGCAGCAGGGTGCCGAGACCGGCCACGGCGGCGCGCAGGTGGCGCAGCGCCTGCTCGACCTCCTCGAACGGCCGGTCGCTCATCAGCCCGGCAATGGGCAGCGCCAGTTCCGCCACCACCTTGCCGTCGACGGCGGCCACGAAGCCGCCCCGCAACGCGATCAGGCGGTTCACGGCCACCGCCATGTCGGAATCGTTGCAGCCGATGGCGCAGACATTGTGACTGTCGTGGCCGACCGACGAGGCGATGGCGCCGCGCGCCAGGCCGAAACCCTTTACGAATCCGCGGCCGACCCGGCCCTCCGTGTTGTGGCGGCCCAGCACCGCGACCTTGAGCACGTCGGAGGCGACATCGGCCACCAGCGCACCATCGCGCCGCGCCACCGGGACCGAGAGCCGGTCCGTCAGGATCTGGCCCGGCCGCACGCCGATCACGGGCGGCGAGCCGGCAGCAGCCGCCGGCACGCGAAAAGTCGCCGCCGTCACCGGCCGCAACTTCACAGAATCGAGCCCGACCGGCGGCACGTCCGGCCGTGTCCTGAACCGATCCGGCGTCACCAGACTGCCGCGGCAGATCACGCTCTTCACCGCGCAGGCTTCCAAATCCTCCAGCAGCACGAGATCGGCGCGCTGGCCCGGCGCCACCAGGCCGCGATCGAACAAGCCGAAATGCCGGGCCGCCGACCAGGTGGCGGCGCGATAGGCGTTGAGCGGCTTTACACCCTTCTTGATGGCGGCGCGGATCAGATGATCGACGTGGCCCTCCTCGGCGATGTCGAGCGGGTTGCGGTCGTCGGTGCAGAAGGCCAGGAACGGCGCGCGCTCCGTCGTGATCAGCTCCGCCAGTGCCGCCAGATCCTTGGACACCGTGCCCTCGCGCACCAGGATCTGCATGCCCTTGGCGAGCTTCTCGCGCGCTTCCTCGGCCGACGTCGTCTCGTGGCAGTTGCGCACGCCCGCCGCGATATAGGCGTTGAGGTCGTAGGACGACAGCAGCGGCGAATGGCCGTCGATCTGAACATCCGAAAACGCCGCGAGCTTCTTCAGCACCGTGGGGTCGCGCGCCAGCAGGCCCGGCACGTTCATGAACTCGGCCAGCCCCAGCACCTTGGGATGATGCTTGAACGGCAGCAGGTCCTCGGCTTCGAGCGTGGCGCCGGAAGTCTCGAGATGACTCGACGGCACGCACGACGAGAGTTGTACGCGCAGGTCCATCACCGTGACCGCGGCGCACTCCAGGAAATATTTCAGCCCCGCGATGCCCAGCACATTGCTGATCTCGTGCGGATCGCAGATCGCCGTGGTGGTGCCGCGCGGCACGACGCAGCGGTCGAACTCCAGCGGCGTCACGAGCGTCGATTCACAATGGACGTGCGCGTCGATGAAGCCCGGCACGGCCGTGAGCCCACGACCGTCGATCTCGGTGGCACCCTCGTAGGACTCGTGCGTGCCGACGATGCGGTCGCCGGCGACCGCAATGTCGCCGGTCCTGATCTCGCCCGAGGTGAGATCGAGGATACCGACGTCCTTGATCACCAGATCGGCCGGCGCCTGCCCGCGCGCCTGCTCGATGATGTCGCTGAGTTGGCCTTCGGAGAGGGAATCTCTCATGGGAAGGAGATAGGGCGAGCCTACGCCGAAGGCAATCTCTGGGGAGGAGCAAGTACGATCAATCGCACAATTGGTCAGCTCCGCGGTCGGCAGTATCTACGTCTGATCACGGCAGTTTGGCTGGCGATGCAAGGGACATGTCGTCCTCTCGCTGCCCTTTTTGGAGCCGACGATCAGTCGGCCGGAAAGCGCCCCCGCCATCGCGTCCGCGCAGGGCAGCGGCACCCCGGACGAGGCATGAGAGCAGAGCGCGGCGGAGGACGAACCGCCTGGGCAGAAAATCGGCCGGCGACGATGCCCGCGCCATCAATTCCCGTTGAATCCACCCCGGCGATCCACTATTCCACGCCCCTCACGAGCGCAGGAGGTGTGTCATGTCACGCAAGCAGGACGACTTCGCCGTCGAGACCATGAGCAAGCGCCGGAAGGGCTTTCAATTCTGGGCTCATCAGGAAATCGAGTGGGTAAATCCAATGGGGAATGCGGCTTGAAAGCCTACCGGGATTGAGTTTTCCGGGTTTCACAAGGCTGCCGAATTGGGCATCATTTTGCGATGGCCGATTCATCGAAACGACAGCG
>SXGR01605968.1_pt1 | contig 10591 bp, 9 predicted proteins | sample 3174711 | NCBI WGS metagenome assembly SXGR01 (sample SAMN11356860, study PRJNA531348) | freshwater metagenome | isolation source: freshwater sample F1-60 | place: China: Fuxian Lake, Yuxi | collected 2017-12-25 | reverse complement strand
TGGGACACACTGGTCGATGCCGATCCGGCGAACACTCCGGCCGGCTGGCAATGGGTCGCGGGCAGTGGCGCCGACGCAGCACCCTCTTTCCGGGTGTTCAATCCGGCGCTGCACGGGGAGAAATTCGACCCGGCCGGGGACTATGTGCGCCGCTGGATACCCGAACTCGCTCACCTGCCGGCCGAAACGATCCATCGGCCATGGACGTCGCAGACACCGGTTCGGACCGACGTCTACCCGGCACGAGTTGTCGATCACGCTGCCGCCCGGCAGCGCGCGTTAGACGCTTTCCGCACGCTCAGGCATGCGGCATAAGGGTTGGGGAGCTTCGCGAAGAAATGAAAATTGCAGTTATCGGCGCCGGCGTATCCGGTATGGGCGCCGCCTGGTTGTTGAGTCGCCGTCATGACGTGGTGGTGTACGAGCGCGAAAGCCGCTTCGGTGGCCATTCCTGCACGGTCGAAGCGCCGACACCCCACGGGCCGCAGCCCGTCGACGTCGGCTTCATCGTCTTCAACGAGCGCAACTATCCCAATCTCGTGGCGCTGTTCGACCACCTGGGCGTGCCGACCGAGGACTCAAACATGTCCTTTGCCGTCAGTCTGGATGACGGCGGTTTCGAATATGCCAGTTTCTATTCCGGTTTCCTGGCGCAGCGCCGCAACATGGTCCGCCCGTCCTTCCTGCGCATGACGCGCGACATCCTGCGCTTTAACCGCCTGGCGCCACAGCTTCTCGAGCAGAGCGAGAATCTCGATCTCTCGATCGGCGACTTCGTGGCCGGTGCAGGCCTGTCCGATGCCTTTCGCGACCGCTACCTGATGCCGATGGCGTCCTGCATCTGGTCGACGCCGCTTGGCCAGATGCTGGACTACCCGGCACAGACTTTCGCGCGCTTCTTCAGCAACCATGGCCTGCTCACGATCGGCCCGCAGTTGCAGTGGCGCACGGTGAGCGGCGGCAGCCGCTCCTATGTCGAACGTATTGCAACGCCGCTGCGCCAACGCGCCCGGCTTGCAACGCCCGCTACCGCCGTACGCCGCGGCCCCCAAGGCGTCGACGTGCGCGACGCCTCAGGCCACTGGGATCATTTCGACAAGGTGGTGTTGGGTTGTCACGCCGACCAGGCGCTGTCGCTGCTCGAGGATGCCAATCCTCAGGAACGCGACCTGCTCGGCCGCTTCGCCTACTCGTCCAACGAGGTCTGGCTGCATGAAGATGCGACGCTGATGCCGCGCCGGCGTTCGGTATGGTCGAGCTGGAACTACGTGGCCTCGAGCGATGCGCAGCAGGCCGACGTCAGCGTAACCTACTGGATGAACCGGCTGCAGAACCTGTCCAGCCCGGCGCCGCTTTTCGTTTCGGTCAATCCCGCGCGCGCCCCGGCCGCAGCGCTGGCGCACCATCGCTTTACCTTCGAGCATCCGATGTTCGACGCTGCTGCCATTCGTGCCCAGCACGATCTGCACGCCATCCAGGGCGTCCGCGATACGTTCTTTTGCGGCAGCTACTGCGGCTACGGCTTCCACGAGGACGCGCTATCGTCGGGCCTCGATGTTGCCGAGCAATTGGGAGTAGCCCGGCCCTGGCGCCGCCCCGACGAGCACCGGCTGATCGGCGCGGCCCCCAAGATCGTGCTGCAGAGGCCCACGATCGTGCCGTTGCCGGCCGCCGCCCGGCTGGCAACCGACCCGGCATGAGTACGTCACGGCATTCGGTCGTAGATGCCGTCGTCGTACACCGGCGGACGCGGCCACGCACCAACGCCTTCCGCTACCGCGTTGCCTATCTCTGTCTTGGACTCGACGATCTGGCAAGCGCCGCGGGCCGCTGGCTCCGGCTCGACCGCCCAGGGCTTGTTGCCTTCCGAAGCGCCGACCACGGCGCGCGCGACGGTGATAACCTCGAGGTGTGGCTCCGTCGCGTTCTCGACAGTCGCGGACTGGGCGAAGTGTGCGACGGCGACATTCAGCTCATGACCCTGCCCCGTATGCTGGGTTACGTGTTCAATCCAGTGAGTTTCTGGTTCTGCCGCGACCGCGCGGGCAACCTTCGAGCCGTCCTGTGCGAAGTCAACAACACGTTCGGCGAAGGCCATTGCTATCTCGTGCACCACGACGACCGGCGAGCATTACAGCCGGACGAATGGCTGGAAGGCCGCAAGGTCTTCCATGTTTCGCCTTTCCTGCCGATCGAAGGCCGGTATCGCTTCCGCTTTCGGCTCGACGAGGCAATCATCCATGTCGACGTGAACTATCACGACAGCCAGGGCCTGATGCTCGCCACATCCGTGGGGGGCCGCCGTGAGCCGCTCTGCGACAAGGCGGTAGTCCGCCGCTTTCTGGGCAACCCCATGATGACGCTGGGGGTGGTAGCCCGCATCCATTGGCAGGCCTTGCAACTGTGGCGGAAGCGCGCGAAGTTTTATTCAAAGCCGGCGCCACCGCCGGAGTTCCTGACGCGCTGATCTCATGACCATTGCTTCCCGCTTTGTCCTTAAGGCGCTTGAGCGCCTGAATGTCGGCCACCTCACGGTGCGGCTGCCAAACGGCACGACGCGCGTATTCGGCGACAAGTCGCAGACGCCACATGCCGAGCTTGCCGTCAGCGACTGGCGGTTCTTCCGCAAAGTACTGGTCGATGGCGATATCGGATTCGCCGAAGCCTACATGGACGGCTACTGCGACTCACCCGACCTGCCAGCACTGATCGCCCTCCTCCTCGACAACGAGACCGCGCTGGGCGGTTTGGCGCGTGCCAACTCCCTGCACAACATCGCGCTCCGGCTGCTGCATCGCTGGCGGGACAATTCACGCGCCGGTGCCAAGCGCAACATCCACGCGCACTACGATCTCGGCAACAATTTCTACGGCCTGTGGCTCGACCGCACGATGACCTACTCGTCCGGACTGTTCGAAGGACTCAAGGGCAAGGCACTGGAAGCGGCGCAGACCGACAAGTACGAGCGCATCCTGTCTCAAATCGGGGCGCGGCAGGGCGACTCGATTCTCGAAATCGGATGTGGCTGGGGTGGGTTTGCCGAAACGGCGGCGCGACGCGGCATGCGTGTTACCGGCGTTACCATCTCACGCGAGCAGCTCGAATTTGCGCAAGCCCGGCTGCAGCGTGCGGGCCTCGCTGACCGGGTCGATTTACAGTTCCGTGACTATCGCGACATCACCGGCACCTACGACCATGTCGTGTCGATCGAAATGATCGAAGCAGTGGGCGAGCGCTACTGGCCTGACTATTTTGCGACGCTGAAACGTCATGTTGCCCCCGGTGGCTCCGCGCTGGTCCAGGCGATCGTCATCGCCGACGAGTTCTTCGAGGGATACCGCAAGCGCCCGGACTTCATCCAGACGCACATCTTTCCCGGCGGAATGCTGTTGTCGCCGCAGCGTATTGCCGAGCAATGCAGGCGGGCGGGTCTCAAAGTGGCCGAACTCTACAGTTTCGGGTTGGACTATGCGCATACGCTGGAGACCTGGCTGCGGCGTTTCGACAACGTCGCGCAACAGGTAGCCGAGCTGGGGTTTGACGACCGCTTCCAGCGCATGTGGCGTTATTACCTCGCTTATTGCGCCGCCGGCTTCTCCACACGGCGCACGGATGTCTTGCAGGCTCACTTCCGGCCTATATAACTGTCGCCAACGAAAGACGGCCGGCCTACGGCACGTTCAACAGGAAGGCATAGTGTGACAGCAGGACCTATCGGACACGGAAACGTGGCCGCCGAGAAGATCAGGTTTGAGCGTCTGCTCGCCTACTCGGCACTTCAACTGCCGCTCGCCATGGCGGCGCTGCCGGTGGTGCTCAACGTCAGCCACTTCTACGGCGAGGTCCTGAAACTGTCGCTGGCCGTGATGGGCCCGATCTTCATCATCACGCGCATCGTGGACGCTATCCAGGACCCGGTGATCGGCTTGATGAGCGATCGCTTCTCGCGCCGCGGCCCTCGCGGACGCCTCATGTTTGTCGGCTTGATGATTCCGTTGCTGATTGCCGGCTTCTATATGCTGTTCGATCCGCCCAATGCCTGGTTCGGCGATCAGACCTTGCTCGCGATCTGGCTCGTAGTGGCCCTTCTGCTGGTCCATCTCGGCTATTCCGGAGTATCGATCAGCTACCATGCACACGGCGCCGAACTCACCGACGACTACAATGAACGGACCAAGGTTACAGTCGGCCGCGAAGTGTTTGGCATGCTGGGGTTTGCCGTCGCGGTCGTTCTGCCTACGGTGTTAACCAACACGAAATTTTTCGGCGAGATAGAGGGTTACAAGATTCTCGGGGTGCTGTTCCTGCCGATCGCCATCGCTTTCTCTCTGCCGACCCTGCTGTGGGCCGGTCGCTCGGTTCACCCGCCCGTCGATCACGGCGGCCGCAACGCCTTCACGGTTTTCTTCGCACCGCTCAAGAACAAGCTGTTCCGCCGCCTGCTGATGGTTTTCATCGTGAACGGTGCGGCGCTCGGTGTCGCCGTCACCGTGATGCTGTTCTATGTCGAGCATGTGCTGGCAGGTGAGAAGATTCACGCCGGCATCATCCTGCTGACCTACTTCTTCGCTGGCGCCGCCAGCGTGCCGGTATGGTTGCTGCTGTCGCGCCGCTTCAGCAAGGCTATCGCCTGGTTCATCGGCATGGTGCTAACGGCGGTTGCCATGAGCTGTGCCGTTTTCATGGGCCCCGGCGACTTCTACTGGTTCCTGGCGATCTCGGTCATCACGGGCTTCGGCATCGGTGCAGACTACGGCCTACCTCCTTCGATCTTGGCAGACGTCATCAATGCGGAAGAAGGCGGCGACAGCAAAGGCAAGACCGGCACCTACTTCGGTCTTTGGGCGCTATCGACCAAGCTCGCCACCGCCATCGGCGCCGCGGGATCGCTGCCGGTCGCTGCCATGCTCGGCTTCAATCCCGCCAAAGGCCAATACGGTACGACGGCGTTGATCGTCGTCTATATTGCCGTTCCCGTGGTCATCAAGGTGATCGCCGGTCTGATGATCTGGTGGATCCGCATCGAAGCCAGCCGCGGTTCGGTGCGCGACGAGCTTATGGCTACGCGATAAAGCCCAGCCGCTGGACGGGGCGCTGGCCGAAGTCTCGCTGCAAGCCCCAGCATCCCTGCACCAGCGTGCTGTAGACGTTGCGGAAGTCGAGCGTGTGCTTGAGATCGCCGTCCTGCAGATCCGTGAGCGACGGATAGGTCCCCACGAGCCCGCCTTTCACCTTGCCACCCATGACGAAATGCGGAGCGGCGGTGCCGTGGTCGGTACCGCCACTGGCATTCTGCTTCGCACGGCGACCGAACTCCGAATAGGTCGCCACGACGACATCATCCCATAGATCGGCCGCGATCAAATTCCTGCGCAGTGTGGCAAGGCCCGCTCCGAGCATTGCCAGCAGCCTTTCATGCGTCGGCGCCTGGTTGGCGTGGGTATCGAAGCCACCCAGCGCGACCTTGATCGCCACGACGGGTACGCGCGCCAGCAGAAGGCGCGTCGTGAGATCGAGCTGGCGGCCGAATGGATCGTCACCGAACGGCGTTGCGGGCCCCGCTCCCGCCTTCAGACGATCGCGCAAGCCGGCTGCCGCACCGTTGATCTCCTGGCGCACAGCCAGAAGATGACGCAAGGCCGGATTGCCACCATCGCTCATGGCCGTATCCTTCAGCGCCTGCGCCTGGCGCAGGAAGTTCTCAGCGTCCTGCATGACGATGGTGCGCAGTTCCGGCCCGGCAACGGGCAACGAATTCGTGTCGGTGACAATCGCATCTACACCCACGCCTTTGGGCCGCCGCGCACCCTCGAAGGCGCGCGCTATCCAGCCTTCGCTCAATGTCTGGGTAGAGGCTGACGCAGTGTCCCAGATTTCGATCGAGCGGAAGTGGGAGCGATTCGGTAGCGGATAGCCGACACCCTGAAGGATCGCGAGATCGCGAGCCTTCCACGACTTCATCAGCGGCTCGAGTTTCTCGTGCAAGCCGACCTTTTCGTCGAGCTGCACGATACGTTCGCGCGCCACGCCGATGCCGGGCCGCAGCGTGAGATAGGCAGGATCAGCGAAGCGCACGAGTGTGTTGAGACCGTCGTTGCCGCCTTTGAGTTCAATCAGGACAAGAACACGGTCCGGCGCCACCGGCTGGGCGCCGACGCGGCTCGCCAGCACCACCGACAGTGCGCTGGTCCCGAGAAGGAAGTCGCGACGATTCATGGCATCCCTCCTCACTTGAGCTGATAGGCGGCGTCGAGCAGCGCCGCCGCAACGATAGCGCCCGGCGCATCGCCCGCCTCCACGCTGTCGATTGGCGCGCGCGGCAGAAGTGTGCGGCGGAGCGTATCGCCATCGACTCCGCTCAACGACGGGCCAAGGCGTGCCGCGTTGCCTGCGTTGCGCAAGCTGCGGCCTTCAACCGGCATCTGCTCACGACGCTCCATGCGCCGGTTGGGGGCCGGCGCCATCATGTTTCCGCCTTCCATTGCAGAGACAGTCGTGGCCTCGACGATGCGGCGCAGGTACTGCTGGCGGAGCAGAAGCGTGTGGCTGGTGATCCAGCTCTCGCCGCCGGGCCAACCCTTGACGTTGGGCGGATTGAACGGAAGCTGGCCAAGCCCTCCCATCATGCGCACCAACTGGGTCTTCTCGGCCACTGGCAGGCCAAGCACGCGGACAGTACCAACGATCAGATCGACCGGTGACTTGATGAGGCTCGCGCGATTTGCGGCATCGCGAAACGCAGACGACAGAAAAAGCGCACGCAGGAGTGGCTTCATCTCGTAGCCGCCGCTACGGAAGAGCCCGGCCAACCGCTTTACTTCCGAGGGGTCGGGCTTCATCGAAACGAATTCCCGCCACAGTTTCTCAACGACTGTCTCGGCGGTGCGAGGCTGGGCGAGCAGGATGTTCAGAATGTCATCGCCGCCGAAGCGGCCGGTCTGACCAAGAAAAACCTTCTCGCCATCGTCGTGGGATTGCGTCCGGTTGACGAAGCGTCCGGTCTCCCGATCGATCGACCAACCAGTGAAGGCCCGCGCCGCATTCTTGATATCGGCTTCGCTGTAGCGCCCCTCGCCCAGCGTAAAGAGCTCAAGCAGTTCGCGCGCGAAATTCTCGTTGGGCTGCCTTGCCACCGACCGCACGCCGTCGAGATAGATCAACATCGCCGGATCGCGCGCGACTTCGCGCAGCAATGTCGCGAAGTTGCCAAAGGCTTCGCGACGGAACAACGCATTCTGGCGGTACATGGCAGGGACGTACCGCACCTTCTGGATCGAAGAGGTGAAATGATTGTGCCAGAACAGGGTCATGCGCTCGACCAACGGCTGGTCGGTCGTGAGCATTTCCTCGACCCACCAGTTACTCAGTTCCCGGCCCTGTTCCTGCCGTCGCCTCTGCGCGTCCTGCTGAGCCTGAGCGCGCGTCTCGGCGCCTGCCTTGTCCTTGTCAGCATCGGGTTGCGTCTGTTGCAGTCGCGGCTGCGGCGCCTCATCCACCCATGCCGGGGGCGCTGTGGCGGCCAACGGCCGAAACTTGCCCAGCAGGCGATCGACAGCGGCGGTGTAGTCGAGCGCCTGGAACATCTGAAGCTCGGCGGGTGTGGTGCCAAACCCGGTACGCGCGAGCAGATGTCGCGCCTCGTCGAAACCCATCGCCGTCGATGCACGCGTCCGCCATGGCAGGAGGGCAGCCGCGCCAAACGCCAACGCTCCACTCACAACGCCGCGTCGACCGATCCTGGCGATCATGTTGTGCTCCTACTGCGGAGGTGCGGGTCGCGGGCCAGCGCTGCCCAGCCCACCCGGAGGACGCGGCGATGGACCAACCATGCGATCGGCGAGCACCGAACGTAGCCGTTCTCGCTGCTGCGGAGTGAGCTGAGGCTCGAACTGCAGCACCGCCCGCAGATTCTCCCTCTGCTGCTCGCCACGCAGACGCGAAACCTTGTCGACCAGGCCGTCGATACGCGCCAGGTCAACCTCCGGCTTGCGCAACTCGGCAGCCGCCTCGTCACGGACCTGCTGAATATCACGCACCCGGCGGCGGCGATCGGCGGCAGCCTTCTCGAACACCGCCAGCAGCGCGGCCCGCTGGCCGTCATCGAGACCCAGTTCACGAGCCATGCCTTCAACAAGACTTGGCGGTAACCCCGCAGAATGAGGCGCGGGAGACCTCTTCGCCGCAAGCTCGGTGGGTGGCGGGGCGATCCAACTTCGGTAGACGAAGCCCGCGAGCACGAACATGTTGAGCAACAACGACATCGCGAGCACGATCTGCATCAGGCGCATGGTCATGTCAGATCCCGTCGCCGCGGAAGAACGCCGCCAGCTCATTGGCAGGTCCCGACGCCGATTCAGTGAGTGTCGCCGTATATCTCTCATGGGCAAACGATTCGCCCAGCCCGCCGCCCATGAGGAACCCGGCCACCGCCAAGACTGCTGCCGCGGTTCCCACAGCCGCCTGTTGAAGGCCAAAAAACCACCAGCGGCCGAACCAGCTTCCGCCGCGCGCCGTCTGGCGTTCAACCTCGAACCCAACCAGCGCCTGGGCCCGGACCTGCAGTCGCAGCGGCGCGGCGGGCAACGGCTGGCCCAACACCTCGGAGAGTTCCAGGGCGGTCGCGCGCAGACCGGCGTCCGCTGCCATGGCGGCCTCAATCCGGGCCGCTTCCCGTTCGTCCAGCCGACCTTCCAGCCAAGCCGCCAGATCGATCTCCGATACCGCCGGTACGACACCAGAGGCCGGGGCAAGGCTTTGCCACAGCTCCTTGTCGCTCTTCTGGGGTAGGTTCGGATGCATCGACTTCTCCTGTGCAGCTTACGTCGTATTTGCCCTGTTCATCCCCGGATTACGGGGGCTCCAGCCGAAAATGCTCGCGCAGCCGTACCAGGGCCTTGTGATGCGTACTTCGGACAGTTTGCGCATCGACCTGCAGGAGCTGGGCCACCTCGGCCACATCACGCTCCTCGTCGTAAAGAAGGCGCAAAATGAGGGTCTGGCGCACGGTCAGGAGCCCGTCCGGCACCTTGAGTTTCTCCACATGCCGGTCCTCGACGGCCAAGACGGCCTCCGGAACGCCGTCGATCGGAGACGTCACCTGCCGCCGCCGGCGGGCATGGTCGATCGCCGCCGAACGGGCTACCACGGCAAGCCACGTCGACAGGCCTGCCCGGGCAGGATCGTAGGTCTTTAGCAGTCGGAAATCGGTGGCGCAGAGGCGAACATAAACGTCCTGGGCGGCGTCCATGACGTCGTCCTCGCCGAGCCGATAGGTCGCCAACGCGCGGCGGACGACGGCATGGATCAACGGCGCCGATGCCACGACGAAGCCATCCCACGCCCGTTTGTTGCCAGACATGAGCGCCCGCAGGTCGGTCTGCTTCAGATCCGTCACGCCGGCGTACTACCTCTCGTCCGTCCGCCCTGCAATCTAGCGGGGTTTGTGGCCGAATCAGGCCCCGCTACAGTCCAACCCGAAACTCTTGGGGGAATGTCGATGAGCCAGTCGCTGACACGGCAAATAAAGATCGCCAAACAGGCCGTCCGCGGCAAGGGCGTCGTCGTTGCGCAAAACTGCGCGGCCGCCGAAGTAGGAGCAGCGATCCTGCGCAAGGGCGGCAACGCCATCGATGCCGCCGTGGCGACCGGCCTTGCCATCGGCACGGTCGAGCCCTGGATGAGTGGCATCGGCGGTGTGGGCTTCATGACGATCTGGAGCGCCAAGGAAGGCCGGGCCTGGACGATCGACTATGGGCCAGTCTCGGCAGCGAAGCTCGACCCCAAGAACTACCCGATCGTCGGGCCGGGCCCAGCCAACGCCTTCGCCTGGCCCGACATCCTCGAACAGAGGAACGAGGTCGGCTATCACTCGATCGCTGTTCCCGGCCAGGTCGCGGGCGTCGCCAAGGCGCTGGAACGCTTCGGTACGATGAAATGGCAGGACGTCATCGCGCCCGCTGTGAAGCTCGCCGAACGCGGCATGGAACTCGACTGGTACATGCAGGTGATGATCGCCAACGGCGCGGAACACCTGTCGAAGTACCCCGCATCGAAGGCGGCTTATCTCTGCGACGATGGCCGTGTACCGGCGCCCGACTGGCAGAACAACACGCGCTACATCAAGCTCGGCAACGTCGCCGACACTTACCGGCGGCTGGCGGCCGGTGGACCCCGCGAGTTCTACGAAGGAAGCCTCGCCCGCGACATCGCAGCCGACCTGCAGGCCGGCGGCTCGGCGATCTCCCTCGACGATCTCAAGTCCTACGAGGCGCGCGTCGTGGAGCCTTTGTCGTTCGAGCATCATGGCGCCACCATCAATGTTGCCGGCGGCCTCACCGCCGGTCCGACACTCAAGCGTGCGCTTGAACTGGCGGGCGAGCGCACCAAAGGCCGCGGCACGCCCGGGCCGGAGTTCTTTGCCTCCTTCGCCGAGGCGATGCACAAGGCCTACGATGAGCGACTGAAAACGCTGGGCGACAAACCCAGCAACAGCTGCACGACGCAATTCTGCGCAGCCGACAGCGAGGGCAACATGGTTGCGTTGACGCAAACGCTGATGAGCCTGTTCGGATCCTGCGTCATGCTGCCCAAG
>SXGR01189999.1_pt1 | contig 10592 bp, 8 predicted proteins | sample 3174711 | NCBI WGS metagenome assembly SXGR01 (sample SAMN11356860, study PRJNA531348) | freshwater metagenome | isolation source: freshwater sample F1-60 | place: China: Fuxian Lake, Yuxi | collected 2017-12-25 | reverse complement strand
GTTCCCGACGGGAACGGTCTCGAACTTCCTCCGTGAGAACTTCGACCGTGGCATCAAGAGCACCGTCTTTGTGAACGCACCGGCCGGGCTCATTTATCCGGGCGATCCGGGATTCCCGCCTGGCAATACCGGCATGAAGAAGCAGTGGTGGAACCTGTCGCCGCGCGCGGGCGCCGCCTGGGACGTGCACGGCAACGGGCGCCTGGCCGTGCGCGCGTCGTACGGCATCAACTACGACTTCCCCGGCGCGGTCTTCCAGAACACCGCGGTGCAGGCGGCACCGTGGAACAACCGCATTGATCTGATTGGTAACTTCGCCTTCGACGACCCGTATCGCACCGTGCCGGGTGGTCAGCAGCATCCGGTCGTTGGCGACCCGCCGCGTGATGTCGCCTATCCCGGCCTCGGGTCCTACGCGGTGATGGATCCCGACGTCAACTCGATGCGGGTCCAGTCATGGAACGTGACCGTCGAGCAGCAGTTCGGTGCGGTGTGGCAGGTGTCGGCGAGCTACCTCGGCAACTACATGGACCGTCTGTGGGGAACCGTGCAGCTGAATCCGGGCGTGTTCCTCGGCCTCGGTCCGTGCGCCCTCCAGGGCGTGACGTATCCCGTCTGCACGACGACGGCGAACCTGGAGCCGCGGCGGCTGTTCTCGCTGCAGAACCCGCAGGAAGGGCGGCTGCTCTCCAACGTGTCGCGCTACGACGACGTGGGCACGCAGACCTATCAGGGGCTCAAGCTGTCGTTCCGGCGGCGGTCCGCGGCGGGCGTCAGCCTCAGTGGCAACTACACGATCTCCCGCTGCCTGACCGATACGCAGGTCACCGGCAGCTTCATCCAGTTCAGCGTGGGCTACACCGATCCGGCCAACCCCGCGTATGACCGCGGCAACTGCAGCCACAATCAGCGTCAGATCGGCAACATGACGGTTGGCTACCTGACGCCGCAGGTCGCGTCCCCGCTGCTGGGGGCGATCGTCTCCGACTGGCGGGTCTCCGGAATCGTGAGCGCCCGCTCGGGTAGCTGGCTGACGGTGACCACCGGCCGCGACCCCGCCTTCACGGGCATTCCGGGACAGCGGCCGAACCAGGTGCTGCCGGATCCGTACACGGACAGCAAGTCGCTGGACAGCTATCTGAATCGCGACGCGTTCGCGCTGCCCGGCCCCGGTACGCTCGGCAACCACGGCGCTCGCAGTTTCGAGGGACCCGGCTTCTGGACGGCCGATATGTCGCTCGCCCGGCTGCTGGCGGTGGGGACGGGGCGGACGCTGGAGTTGCGCGCCGAGGCGTTCAACCTGTTGAACAACTTCAACTGGGGCAACCCAGGGACCAATTTCGACGCCGGCACATTCGGCCGTATCACGACGCAGGCTGGGACGCCGCGCATCCTGCAGTTCGCCGTCAAGTACGGGTTCTGATGGGCGCGGACCGGACCCGAGGGAGAGGGGAGATGCGCATCATTCACGCAGCGCTGGCCGTCGTCGTCGGCCTCATGCTCGCCGCGCCGGCGGCGGCGCACCATTCATGGCAGGCCGAATACGATCCGAAGAACGTCGTGCAGCTGAAGGGCACGGTCGCCAAGATCGACTGGACCAATCCCCATGTCCGCATCTACCTCGAGGTGAAGGACGCCGGCGGCGCGGTCGCCACCTGGGACCTGGAGCTGCAGAGCGTGAACACCCTCGTGCGTGCCGGCTGGGACCGCAACTCGGTCAAGGTCGGCGACGAGATGACGGTGTCGGCCTGGGTGTCGCGTGACCGCCCGCGGCGTGGCAATGCGCGGGAGAGCATCACGCTCGCCGACGGCCGCAAGATCTTCGCCGGCGAGCGCGACCGCGGCGCGGATGAAGAGGTCAGCCGATGAGGGCGAAATGCCTCGGCGTGGTGTCGGCGTTCGCGGCGGCGGTGATCCTGGCGCTGCCCGCTCCGTCGGCGGCGCAGGCGGCGGCAACCGCCACGCCGGCGCCGCCCGCCAAGCCGGCCCCGCGCCTGCCCGACGGAAAGCCAGATTTCTCCGGAGTGTGGTCGGGCGGCGGCGGCTTCAACCAGCGGACCCTGAAGCCCGGCGACACCATCGAGCTGTTGCCGGCAGCCAAGAAGCTGATGGACACCCGCACCGGCAAGTGGGCGGAGGATCCCGAAGCGCACTGCCTGCCGACGGGCGTGCCGCGTATGGCGCCGTATCCGTGGCGGATGGTGCAGTCGGTGGACGGGAAGTATGTCTTCATCCTCTTCGAGGGCAACATTCACAGCTACCGGCAGATCTTCCTCGACGGACGCCAGCACCCGAAGGACCCCGACCCGACGTGGTACGGCCATTCGATCGGCCGGTGGGAAGGCGACACGCTCGTCGTCGACACCGTCGGCTACAACGACAAGTTCTGGTTCAGCGCCGCGGGTTGGCCGCACACCACGCAGCTGCATACTCTCGAACGGTTCACGCGCACCGATGTCAACACGCTCTCCTGGGACATCACCATCAACGATCCCGGCGCATACGCGAAGCCGTTTACGCTGCAGACGCGCGCCAGGCTGGAGCCGTCATGGGATCTGATGGAGTACATCTGCCAGGAGAACAACACGAACGTCGCCCCGCGCTGATCGGTCTGAGGGAACGATGAAACGGAGTGTGGCGGCGGCGATCGTGGTGCAGGTGTGCATGCTGGTGGGGCTGTCGCTCGAACGGACGGCCGCACAGGGGACGCCGCCGGCGCCGGACACCCCGCAGATGTCCGAGCAGGTGTTCAAGAACGTCCTGGTGTTGAAGGGCATTCCCGCGGATCAGTTCATGGACACCATGGGGATGTTCGCGTCTTCGCTTCTCTACGACTGCACGGGGTGCCACGTCGACGAGATCCTGGTAGACCGCGCCGCGTTCGCCATCGCCACGCCGCGCATTCAGCGGGCCCGGCAGATGGTGGCGATGGTGAATACCCTCAACAAGACCTACTTTGCCGGCCAGCCGCGCGTGACCTGCTTCACCTGTCATCGCGGCAGCGGCGTGCCGGACGTGATCCCGGATCTGGGGCTTCAGTACGGCGAGGTGTCGTTCGACAACCCGAACGCGATGCGGATTTTTCCCGAACGGGTTCCCGCCGCCGGCCAGGTCTTCGAGCGCTACCTAGCGGCGCTCGGCGGACGCGATCGGCTCGGGGCGTTCACGGGTTTCGTGGCCACGGGAACCTACATCGGGTTCAACACGAGCGAGGTCGAGGTGCCGATCGAGATCTACGCTCGCGCCCCGGACCAGATGGCGACCGTCGTGCGACTGCCGTTGGGCGACGCGGTCAAGGTGTACGACGGCCGGAATGCCTGGGCAGCCGAGGAGTGGCGGCAACTCCCGTTGATGTCATTCACTGGCGGCAACCTCAGCGGCGCCCGATTCGAAGCGGTGTCGTGGTTCCCCGCGGGAGTGGAGAAGGAGTACCCGCAGTGGCAGGTCGGCACGCGGCTGATCGACGATCGCGAGTTCGTCATCCTGCAGGGGACGAGGCCGGGCGAGCTCCCGGTCAATCTGTATTTCGACGAGGGCGGGCTGCTGGTGCGATCGATGCGGTGGAGCAGCACGCCCGTCGGCACCGTGCCGACGCGGACGGACTACTCGGACTACCGCGAGGTGGATGGCGTTAAAATACCGTTCCGTCTGGTGGTGACGTGGACGAACGGCCGCAACACGATCGCGCTGCGCCAGGTGCGCCGCGGCGCGCCGATTCCCGCGGGGCGTTTTGCCAGACCGGCGCCGTATGCGTCTCGATAGTCAGTTGTTCAGAGAGGGAGAGATGTCCATGACTCGAACTGCGGTAGCGCTCGTGGCAGCGATCCTCATGGGACTGGCAGGTCCTGCGTTGGCACACCACGCCGTCGGCGGTGAATACGATCCGAACAAGCCCATCGTCCTCACCGGTGCGGTCACCAAGGTGGAATGGGTGAATCCGCACGCCCGTGTCTTCTTCGACGTGACCGGCGCGGACGGCACCGTCACGAACTGGAGCGTCGAGCTCGCCGCCCGCGTCGTGCTGGAGCGCATGGGGTGGAACGGCCGCTCACTCAGGGCGGGTGACAAGATCACCGTCCGAGGCGACCAGGCGCGGTCCGGTGCGCCGATGCTGAACGCGCGCGCCCAGGAGCAACGGACGCTCCGTGACAGCGGCGGCAAGCCGCAGCAGTTCCCGATCACGCGCGACGACGGCACGCCTGTGCTGAACGAACGGTAATCGACCAGCGCCGGGAGGAGGGCCCGTGAGAACCAGTCTCGTCGTGTGGACGATCGCCGTGGGGTGTGTGGCGCTGACGACGCAGCCGGTGTGGACGCAGGCCGGTCCGGCGCCGACGATCTCGCAGCTCCGCCGGATGGGGCCGCCGAAGGGACCGGTGCCGCGGATGCCGGACGGCAAGCCCGATCTCTTCGACGTCGCCTGGCTGGCCAGCGGCGGCAATTTCCGGGAGCACGATCACCTGCTGCTGCCCCAGGCGAAGGAGATCCTCGCCAAGCGCGACGTCACCCAGGACCCCCACAACTTCTGCATGCCGGACGTCGTTCCGCGCACCACTCCGTTTCCGTTCCGCTTCGCGGCCAACTACACCCACAAGGCCCCCACGCATCTCTTCATCGTCTTCGAGGGCAACATCCACAGCTTCCGCCAGATCTTCATGGACGGCCGGAAGCACCCGCCCGAGCTGGATCCGACGTGGTACGGGCACTCGATTGGATGGTGGGAAGGCGACACGCTCGTCATCGACACGGTCGGCTTCAACGACACGGCGTGGTTCGATGGGCGGGGCACGCCGCACAGCGAGCGGCTGCACACGACCGAGCGATATACCCGCCTCGATCTCGGACGGCTGCAGCTGCAGGTGACGATTGACGATCCGGGCATGTACTCGAAACCCTTCACGGTCACCATCAACGCCACGACGACGATCGGGGACGAGGTGAAGGAGTACATCTGCCAGGAAGGGAATCAGTACGGCATCGGGACGTTGACGGCGCCGTCGCGATAGGGGACAGGCGGTGGGCGGTCGGTTGTAGGCTCTTGTCCTACCACCTCCACCTCCCACCTCCCATCTACGCCCTACCACCTACCACCTGCGATCTGGTAACGTCCGGCCTCAGCAGTTCCCTTCCTGAGGAGGCCGAATGCGTTCTGTGCCACGGTTGCTTGTCCTCGGCGTCGTCGGCGTGTTCCTCGCGATCCTTCCCGCCGCTGCCCAGCAGCGGGGCTCCATCAGCGGCAGAGTGGTTGATACCGGCGGCCTGGTGCTGCCCGGGGCGACCCTCGTCGTCACCGAACAGGGCACCGGTTTCAACCGCACGGTCGTGACGGTCGAGACGGGCGCGTACTCCGTGCCGAACCTCGATCCCGGCATCTACACGGTTGCCGTGGACATGCCCGGGTTCGCGTCGACGCGACAGACCGGCGTGACGCTTACCGCGGGCTCGGCGATCACGCTGGAGTTCCGGCTGCAGGTGGCCGGCGTCCAGGAAGACGTCGTCGTCACCGGCGAAGTGCCGCTCGTGCAGACGAGCTCCAACCAGCTTGGCGGCAGCCTGTCGAGCCGCGAGATCGAGGAGATCCCGTCGAACTTCCGCAACTTCACGGCGCTCACCCAGCTCGTGCCGGGCATCACGCCGAATCCGGCGGCCTCGACGTTCGAAGGCGGGCAGGTAGTCGCCAATGGCACGCCGTCGCAGCAGAACGTCTACCTGATCGACGGCATGTACAACAACGACGACCGCCTTGGCGGCAGCCAGGGGACGCAGGTGCGCGTCGTGCTCGACAACATCGAGGAGTACCAGGTGCTGTCGAACCAATACAGCGCCGAGTTCGGCGGCGGCGCCGGCGCGATCATCAACATGATCACGCGCGGCGGGACCAACGAGCTCCGCGGCCGTGCCTACACCTACTTCCGCGACGACCGGTTCAACGCGCGCGGACACTTCCTGCCGGCCGGCGCCCCGAAGCCGCAGGAGCGGACGATGCAGGCGGGCTTCGGGATCGGCGGCCCGATCATCCGCAACCGCGCCCACTTCTACTTCACGATGGAGAAGGACCACGAGGACATCGCGGGGCAGAAGCGGTTCCCGGCGGCGGCCGCGCCGCTCGCGCGCGATTTCGTCGGCGCGTTCCAGGTGCGGGCGACCAACTATTTCGCCCGCGGCGACGTGCAGATCAACGACCGCAACATCGTCAACGTCCGGTGGGTGCTCGAGACGGCGCCGACGCGGGGCGAGGGCTTCAACACGAACAGCGAGACACCGGATGCCCAGGTGTGGGAAAGCGACTGGGATCACCTGGTGAGCGGCAGCTACACCACGATCTTCAGCAACCGCGCCTCCAATGTCGTGCGCCTGGGACGCATCGGCGAAGAGCTCGGCACCGGCGCGCAGGCGTTCTTCGACGACAACGTGAAGCAGGTCGGCTTCGACGGCCGCAACCCATTCGCCATCGGGCAGCGCAACCAGCATCCGAGCTACATCACGGGGCGAGGCGGTGAGGGGCTGAACACCAAGATCCGCACCTACGTCTTCGACGAGGTGTTCAGCTATTTCGCGCCGAGCCTGCTCGGCGGGGAGCACAACTTCAAGGCCGGCACCGGTGTCAGCTTCAACGAGATGCCGCCCCGGACGACGTTCAGCTCGGGCACGTTCATGTTCAGGACGGACGCGCCGTACGATCCCGCGAACGCGGCGACGTTTCCGTTCCAGTTCAACGTGACAGTCGGCCCGCCCAGCGACTTCGGCTACCCGGTGTTTTCGAGGGACCGGCGCTACTACGGCTTCCTCGAGGACAAGTGGAAGGTCGGGAACAACCTCACGCTCAACCTCGGCCTCCGCTACGACCATCAGCAGCAGACCCCGGGCAGCAAGGACGACGTGGCGCCGCGCGTCGGATTGGCGTGGGACGTGTTCGGCACCGGCAACACGGTGGTGCGCGGTGGCGCGGGGAAGTTCTACGCCTACCCGCCTGTCGTGCTGGACCTCACGCTTCAGCAGAACGCGGTTCGCACGCGGTTCCCGAGCATCGCGATCAACGAGGCCCATCCGCTGGCTGGCGTCGTGCTGCGGCCGGACGTGATCGCCGACTCGGCGGGTAACCGGGGTGTGGCGCATCTCAGCGCCGCCGGTCAGGCGGCGCTCAACCAGCTTCGCGATCAGATTCTGGCGGGCGCCACGTTCAACCCGAACCCGTGGGTCGACAGCGCCGACCGCCAGCTCCCCTACACGTGGTCGTGGAGCGCTGGCGTCAACCACCAGTACTCCCCGAACGCGGCGGTCGCGGCCGACTACGTCGGCAATATCTCCCGCGACCAGCTCGGCGTCATCGATCTCAACGAGCCGGTCAACCGGGTGCGCCCGGGTATCAGCACGATCGATCCCACCGGACAGCTGATCCCGGCGGCGGCGCGGGCGACGACCTTCGCGCGGGTGCTGCAGGTGCAGACGAGCCCGTTCTTCGACGGTGACTACCATTCGCTGCAGATGTCATGGCTGAAGCGGATGTCGAACCGCTGGAGCGGACGGATGGCGTACACGCTGCAGAAGAGTCATTACGTGGGGCTCGGCAATCCCGACGCGCGGCGCGTGTGGCTCGATGCGGACCCCCGCGCCGACTACGGCCGGTTTGCGTCCGACCGCACGCACGTGCTGGCGGCCAGTGGCACCCTCAACGTCTGGCGGTCGCTCAACATTGCCGCGGTGGCCAGCGCGATTTCCGGGGCGCCGATCAACGAGACCGTCGGCAGCGACGTCAACGGCGACCTGGACAACACCGACCGGCCGATCCGTGGCGTGAACGACCTCGTGTTTCCCATCCGTTCCGAGGTGGACTCACAGGGACGCGCGGTCATCAACGGCCTCGAGGGGCCAGGGTCGTTCCTGGTTGACGTGTCGTTCCGCTACGGGATCCCGCTCGGCGGCGGGCTGGAGAGCATCGATCTGTTCTACGACATCTTCAACATCCTGAATCGGGAGAACCACGTCGCGCCGACCGGCAACCGGTCGTCGTCCACGTTCATGATCCCGACAGCGGCGCAGTTCCCCCGGCAGATGCAGTTCGGCATCCGCGTCCGGTTCTAACGGGTCCCGCGCTCGGCTCAGATCAGTCCAGGGTTGATAAGGACATCTTTGCCGAGCGCGGGCACGCGCTCGAAGAGGAGTACTTCCGCAAGAAGGATCGCGAGCTGATCGAGAAGATGCGCCGGGCGGCGGCCGCCGACCAGGCGCGTACCGAGATGGGGCAGAAGGTCGGCATCACCGACTCCGCCCTGCTGGCCGAGCTCGAGTCGCTCGGCTTTACGCCGGAAACGGTGACCCTGCTGCCGCTCGTGCCCGTCGTGCAGGTCGCCTGGGCCGAAGGCGGCGTCAGCGACGCCGAGCGGAAGCTGGTGCTGCAGCTCGCGCGCCGCCGCGGCATCACGGAAGGCAGCGCCGCCGACCGCACGCTCGCGACCTGGCTGCAGAGCAATCCCGGCGAGGCCGTGTTCGCCAAAGCGACGCGGCTGATTCGCGCGATGCTCGACTCCCCGGATCACGGCGACGTGACCGCCGAGGGCCTCGTGAAGCAGGCCGAGGCGATCGCGGCGGCGTCGGGCGGGATTCTCGGCATCAATAAGGTGTCGGCGGAGGAGCGGCAGTTGCTCGCGTCGCTCGCCGAGCAACTGAAGCGCCGGTGACAATTAGGAATTACGAATTCGGAATTAGGAATGCGTGAGCACGAATTCCTAATTCGGTATTCCTAATTCCTAATTACATGTTTCAGAAAACGGCATCGTCGTACAGACAGGGTGCCAAGACACTCCCGGGCGAGTACTACACCTCCCCGGAGATTTTCGCGCGCGAGCGCGAGGCGATCTTCGGCCGCCAGTGGCACTGCGCCGGACGGGCCAGCCGTCTCGCGCAGCCCGGCGACTATCTGCTCTGCACCATCGCGGCCGAGTCGATCATCGTGGTGCGCGGCCGCGACGGCGTCGTGCGGGCGTTCTTCAACGTCTGCCGCCACCGCGGCACCCGGCTGTGCGAGGAGAAGGCCGGGCACTTTGCCGACGCGATTCAGTGCCCGTACCACGCGTGGACGTACTCGACCGACGGCCGGCTGATCGGCGCGCCGCACATGCAGGACGTCGAGGAGTTCGACCGGAACGATTATCCGTTGCACGCCGCCGCCGTCGCGGAGGCGCACGGGTTCCTGTTCGTCAGCGCCGGCCGCGGGCCGCAGCCGTTCGACGACTGGTTTGGGCCGATGCGCGAGCGGCTCGCCCGCTTCGACCTGGCGCGACTCGAGGTGGGGCACCGCGCGGAATACGAGATTCAGGCGAACTGGAAGCTGGTGTTCCAGAACTATTCCGAGTGCCTGCACTGCCCGATCATCCACCCGGAGCTGGCGTCGCTCCTGCCGTACCAGAGCAGCACGAACGACCTGGTCGAAGGCCCGTTTCTCGGCGGCTACATGGACATCACCGCGCCGCACGAGAGCGTCACGATGACCGGCCGGGCGTGCGCGAGCCCCGTCGCGGGCGACGCGGAGCGCCGGCGGGCGTACTACTACTCGGTGATGCCGAACCTGCTGCTCAGCATTCACCCGGACTATGTGAACTACTACCTCGCGACCCCGATCGCCGTCGATCGCACGATCGTCGAATCGGAGTGGCTGTTCACGCCCGCCAGCCGGCAGGACGCCGGCTTCAATCCCGCCGACGCGGTGACGTTCTGGGACATCGTCAACCGCCAGGACTGGCGGATCATCGAGCAGAGCCAGAAGGGGATCGCGTCGCGGCGCTACACGCCGGGCCCCTACTCGCCGCGGGAGAGTATTCCAGCCGCCTGGGACAGGGAATATCTCCGTCTGCTGGGTTCGTAGCGCTACCAGCTACCAGCTACCGCCTGGTAATCACGATATCGCCGCTGAACGAGCGGAGCGTCAACCTCGCGCTCCCGTCCCCGAAGGATCCGCGAATGCCGCGATTGCCCGGGCCGCGGCCGCGCCCGCCGCGGCCTCTGCCGCGGTCGTCCACCTGCGTGCCGCCCAGTGTCAGCGCGTAATCCGAGCGCACGTCGCCGCTGAAGGTCGTCGCCTCGACGTCGAACCCCGTGTTGCCGGAGAGCATCAGCCGCACGTTGCCGGAGTGCGAGGTGAACTCGTACCGCCCGTTGCGCGCGAGCTCGGCGCCGTAGTCGATGTTGCCGCTGACCGAGCGCAGCGTCGCCGACTCGGCCTCGACCTCCTCGACGCGCACGTTGCCGCTGACCGAGCCGAAGTCGATCGCCCGCGCCTTGAGCCGCCGGACGACCACGTTGCCGCTCACCGTTCCACCGGTCAGCGACGTGTCGCTGCCGGCGTTGGTCACCTGCAGGTCGCCGGACACCGACTTCAGCAGCGACGCCCGCGGCACGTCGGTGGCGACGACGTTGCCGCTGACGCTCTCCGCCCGCAGCTCGCCTCTGACATTGGTGACGCGAACGTCCCCGGAGACGCTCTTGAGCGTGACGCTCGCGTTCTGCGGCACCGTGACGGTGAAGTCGACCGACACGAATGAATCACGGCGATCGCGGTTGTCGCGGTCGCGCGGGTATTCGGTCCTGACCTCGAC
>SXGR01546564.1_pt1 | contig 10593 bp, 11 predicted proteins | sample 3174711 | NCBI WGS metagenome assembly SXGR01 (sample SAMN11356860, study PRJNA531348) | freshwater metagenome | isolation source: freshwater sample F1-60 | place: China: Fuxian Lake, Yuxi | collected 2017-12-25 | reverse complement strand
TCGACTACCTGCGCGACAATCTCGCGTACGGGGAGGGTAATCAAGTCCAGCGCGGGTGGCCGTACGCGATTATCGACGAGGTGGACAGTATCTTAATAGACGAAGCGCGCACACCGCTCATAATTTCCGCGCCCGACAGCGAGTCGAGTGAATACTATAAGACGTTCTCGCGTATCGTTGCGGGTTTGATTCGCGAAACGGATTACATGGTAGATGAAAAGATAAAGGCGGTGGATATAACGCAAGAAGGTATCGATAAGGTGGAGAAGGCGCTCGGCCTTACGGATCTCTATGCAGCGGAAAACCTGCGTCTCGTGCATTACCTGCAAGAGACTTTGCGCGCATATGGCCTCTTTAAGCTCGATAAGGATTATGTGGTAAAGGATGGCGAGATCGTGATTGTCGACCAGTTCACGGGCCGGCTTATGCACGGTAGGCGGTTTTCGGGCGGCTTGCACCAGGCAATCGAGGCGAAGGAGGGCGTTAAGGTGCAGCAGGAGTCCCGCACGTATGCGGAGGTCAGTATTCAGAATTATTTCCGTATGTACGGCAAGCTTGCCGGTATGACGGGTACGGCGCAGACTTCCGCTGAGGAATTCGATAAGGTGTACAAGCTCGAGGCAATTACGATTCCCACGCACCGCCCGCGCGTGCGAAAAGATGCCGTCGACCTTATTTATAAGAACTTGGATGCTAAGTTTGCGGCGGTCGTAGCCGAAATTAAGCGCCGCCACGAACTTGGTCAGCCGGTGCTCGTGGGTACCGCCGCTATCGAAAAGAACGAATTGTTATCGCGCTTGCTCGCGAAGGCAGGCGTGCCGCACGAGATGCTGAATGCGAAGAATCACGAGCGCGAGGGTATGATCGTTGCGCAGGCGGGCCGCAAAGGGGCGGTTACGGTGGCTACTAACATGGCAGGCCGTGGTGTGGACATTATTTTGGGCGGTAATCCGCCGAAGGCGGATGAAGCCGCGGAGATCAAAGGTTTCGGCGGTTTGCACGTTATCGGTACGGAGCGGCACGAGGCTCGGCGTATCGACAATCAGCTGCGCGGCCGCGCCGGCCGGCAGGGGGACGAAGGTTCTTCGCAGTTTTTCATGTCGCTTGAGGATGATCTGCTTCGCGTCTTCGGCGGCGAGCGCCTGAAGGGGATGATGGAGAAAATGGATATGCCGGACGATATGCCCATAGAGTCGCGCATCGTGGGTAAGGTTATCGAGCAGGCGCAGATGAAGGTGGAGGGATTTAACTTCGATGCTCGTAAGCACTTGCTCGAATACGACGATGTCTTGAATAAGCAGCGTACTGCCGTGTATGCCAAGCGCGAGGCGTTGCTCCACGGCCATGCGCCCGTGCAGGCGCTCTACTTCCTCGACATGCTCTGGATGTCGCACTTGGAAGATATGGAGTCGTTACGCGACTCCGTACGGCTTCGCGCGTACGGCCAGCGTGACCCCTTGGTGGAATACCGGCGCGAGGCGCATTTACTTTACCAGCAACTTCTTGCGCAGTTCGAAGAATGGATGAAGGAAAACGAAGCGCGCTTGAAGGCCGCAGTTGAAGCCGCAAAAGAAAGTTCTGCGCCGGTTGCCTCGCCGCTCGCAATTCCTGCCGCACCCGCGATCAATCAGTACGAGGGCACGGGTCGGAACGACGTATGTCCCTGCGGCAAGAAAGATGCTGAAGGTAACCCGATAAAATATAAGAAGTGTCATGGAAAATAAGGGTGTATCACGGGAAAGGGTTTTGATGGCGGCGGCGGGCATCGTGATGGCCGCCGTTTTCCTTATTCCTGTTTTTTCGGGTAAGTATCAGGCGCTTATTGCTGCTGCCGTTACGGCTAATCCGATGTACGCGTTTTTTATTGTCGCTTTCGCGCGGTTCCTCGCAATAGTGGTCGCGCCGCTTCCGGGGCAGCCGGTCGCTTTCATGAGTATGGCGGTTATGCCATGGTGGCAGGCATGGGCAGCGAATTTTATAGGTGCGGATACGGGCGCTATCGTCGCCTTTCTTATTGCGCGCAAGTTTCGCGAGCCGGTTGCGGCGCGTTTTACTGGCCTTACCGATCTTCATAAATTCGAAGCCGCACTTTCGGGTCGCACTCGCTTTTGGGGGTTTTTAGGGTTGCGCTTCGTTGCGGCCGGCGCTCTCGACTTTTTCAGCTACGCGGCGGGGCTTACGAAGATTTCGTTCCGCGTATTTCTTTTAGCTACTCTGCTTGCCGATATTCCTATCAGTTTGGCGTTCTTTTATTTTGGCGGCATGGCCGCGCAGTACGGCGTGTATATTATGTTCGCATTCATTGCCCTCTTCATGGTTGCAAGTGCTGCTATGGGTAGGTATGTTATTAAAGAAAATGGAAAGCGGTAAAAAAATAGTCACCGTGGTCGTAAGCGGCGGGTTTGACCCCGTACATATCGGGCATGTCCGGATGTTCAACGAAGCGCGCGCCTTGGGCGACCGGCTCGTGGTGATTTTAAATAACGATAATTGGCTTACGGCAAAAAAAGGCTTTGTCTTCATGCCGGAGGCGGAGCGGAAAGAAGTCATCGAGGCATTCCGCGCGGTGGACGAGGTGCTGCTTACTAAGCATGAAGTGGGGACGACGGATATGAGTATCTGCAAGGCGCTTGAAGAACTGCGGCCGGACATATTTGCAAACGGCGGCGACCGGAAACTCGAAAATATTCCCGAAGTCGCTACGTGCGAGGCTATCGAGTGCGAGATGGTATTCAATGTCGGGCGTGGCGGCAAAGTGCAGTCGAGTTCCGACCTTGCGAAGAAAATACGGGAGCAATAAAAAAAAGGAGCGCTCCTCCTGTCCCATCCCGTTTGCACGAGCAGGTCAGAGCGCTCCCGATTGTGGCCACGCGGTCAGGCAAAATCCTTTTTGCGGATCGCGGGTCGGTTCTCAATTTTTGGGAATGGGGCGGATGTTTAACTGCCGATAGCAGGTTCGGATTTAACCTTAACTCATCCGTCTAATAGGTTGCAGGCCTATCGTACTCCCTTGCAATGAACTCCTTTCTTTTCCGTTTAGGACCTCACAGACGCAGTCTGTAGGTCGGCCAATCTCGGGCAGATTTCAGGTTTTTATACGATAGCAGGTCCGCTTCTTTGTGTCAACGGATCACGAGGTAGCCCCAGTTGTGCGCCGTGGTTGTCGTTATGTTGGCGGATGAAACGTTCCGTATTCGTATTTCTATGGCATCGGCGAGGGTTCGCGCGCTTTGGAGTACGAGGCCGGCTTCAAGAGGCGAGAGTATGCCGCTTGGCGGCGTAAGGAATACCCGGTCGCCTAGCCGTATACCCGCGAGTTCGGGAATGGTAGGTGCCGTTACGACAACCGTTGCTACGGCACCCGCGTTGATAGTTCCGTTAACGTTTACTGGAACAGTCCCTTGTTTTAGGAAGCTTATCGAATTATTTGCCGTAGTGCCTATCGAAAGCGGTCCACCGATATCGGCGGGTCCGGAAAGGAATAACGACGCCCATTTGGCACTGCCGGAACCGAGATTTTTTCCGCCGCCGTTCGGGCTTAGGTCGGAGTCAAACGTCGCAGCCTGTGCACGGCTTACGCCGAGCGTAAAGTCGCGCGATATGCGGTCCACGGCATTCGGGCTTTGGTATTGCAGCGTCAAGTCTATAAGTACCACGTCTTTCCCCGGAGGTGTGCTGATTTTCGTGAAGGCGAGTTTTGTAACTGCCACGCTCGCATTATTGAGTGTCGTTTCCGCACCGCTACCGCGCTTAAGCACTACGTTCGAGCCGTTCTTGTAGATCAGTACGGGGCTTTCGGGATCGCTCGAATCGCCCGTCGTTTCGTTCCGTGCCTTTAATAGGAGTTTGCCGTGGGGTGCCCCAAGCGTTTGGTCGGCTTCGTCGTCGCCCGTGTCGTTCACTACGACGAGGCTCGATGTCGCGATTTCGTTTTGGATTTTTCCCAGTATGAAATTGGCTTGATTCGCCACTTCCGAAGAGCTTGCTTGGTAGCCGCTCACGCGGAAAAAGGTCGAAAGGAAGTAGACGAGCGTTAAGGAAACGCCCGCGAATATGACGCTGTAAATAAGGAGTTCTACGAGGGTAAAGCCGTGACGTGTACGCATGGCATAAGTATATCACGCCTGCCTTCCGGCCAGTATTTACATAGCCGGTAAAATGCGGTATATTCTTAGTTACTTTATTCTACGCATGAAAACAGCAGAAACAACCGTTGCGGTAGCAGCAAACGAGGATGCAGTAGCCATCCCCGCCCTTTCGTCCGAGCAGGTCGCCTTGTACCGCGAAATGATCGCGGCAGGCATCGCCGTTGGCCGCAAGAAATCCCGCACTAACCCGAAGATGGATCCGTTCGTGCTTTCATATTCGCGCGGCGTAGCAACGTTCGACCTTATGCAGACGGCAGCATGCATCGACAAGGCTGCGGCATTTTTGAAGCAGTTGATCAATGAAAAGCGCACGGTGATCGTTCTCGGTTCCCAGCCGACGGCCCGCGATTTCGTTTTGGAATTCGCGACGAAGCACGGTTTTTTCCACGTCACCAACCGTTGGCTCGGCGGTATCCTTACCAACTTCAACACTATTTCGAAGCGCATTACGTACTTTACGAAACTTAAGGCCGATAAGGCCGCGGGCGAGCTCGCCAAGTACACAAAAAAAGAACAGCTCGATTTCGACCGGCTTATCTCGAACATGACGGTGTCGTTCGCCGGCCTCGAAGGTATTACGGCCTTGCCGGCGGCGGTTTTCGTCGTTGATGCGGCCGCCCACGAGATAGCAGTGCGTGAAGCGCGCCGTTTGAAGATCCCCCTTATCGCTATCATGAACAGCGACAACGACCCCGACGGCGTAACGTATCCGATTCCGGCGAACGATAATTCCCGTTCGTCGCTCCTGTGGATTTTCAAGCGCCTTGACGAGAAGATCGGCGCGTAGCGTATAATTTTAATATGACAGCAGAAGACGTTCAGCGTCTGCGCACGGAAACCGGCGCGGGCATTATGGATTGCAAGCGGGCGTTAACCGAAGCCGGCGGCGATTTTGACGCGGCGAAGGAGCGTCTCGCGGCGCAGGGTATAGCGAAAGCGGATAAGAAGGGCGACCGTGAAACCGGTGCCGGTCATTTGGAGGCGTATATCCATGGCGGGCGTATCGGCGTTTTGCTCGAACTCCGCTCTGAAACGGATTTCGTCGCGCGTGATGAAACATTCCGCGAATTAGCGCGCGGTATCGCGATGCATATATCGGCAACTGACCCCGCCACCGTTGAGGATCTTATGGTACAGCCGTACGTGCGTGACGAATCGATTACCGTTGAGGGCTTAGTGAAAGGTACCGTAGCGAAGACGGGGGAGAATATCCGTATCGCACGGTTCGCACGGTTCGCTTTATAACTTTACATATGTACGCCTTTCTCTTGCAGATGGCGTTCGTTACGGGCCTTGCCGTGATGACGTTCATACTCCTCAGGTCCTTGCCGCGCGTTACGACCGAGGGCGAAGCGGAGCCGTCGCTTGCCGCTTGGTTTAGCGGATGGCTCAATCGCTTACCGCTTCACCACGTGGACGAGCGCATTAACGGATTCCTTTTTAAATTCCTCAAGCGTTCGCGCGTATTCGTGCTTAAGCTCGACAACCGCCTTGCGCGCCAGTTGGACCACGTAAAAAAGAACGGCGAGCAGGCGACTGCTTCTTCGGTTCAGGAGATGATCGATCACGTGCAGGGGGAGAGAGGGGAATAATTTCTTGCCAATATCTTACATAGTGGCAATTATGGTATTATTACCGTATGCCGCAGAAATGGACGGATGAAGTCAGGAATTTGTATCTGCTTTTACTGAGGCGGCTGTATGTTGCGGAAAATAAATCTTTAGGTGAAATAAGCGCTTTATTAGGTTGGCCCGAGCAGACCGTTTACAGCAGGTTGAAAAAAGTAGGGATTGTTTTAACTCCCGAACGCAAGGCGGGTTATTTAGTAACGACGGAACGTACGGACATCTCTACTCCTGTACGTAAGACGGCCGACCTCGCCGAGTTTTTCGGCATCATGCTGGGAGATGGCCATTTGAGCCAGTACCAGATTACGGTAACGCTCGGTACTAAGGAGATGGCGTATGCGGAATATGCCGTTTCGTTGATGGAAAATTTATTTGGTCCGCGACCCAAGATCGCCGTTTGCGGCGATGGCCATAAGACCGTATATATCGGTTCCACCGGATTGTCCCGTTGGTTGCAGAAAAACGGACTCGTATTCAATAAAGTCCGTGCTCAAGTAGGCGTGCCGCCATGGATTTTCAAGAACAAAAATTTTATGGAAAGATTTTTGCGGGGATTTTTTGATACTGATGGATCTTGGTACAAGTTGCGTTGGGGCTCGCAAATCGCTTTTACTAACAAGTCGTTACCGCTCTTGAGTTCGACTCGGGATATGTTATTATCCTTAGGTTATTCCGCATCGCGGGCGGTAGGATATAAGGTGTATCTTACCAAAAAGGAAGATGTTTCGAGATTTTTCAAGGAGATACGGCCTAAAAATCCAAAACATTATGTGCGGTTTGAAAACTTCAGCAGGGTAGGTTCCTGAGCGGTCAAAGGGGGCGCGCTGTAGACGCGTTGGCTTCGGCCTTCGGGGGTTCGAATCCCTCCCTACCCACCGCGTAAAGAAAAACGAAAAAGACGCCTGATGGCGTTTTTTTCGTTTTTCCACGCGGTAGGCACGTGATGCGATTTTCAATCGCATTTTACGTGCCATAAAAATAAAGAGGCGAATCCCTCCCTACATTTATTTATTAAAAAGACCCGCATGTACGAACATGTGAGTCGAATTGGAGGAGGCAGGATTTGAACCTGCAATGCCGGGTAGTGTCCATGGCCGGTTGCGGCATCCTGCCGACAATCGATTGCCATGGGGGTCCCGTGTCTTTCCCTTATTCGACCATCCCCCCCGAACCGAAAGAATAAGCTAAGGAAAATATATCTCCTTATTCCACGAATAGCAATCCTGCCATTAAGGCTATGCCTACGAGAATGGCGCTAAGCTGCAAAAGCGAGTGACCTATGCGCTTCGTCTTGTGCAGTTCCGGCACGAGGTCGGATCCGGCGATATAGATAAAGTTGCCTGCCGCGAAGGGGATGATGTAGGCAGCGCTCGCTTGTACGGCTGCGCCCGCAACGAGGGCGACCACGGCTCCCGCGATTGCCATCAAGCCGGAATAGAAGTTGTAGAGGAAAGCTTTTCGTTTGCCGTACCCTGCATGGAGTAAAATGCCCAAGTCGCCCATCTCGTGCGGTATCTCGTGGAGAATTACGGCGATCGTCGTTGCGATGCCTGCAGGCATGGAGACGAGCCAGCTTGCGGCGATAATCGCGCCGTCCAAAAAGTTGTGCATGCCGCCGGCAATGAGGCTTAGGGGTCCCACGGGCCGAACGCCGTGCGCACATACGGCATCGTGCTCATGGATATGCTCATGGTGCCAATTGAAGAATTTTTCGAGCACGAACAGGAATATGATACCGGCGAGTATCCAAAGTGACGGCTCACGAACGCCGCTTTCGAGCGCATCGGGTATTAAGTGGAGAAAGGCGTCGCCGAAAAGCGCGCCAACCGAAAGGCTTACGAGTACAAAGATTAATGAATCGCCCGTTTTTTTAGATAGGAGCAATAGTCCGGAAAAAAGCGGCAGGCAGGATACTACCCCGACGCTTATAAAGGCATATAGTTCTGGTGTCATAATGCTGTACATAATTGAGAATTTACGGTATTTTGTCAAAGATAATGCCAGTGTAGCGGAGTGGCTGAGCAGCGCTTTTGTGAGCCCGCTTTCGCCGAAAAGGCGAAAGACCGTGGTGGGCTCGCTGCTAGCGGATGCGGCCACCGCCGCATATTGGGATCCATTTTGCTAAAGCAAAATGTTTGCAGGAAAGCGAAGGTTAGAGTTACGGTGCCGAGGTAGCTCAGTGGCAGAGCAACTGTTTTGGGCATTCGTCCCGATTGCGATCGGGAACCTGGGCGAATGCGCTCCGAGATGAATCGGCCGCCGCCGATGGCGTATTATAAGAATCACTCTGCTAAAGCAGGGAGTACGTAGGAAACAGTAGGTCGTGGGTAGCCAGTGTAGCTCAATGGCTGAGCAGCGCTTTTGTAAAGCGAAGGTTGGGGGTTCGACTCCTCTCACTGGCTCAAAAATACTATATGCATGAAAAAATACATTTCGTCGGTATCGGAGGGATCGGCGTAAGCTCGCTCGCGCGGTATTACCTCGCTAAAGGAGCGCGACTCTCCGGATCGGACTTGGTAGATTCTGACTTGGTGCGCGAACTCACGGCTGAGGGCGTTATCATGCGCATCGGCCATCATTCGGATAATCTTTTGCGCGACGTTACGCGGGTAATCTATTCGGCGGCAGCAAAAGAGGATAACCCGGAATTAAAGGAGGCGCGCCGGCGCGGGCTTACGTGTATGACATACGCCGAGGCGTTGGGGGAGCTGACGAAGCAATATATAACAATCGGCGTTTCGGGCGCGCACGGCAAGTCCACCACAACGGCGCTTTTGTCTTTGATGCTCGTGCATGCAGGGCTCGATCCTACGGTGATTATCGGCACGCGTCTTGCGGAGTTCGGCGGTAAGAATGTCCGCATCGGGAAGAGCCGATATTTGGTAATCGAGGCGGATGAGTGGAATAAGTCGTTTTTCCATTACGCGCCGCAGGTGGCCGTTATCACGAACGTGGACGCGGAGCATTTGGATACGTATAAGAACCTCGCAGGCGTTATTAAGGCCTTTAATAAATACGTTACGGGCTTACCCAAGGAGGCAACGATAATTGTGAATGCGCAGGATAAAAATACGACATCTGCGATTAAAGGATGTAAACGCACAATCGTTAAGTTCAACGAAAAGGGCAAGCACATGCCGAAGTGGCCGCTCGAAGTGGCAGGGCATTTTAATCAGCTTAATGCGGAGGCGGCGTATCGCGCAGCGGCAGTACTTGGCGTTACGCGGAAGGTTGCGAGTGAAGCCGTGGCGAAATTCAAGGGTTCGTGGCGCCGCATGGAGCCGCTTGCTCCGCGCGCAGGCACGGAAGTTTCCGGCACGTTTTTTGCCGACTATGCGCACCACCCAACGGAGATTGGGGCGACGATCGGGGCGTTTAAGGCGCGGTTCCGCAGTGTCGGAACGACCAAAGGTAAAAAAATATTCGTCGTTTTCCAGCCGCATCAAGTAGCGCGCCTTACGGCGCTTTTCCCTGCGTTCGTAAAGGCTTTCGGCGAAGCCGATCAGGTTGCGATTCTTCCCGCATATCAAGTGGCAGGCAGGGAGGTGAAGGGCGGCAAATCATCGGAAGATTTGTATAAAGGCATCATAAAGCTCCGTGGAAAAGCCGCGGAAGGAACGGTATTCTATTTGAAAAATATCGCCGAATCGCTTAACCTGATCGATAAGCAGGTTGTCGTTTTCATGGGCGCAGGCGCTATAGATGCCGAAGTCCGCGAATATTTCGTTTCGCAGTTGTTGCCGAAATAGCTTAGTGGCAAAGCACTCCCTTGGTAAGGGAAAGACCCGAGTCCTATTCTCGGTTTCGGCTCCAAAAAAAAGTCCCTGCCGCACCATCATTGGTGGACAGGGAGCTCCGAGGGCGACCGCATCAAGTCGCCGCTCTTGTAGTGATCATTGTGGATTTCACGGTAAAAGAGAACGTCTGGAGGTTCCCCGATCCATCAATTTTCGGAGTCGTGTTCCAGTGCTGGCGAAACGCATGTTTGAGTCCGCTGTTTACGGTTCTTCCCCATGTGACAGGAACGACGATTGTTTCTCCTGCTTGAATTTTTTTGTCTCGGATGTGCTGAAGAATAAAACCAATTACCTCGGGAACTGTCCTCATACGCTCTTCCTTTCAAGTGAAAGATGGGGGATCGGTACTGTGTATACTATAGCCCGTTTAGCATTATTTCGTCAATAATTAGGCAGGATTGATTTATCGGCTGTTTTACCGTATACTAGGAGGACTTATATGGCGAAATCGAAGTTTTCGGAAAACCTCATAAAGATGAAATGCGGCACCTGCAGCCGTATCGGTTATCATACCCGCAAGAACAAGAAGACGAACGAGAAGAAGCTCTCGCTCTCGAAGCATTGCCGCTTCTGCCGCGTGCATACGACCTTTAAGGAATCGAAGCGCTAATGCGCGGAATCAAAAAAGACCCTTGTTTCAAGGGTCTTTTTTGCTGTATGATATGTTCTGAAAGACGCAGGGGGTATCGTTCAATGGTAGGACTTTAGTCTCCAAAACTAATAACCTGGGTTCGATTCCTAGTGCCCCCGCCATCGTGTACGAATGTCGTGCAAAGCCTTGTTTTCGCTTGCAGCAGAGCAGGTTATTCTCGGTTCTAACGCAAGGTATTCCGTTTCAAGCGGTTTATAGCCGTTTATAATCGGTTGCAGCCATTCGTTCGCTTCAATAGTGAGTTTGCCGTCTTTCAGCAAAAAGTTCTGACCCATTGTGTATAAGATCTCGCGTTTGGTTTGCAGCTCGCCTGTAACGAAGTTGTGGCGGGCGTATGTTGCGAAGTTGAACGCTTCCTCGCTCAGTTC
>SXGR01164767.1_pt1 | contig 10593 bp, 12 predicted proteins | sample 3174711 | NCBI WGS metagenome assembly SXGR01 (sample SAMN11356860, study PRJNA531348) | freshwater metagenome | isolation source: freshwater sample F1-60 | place: China: Fuxian Lake, Yuxi | collected 2017-12-25 | reverse complement strand
TTGGGCTCGTCCAGCACCACGAAGCGCGGCCGGCCGAACAGCGCGCGGGCGAGCCCGATCGGGTCGAGGCCGAAATGCCCGTAGAAGCGCCGGTCCTCGGTTGCCATCACCGCCTGGGGCAGGCTCTTCGGCAGCTCGGCCAGCGTCGCCGGCCTGCCATGGACCTCGCCCGAGCTCGCAAAGACGGTGCCGTCGGCGAGAGCGAGCCGGATCGAGGGCTTTCGCCCGCTGTCCTCGAGGCTCGAAATGTCGGGGAGGGTCAGCGCGAAATAGGCGACGACCGCGGCGACCGCGACCGCCCCCCAGATGCCCGCGACCAGGCCCCAGCGGAAGGCGAGGGACAGGGTCGCCTTCCAGTCGACGCGGCTCTTGCGCTTTCGCGCCGGACGCTTGGATCCACTGCTCTGGGAGCTGACGGCCACGGGCTCCCGGATATCACGATTCGTTGCCACGCCAGAGCCTCGCCGGGGATTGCGGCGTTATAACGGCGTGGCCTCCGCCGGCGATCCGTCATGATCGCGACGGTATCTTAAGCCTGGATTAACCGTCGTACCCTAGGGTAGACGCCGTTGAACCGGTCCTCCGGCCGCATCGTGTTGGGTGGATGTTGAGGTCATGTCAGCCGTCGCTCTCGAGAACCGCACCGAAAGCCGGCCGGTCAAGATCCCTTTCCGGGTCAGGTTCTCCGCCTGGTGGCAGGGGTACGACCCGGCCGACGTCTATGCCGGCGACCCGGTCGCGCTCGAGTTCGACACCGGGCGGCGGAAGGCGGCACCGGTCGCCAGCGCCGGGCCGCCCAAGAAGAAGGTGCCGCTGTGGACCGCCGACCGCATCCAGGTGGCCGAGCGTCTCTGGGGCGCCGGCATGCATACGCCCGGCGGCGATGCCCATGTGCAGACGCTGGTGAAGCCCTTCGGCCTCAACCCGACGATGACCGTGCTCGATCTCGGCGCCGGGCTCGGCGGCTGCTCCCGCAGCATGGCCAAGACCTACGGCTCGTGGGTCACCGGCTTCGAGCAGTGGCCGATCCTGGCCGAGGCCGGGATGCTGCGCTCGCGCATGGCCGGCCTCGACAAGAAGGCGCCGATCGAGCTCTACGATCCGCTGACGACCCAGCTGAAACCGCGCGGCTACAACTGCGTCTTCGCCAAGGAGTCGTTCGTCACCCTCGCCGACAAGGCCCGCCTGGTCGAGCAGATCGCCGGGACTCTGCGTCCCGGCGGGCAGCTCTGCTTCACCGACTACATGCTGCCTGAATCGGCGAAGCCGACTCGGGCGGTCGACCTGTGGATGGCGAACGAGCCACAGGAGCCCTTCCCCTGCTCGTCCCAGGACATCCTCGACCTGCTCGCCCACCACAAGCTCGATGTCCGCATCGCCGAGGACATCACCGACATGCACCAGGCGCTGATCCTGCAGGGCTGGCGCGACCTGACCCAGGCGCTGGCGCCGGGCTCGGTCGCGCCCGAGACCCTGCCGCATCTGGTCAACGAGGCCGAGCTCTGGGCCAGGCGCGGCGCCGTGTTGCGGTCGGGCGACGTCCGGGTCTACCGTTTCTACGCTCTCAAGGCAGGCGATCCGGTCAGCTGATCCTCGGCACCGTCGCCGCCCTCACCCGAAAGACGGCCGGCGCATGCTCAAGGATCGACGCGGACTCGATGTTTCGACCGACAATCCCCAGGCGCTCGCCGCCCTCGACGACATGGTCGATGGCTACGTCACCTTCCATGTCGACACCACCCGCCGCCTTGGCGACGCATTGAAAGCCGATCCCACGTTCTTCCTCGCCCATGTGCTGAAGGGCGGCATGGCGCTGCTCTCGCTCAATTCCAAGAATCTCGACCGCGCCAGGACGGCGCTCGCGCATGCCGCGACGCTCGGCGCCAGCGCGACGCCGCGCGAGCGCCGGCATCTCGAGGCGTTCAACGCCTGGGCCGCCGGCGACATCGATCTCGCGCTCCGCATCTGGGAGTCGATCCTCGCCGTCCACCCGACCGATCTGCTGGCGCTCCGCCTCGCGCATTTCCATTACTTCTGGCTCGGCCGCACCGCACGGATGCTGGATTCGGTCGTCGCCGCCACGCGCGGCTGGACGAGCGACACGCCTGGCCGCAGCTGGGTCGCCTCGATGGAAGCGTTCGGGCGCGAGGAGTGCGGCGAGTATCCCGAGGCCGAGCATCTGGCGCGCGAAGCCGTCGCCTACGACCGCAACGACCGCTGGGGCATCCATGCGGCCGCCCATGTGCTGGAGATGCAGGGGCGCGCCGCCGACGGCATCGCCTGGCTCGACGAGAACATCGCCGCGCACGCTCAGGCCAACAACTTCACCTTCCATCTCACCTGGCACCGGGCGCTGCTGCAGCTCGAGAAGGACGGGCCGGACGGGCTGCTCGCCTGGTACGACACCAAGATCCGCGACCACGCCTCGCCGCTGATCCAGGCGATCCCCGATCTCTACATCGACCTGCAGAACGCCGCTTCGCTGCTCTGGCGGCTCGAGCATCTCGGCGTCGATGTGGGCGCGCGCTGGGGCGAGCTCGCCGAGAAGGCGGAGCTAAGGATCGGCGACGGCTCCAACCTGTTCACGCTGCCGCATCTGGCGATGGCGCTCGCCGCCGACGGGCGCTTCGCTGCCGCCGAACGCTTGATCGAAGGCGCCGGCGCGATCGAGGGCGCGACGCTGGGGCCGGTCGGATCGGGCATCGCGATGCCGGCCTGCCGTGCCGCCGTTCATCATCGCCGCGGCGAATGGAAGGAGGCCGTGCATGCGCTGATGCCGGTTCGGCACGATCTCTGGCGGCTCGGCGCCAGCCACGCCCAACGCGACGTGCTGTGGCAGATGCTGGTCGATGCGGCGCGGAAGGCCGGCGACGCCGACGCGGTCGCGACGCTGATGATCGAGCTGACGGCGATGCGCCCGGTCCCGGCCGAGCAGCGCCGCGCCTATTCGCGCGCCGCCTGAGAGCGATAGACGATCCAGTAGACGACTAGCCCGGTCGCGCTCGCGATCAGGCCGGCGAAGATCGCGTCGGACAGGACGTGGCCGCCGGCCGACATCCGCGCGACCGCCATGCCGGTGCCGAGGCCTAAGCCCGGCAGCATTGCCAGCCAGCGACGACGGCGCACCAGCAGTCCCAGCGTCGCCAGGCCGAAGGCCATCGCGACCTCGCCGGACGCGAAGGAGCAGTTGCGCCGGCACTGATCGGTCGGCACCAGCACCGGCGTGAAGACGCGATCGCGGCCGAACTCGACGATCTGCGAGGGCCGCGCGCGGCCCCAGTATTCCTTGAGGCCCGCATTGACGATGAGGCCCGGCCCGAGTGCCAGCGCCAGAACCAGCACGAGTGCCGCCCGTCCGCCGCCCGGCTTCCCCATCAGGCGGCCCAGCAGCCACATCGCGACGGCGGCGGCCGGCAGGGTGAAGACGATCACCGAAAGCAGGCGGCGGAACCCTTCGACACCCGGCTGCTCCGAGCCGATCCAGCGCCCGTCGCGGAAGAAGAAGCGCGCGGCCGCGAGGTCGATCTCGGGCCACCTCATGAAGACGATCGCGGCGACGAGAAATAACGCGAGATGGATCAGTGCCCAGCGCCGAAGCAACCCTCTCTCACCGAAGAGCCGCGCAAAACTCGGGCCCTCTCTCCCGGCGAAGCCGGGGGAGGGTTGGGGTGGGGGCGAGCGAAGCGAGGATTGGACGTGCTGGTCTCGGTGGTCGGCGACCTCGCGATGCTGCGCATCGCTCGCCCCCACCAAGCGACGACGCGACGCGGCGTCGCCCACCTCTCCCGCGTACGACGCGGGAGAGGGTCCTGATGTGCGCTTCGCCGTAGTCTCCGGTGCGAGAGGGCCGGATTTCGAGGTCGGGTTATCGGCCATAGCCCTGGAAACCTTCCAGCAGGAACAAATGATGCGTGCGATCGACATCGCGATAGAGCGGGCGGCCGGCGGTGCCCAGCGGCGTCACCTTGGAGAAGCGTTGCGTGATGTCGTCCGGCTTTGGGTTCGGCGTGACCAGCAGGAATGCCGCGGCCGGCGTCCGCGCCAGATCGGCCGTGAGGTCCCAATGGTCGCGGATGCGGCCCGACGGATTCCACTTGGCCCAGGCGCGCGCCTTGGTGCCGTAGATCATCGTCGCCAGGTCCATCCGGTCCTCCATCAGGAGCACCGCCTTCGGATGTGCGGACAGCACCTTCGCGACATCCTGCCCGAGCGAGCGCCAGCCGAGCAGCCGCTTGAACGGATCGGTTCGCCCCGAAAGCTCGACGCCGGCGAGCCGAACGGCATCGTGATACCCCGCCATCGCGCCGGCGACGGCGAGGTGAATTGCGACCGCCAGTCCGAGCAGCCAGGCGCGGTTGCGCTCGATCGCCCAGGCTGCGACCAGCACCGTCGCCGAGACGTAGAGCGGCGCCGCCCAATTGGCATTGGCGCGCGAGAGGAAGGCGACGACGATCATCATCGCGCCGAGCGGCGCCAGCACCGAGGCCAGCAGCCTTGCGCGCGTATCGGCGATCAGCGGCTTCGGCCGGGCGAACGCGATCAGCAGGATCGCGAACGGGATCAGGCCGAAGACGCCGAATTGCGAGAGGATGAACTCGACGCCCTTGAACGGGCGGGTCAGCGCGCCGGCGAGATTGGCATTGTCGGCGGTGTGCTTGTAGCTGACGAAGGCGTGCTCAAGGTTCCATACCAGGTTCGGCAGGTAGCAGAGAAAGGCGACAGCCAGCGCCAGCGCCGGCCCGCGCCAGGAGACGCGCCGGCGTTCGTCGGGGCTGAGCGCGAAGAAGAAGGCCAGGCCGACCGGGAACATCGCCATCGCGTACTTCGCGAGGCTGCCGAATCCTACGATCAGGCCGAGCGCCAGCCACCAGCGCGCCTCATCGCGCTCGGCCAGGCGGACCGCGATGTAGAGCGCGGCTGCCCAGAAGGCCAGCAGGAAAGGATCGGTCGAGATCAGCAGCGAGGAGACGAAGACCGCCGGCAGCGTCGCGTAGAGGATCGCCGACCACATCCCGACACGCGGCCCGTAGAGCCGCTGCCCGACCGCATAGAGAACAAGGGCCGTGACCGCATGCGCGAGCGGCGAGGCCACGCGGACGCCGAAGGTGCCGTCGCCGAAGATCGCGGTGCTGGCGTGGATGATCCAGGCGACCAGCGGCGGCTTCGAGTAGTAGCCGAGCGCCGGATCCAGCGACCACACCCAGTACTGCGCCTCGTCGCCCGAGAGGTCGTAGCGGTCGAGCGCGAGCATGATAAGACGCGCGAGCGTGACGACGGCGACGACGGCGAGCGCGATGAGACCTGAGGGTGATCCGCTCGGTGTCACTGTGCGGCGCGGCGCTCTTTGCGGATGAGCCAGAGATTGCGGGCGTAGACGACGAGCCCCCCGGCCTGCCCGGCGATGATCACCGGATCGGCGCGGTGGATCGCGTATGCCAGCAGCGTCACACCGCCGGCGACCGAGAACAGCCAGAAGGCGAGCGGGATAACGCTCTTGCCGACGCGCTCGCTCATCACCCACTGGACGATGAAGCGGGCCGAGAACAGCGCCTGGCCGGCGAAACCGATCGCCAGCCAGATCGGCTCGATGTCGAAGTTCATCGCTTTAGGTCTCTTCTCTTGCGTCGATGGGCAGGCGCGAGCGGCGGATCAGCCACCACACGCCGACGAGGTCGAGGAGCCCGGCCTTGAGCCGCCCGAAATTGGTGTAGTTCGACCGCCCGGCGCCGCGCGGGCGATGGTTGACCGCGACCGAGACGACGCGGCCGCCATGGCGGCGGACCAGCGCCGGCAGGAACCGGTGCATATGATCGAAGTAGGGCAGCTCGAGGAACAGCTCGCGCCGGAAGATCTTGATGCCGCAGCCCGAGTCCGGCGTCTCGTCCTTGAGGAAGGCGGCGCGGATCCGGTTGGCGAGCCGGGAAGCGATCTTCTTGGACGCCGTGTCCTTCCGATCGACCCGGTGGCCGGCGACCATGTCGGGCCGGGGCTCGGCCTGGAGCCTTGCCCACATCTGAGGCAGGTCGGCCGGATCGTTCTGCCCGTCGCCATCGAGAGTGGCGATCCATTCGCCCCTTGCCCGCCTGACCCCGGTCCAGACCCCGGCGCTCTGGCCGCGATTGGCGGCATGGCGGATCAGCCGGAGGCGCGGCAGGCGGGCTTTCGCCGCCTTAAGCATATCTCCAGTTGCATCTGTCGATCCATCGTCAATTACAAGAATTTCGAAGTCGAAGCGCCCGGCCAGCGCCGCCTCGACCTCGTCGACCAGGGGCACGATGTTGTCGGCCTCGTTCTTGACCGGGATGACGACCGAAAGCTGCATCGGAATGGCTGGTTTTGGGGGCGGCCCGGCTTGTCGCATGGCGAGCGGGCGAAGACAACCACCGGCGGCCGAGCAGGCGTTTAGGCAATTGACTTGCGGTTGTTTAGCCAAGGGCCTAAGGTTCCCGCTCCATGAGCGTCCAGCTTCCCACGCCCCCGATTCAGCCCCAGACGGTGAACCCGTTCACCGCGCGGCCAGTCGAAGTGCGCGAGCCCGCCGCGCGCACCGTGACGCGGACCGCCGTCGGCTCGTCGCGCGAGGCGCAGGAGAACCGGGACGAACGCAACAACCGCGCCGAGACGACCGAGAACCGGCGCGCCGACAACCTGCGCTCGGTACGGTCCGCCCCTCGCGGTGGCCGCGGCGGCAACGTCGACATCGAAGCCTAGAGCTTCTCCCTTTCGTCGACGTCGGCCTGGCCCTCCTCCGGAGGGCCTTTTCATTTCTGCCCGCCTCTCCCAACGACCCTCATTCTCCAAACGACAGGGAGCCGCCAGATGACCTCGCTCAAAGACAAGGCCCGCCGCTTCTCCGAGATGCACGCCGCCCCCGGCATCATCGTGCTGCCGAATGCGTGGGACATCGGGAGCGCGATCATCATGGCGGACGCGGGCTTCCCGGCGATCGCCACCACCTCTGCCGGCGTCGCCTTCGCCCAGGGACTCCCGGACGGCGAGAAGATCGCGAAGGAGAGGATGCTGGAGATCGTCGCCGGCATCGCAGCATCGGTGCCGGTGCCGGTGACCGCCGATCTCGAAGCGGGATACGGGCCGAAGCCCGAGCACGTCGCTAGGACCGTGAAGGATGCGATCGATGCCGGCCTCGCCGGCTGCAACATCGAGGATACGCTGAACCGCGGCGGCAAGAAGCTCTACGACTTCGAAGCATCCGTCGACCGCATCCACGCCGGCGCCGAGGCGGCGAAGAAGGCCGGCGTCGCCTTCGTGCTGAACGCGCGCACCGACGCCTATCTGATGCAGCTCGGTGATGCCAAGACCAACTTCGCGGAGTCGGTGAAGCGTGCGAACGCCTATCTTGCCGCCGGCGCCACCTCGGCCTTCGTGCCCGGCCCGCAGGACGAGAAGACGGTGACGCAGCTCGCCCACGAGATCGACGGGCCGCTCAACATACTCGGCGCCTTCGCCGGCCGCCCGAGCCCGCTCACCGTCGCCGATCTCAGGAAGATCGGCGTCAAGCGCATCAGCATCGGCGGCAGCCTCACCGGCGCGGTGCTGGGCTTCATCCGCCGCGCTGTCGGCGACCTCAAGACGAAGGGGGCCTTCACCTACCACGAGGGCGCGATGACCCACGCCGACTCGACCCGGCTGTTCGAGAAGTACGCGCCGAAGCGCTAACGCTTCTTCGGAGCCGTCGTCTTCGCCTTCGCTTGCTTCGGCGGCAGCGACGCGACGTAGGCGCGCGCCTTCTCGATCCACGCGCCGACTGCGCGCGTATCGGCGAGCAGATCCGGCGGCACCATCATGAACGCGCCCATCGGCCGTCCCGGCATCGGCTCGAAGCGGGACGCGCCGTGCTCCTCCGCGAGCACGCGCCGATCCTTCTCGGCGAGCTTCAGCACGAGGCTCTCCTGATGGAGGCCGGCGAAAAGGTTGCCGTTAACGAAGGCCGCCGGATAGCCGAACATCTTGCGGCGCTCGATCGTGCCGCCTGCCGGCAGGAGCCGGTCGAACCGAGCGGTCAGCTCCGCCGATGACTTCTTCCAGGTCACGAGTGGCAGCACTCCATCGCCGCCGGCATCTTGCGGCGGCCATACCTGTACCGCGGCGACCACTCGCCGACACCCTCGGGCAGCATGTCGAAGATGTGCCAGATTTGGGAGAAGTCGTCGCCGGGGCCGAACTCGGCGTCGGAGACGCGGAGGATCTTGCCGTTCTCGCGTTTGAACACCGAGATGCCGGGCCGCCATCCCGCCTCGGGCGAGCCGTAGCCCATGTCCCTGGCGAAGGCGCTGCCCTTGTGGCTCAGCATCGGGAACTTCCAGCCGCGGCTCCAGGCGAACTTCTTCTGCGCCGCGGGCGTATCCGGGCTCGTCACCACGAAGGCGGCGCGGTCGGCGAGATGATCGTAGACGCCATTCACGCCGTCGGCCCATAGCGTGCAGTAGGTGCACGAGCGGCCCATGTTGTGGACGACGAACAGCTCGTCCTTGTCGCCGAACAGATCGGAGAGCCGGACCTTGCCGCTGCCGTTGTCGAGCACGTAGTCCTCGACCTCCTCCGGCGCCAGGGATGCCTGCACCTTCCGCATCTTCTTGCGGATCTGCGCGATCTCCTTGCGAAAGTCCCGAAGCTGCCTGGTGCCGTGGGTATAGTTCATCGCCTGCCTCCTTTGCGGCTGCGGCCAGCCCCGTTCGGCCCGCCGAGCCAGGCGGCGAGCGTATCGAACTGGGCCTGCCAGTATTTGGTGTAGCGGTTGATCCAGACGGCAGCGGCGAAGATCGGTCCGACCTCGAGCCGGCAGCGGCTGACGCGCCCGGTCCGCTCCTGGCGGATCAGCCCGGCCTGCACCAGCACCTGGATATGGCGGGAGACCGCCTGCAGCGAGATCGCGAAGGGAGCCGCCAGCTCCGAGACCAGCAATGCCGGCCCGTCGAGGCGGACGAGGATGGCACGCCGGACCGGATCGGAAAGCGCGAAGAAGACCCGATCGAGCCGTTCCTCCTCCAGGCTCTCCCGGGTTTCCGCGGTCGCGTCGATCAGGGCTGCCTTGGTCGATGCCATGGCGGCGATATTATCAACACATCAGTTGATAATCAACCGGCCGATTGATTAATCGTCGCCCGCCTCGCGCCGCTCGCGGGCAAGGAGCGCCGCCTTCCGTTTCGGGCCCCAGCGGTATCCCCCGAGGTCGCCGCCGGTATGCACGACGCGATGGCAGGGAACGACCAGCGGCACCGGGTTGGTGGCGCAGGCCCGCGCCACCGCGCGCACCGCCCGCGGATTGCCGATCCGGGTCGCGATGTCCTTGTAGCTCGCGGTCTTGCCCGGCGGGATCCGCTGCAGCTCCTGCCAGACGCGGCGCTGGAACGCGGTCGCGCGCACGTCCAAGGGCAGCGACAGGTGCGGCAGCTTGCCCGAGAGATGTCGGACGATCGGGTCGACGTAAGCGCCGAGCCCGGACTCGTCGCGCTCCAGGCTGGCGCCGGGGAACTCGGACCTGAGCGCCCCGGCGAGCCGGTCCTCGCCGGCGCCGAGCGCGATCATGCAGACGCCGCGCCCGGTCGCGGCGACCATCAGCAGATCGAACGGCGTCTCCCTGATCGCGAAGCGGATGTCCTCGTCGACTCCGCCCTTGCGGTAACGCGCGGGCGTCATGCCGAGTTCGGCCTGGGCCTTTTCGTAGAGGCGGCTGGCCGAGCCGTATCCCGCGCCGTACATCGCCTGGGCCACCGGCTCGCCCTTCTTGAGGTCGGCCTTCAGGCGCGCGACGCGCCTGGCCTCGCCATAGGCCCTTGGGCTGATGCCGACGATCTCGGTGAACAGGCGCTGCAGGTGATGCGGGCTGACGCCGACCGCCTTGCCCAGAGCCGGCAGGGTCGGAATCGAGTCCGCCGCATCGATCAGGCGGGCCGCCCTGCGGACGGCGATGACGCGGGGGTCGGCGCTCTCGGCCGTGTTGGGCCGGCAGCGCTTGCAGGCCCGGTAGCCGGCCCGCTCGGCCGCTTCCGGGACCGGATAGAACTGGACATTCTCGCGTTTCGGCCGCCGGGCCGGGCAGGACGGCCTGCAATAGATGCCGGTCGAGGTGACGGCGGCGACGAAGCTGCCATCGGCGCCGGAATCCCGGGCTTCGAAGGCGGTCCAGAGCTGGTTCGAATCCATGGCGGTCTCCATGGCCCATACCTAGGGCCCCCGGCCCCCCGTTGCTATCCGAAGCTTGCGCCGAATAGGGGCTTCTTAGGTGTCATCCAACCGTCATATGATGGCAAGAAGAACGCCATCGAACGGCCGCATAACAGGCCATCCAACCGCACCACAGGGAGATCGCCCATGATATCGCGTCGGAACATCCTCGCCCTCTTCACCGGAGCCGCCGTCAGCCTCTCGGCCGGGGCCGCCTCGGCCCAGGTCGAGATCCAGTGGTGGCACGCCATGGGCGGCAACCTCGGCGACGCCGTTACCGCGCGGGCCGACAAGTTCAATACGGAACAGTCGGCCTACAAGGTGAACCCGGTCTTCAAGGGCTCCTATCCCGCGCCCCTGACCGCGGCGATCGCCGCCTTCCGTGCCAAGCAGAACCCGCACGTCGTC
>SXGR01233797.1_pt1 | contig 10597 bp, 8 predicted proteins | sample 3174711 | NCBI WGS metagenome assembly SXGR01 (sample SAMN11356860, study PRJNA531348) | freshwater metagenome | isolation source: freshwater sample F1-60 | place: China: Fuxian Lake, Yuxi | collected 2017-12-25 | reverse complement strand
AGCGCCGAGGGGGATTTCCCCGTCCGGTTCTTCGAAGAGCTTGGTCGGTTTTTTCTCTTTCTCAACAGCGAGAACGGAGGATCGCATGTTTAAATGAGTTTCAAGCGTTGCCGTTGAAATCATCGCGAGCACAAATTCCCTTCGCGTAAGAGAGGTGGGAAGCGGATGCGTTCTTTCGGTACTCGGAATGTTTTCCATAGGAGATTGGAGAAGCGATACCGTCAGGGTATCAGGGTAATGACCGGACGGAATAATATTCCTTCCATGCTCGCACTCTTGATCTTTCTGTTGAGGAAAAGTCATGACTGCGCTTTTTTCTCAGGCCGCATCAGTTCCGTCATTGCTTTTGATATTTCTACTATGAAATTCTCCCTAGAAAATCTTTTCGCCTGCGCCAAACATGCATCTTTTGAATACATTTCTTGATCAAACTTTTCAATGATTTCTTGAAGAGAATCTGAAGTCGGTTCATCAAAAAATTCCCCCGTACTTCCTTCCACGATGGATTCCAGCGCTCCACCCGATCGATAGGCGATCACAGGGGTGCCGCACGCCATGGATTCGACCGGAACCAATCCGAAGTCTTCGTCGCCGGGGAAGATCGTCGCGATTGCCGATGTATAGAGATCTCTGAGCTCATCGCCCTGTCTCCATCCGTAGAATTCCACTGTCGGTCCTGCAAGTTTTTTGAGTCTCTTCATATCAGGTCCTTCGCCGACTATTTTCAGATGCTTCCCAAGTTTGGTACATGCTTCTATCGCGAGATCGATCCGTTTGTAGCGGACAAGAGAGGAGACAATCAGAAAGTAGGAGAAGGGACGAGAGATAGGGTTAGGGTTAGAAGGACTGAGCCAAAAATCATCGATCGGCGGATACACGACGTCGCTTGTTCTCCGCCAGTAGAGCTCGATTCGCCGCTGTACCGCTTTCGATGCCGCAAGCAGCTTGTCCGGCCTATCGGCTGCTTCACTGTCCCAGATACGGAGCGTATGGAATACACGGGAGAGGTAGATTTTTCTCAGGAATCCGAATGGCCCTTTCGATGCCTCGCGCATGACATCGTGTGTCCTATCCCACAGGTAGCGAGCGGGGGAGTGAACGTAACAGAGGTGTTTCGGGTTACTATTCGTGATGATGCCGTGCGCGAAGGCCGATGAGGTGGAGATGACGAGATCGAACTGCGAGAAATCCCATTCTTCGACCGCACGGGGAAATTGTCTGAGGTAGAGATGGTGGTTGTAGGACCTAAGGAAGGGCTTGATGGAGCTTATTCGTACTCTATCTTTCGGAAACCAGTCGCCGAGTTTTTTCTCGTCGTAGAGAAGCGTGTAGATCGGAGCGTCCGGAAACAGATCGGCGAGAATCCGCAGAACGCGTTCCGCGCCGCCGCGCATGGTTAATAGTTCGTGGACGATAGCAACTTTCATAGAGATTGATCGTAGCGCACTTGCCCTGAGCGACCCCACCTCAGCGGGGGAGTCGAAGGGTGAACAAGGGCAACCTTCATCATCTCAAGCATACAGTGTTTTCATTTTCTTGACTTCCTCCGGAAAATGATGAAAATGCCGTCCACTATGAATAGGAATAATTCCATGCTTCCGGCTTGTACTCCAGATCGTTTGCGCGATAAATCCGACGTTGTGCCTCTCGTGGATCAGTCTGATTTGGCCCTGTTGAGTGAAGATGCATTTCGCGCATTGCAGTTACAAATTCAAAGCGAGCTGAGTGCTGACTTTCACGATTGGGCTACGGCACATAAGGCTGGGCCGGTCGATCGTCGGTTTGTTTGATCAGATCGCTGCCTGCACGCTCTTTGCGATTTTTGCCGCGAGCATCTTTGGGATAAAGCGTGTCATGAATGCTCCGAATCTGTTTCGAAGCCCTGCAACGATGAGAGGCTTTCCGCCCTTCATCGCTTTGTAACCGATGGTTGCAACAGTCGCCGCATTCATCGATCCGAGGCGGAAGAGCCGTGAATTCCCAAGGTTCGCGTGTGTTTCAAATCCTGTCTTCGTCGGACCGGGGCAGAGGCATGAGACGGTGATTCCGGTTCCTTTCAGTTCTTCGGACAGCGCGAGTGAGAAGTGCATCACGTACGCCTTGCTCGCGTAGTAGACGGCCATCAGCGGGCCCGGCTGAAAGGCCGCGGTCGATGCGATATTCAAAATCTTCCCGCTTCCCCGTCTCACCATCGAGGGTAGAAGACGCTTGGTGAGTTCGGTGAGTGCCGCGACATTCACTGCGATCAGATTCTTTTCCTGCTCATATCCTGTTTCGTGGAATAGTCCGTACGCACCGAATCCCGCGTTGTTGATGAGGATATCCGGTTCAATGTTTTTTTCTTTCAGCTCCAGAGTCAGTTTTCGGACCGCATCGGCGAGGCTGAGATCGTGGGAGAGCACCGTCACGCGAATGTGATGTTTCCCTTCCAGCTCCTTTCCGAGTGCCTCAAGTTTTTCTTTGCTGCGGGCGACAAGGACGAGGTTGTTTCCGTCTGCAGCGCAGAGACGCGCAAATTCTTCGCCGAGTCCGCCGCTTGCACCGGTGATGAGGGTTGTTGCCATCGGAGCGAGGATAGCGGATGCAGGAAGCATTGTCCGTACATCCGACTTCATCGTTACCGTTTTCTTGCCTTTCTCTTGAGGAAATATCCGTTCATTTCGACTTCCTCTCTTTTTTTTCTGTTCAAGCGCTCGCCGGCTGTGAATACTGCGCCATTCTTTTTCATGGAACGATTCGAGTCGTCACCGTCGGCACACACGCACTTTCCAAGGCTTTCCAAGACTCCGCTCCGTTCCGAGTGGCAAGGCCGCGGCTTTTTCGATGAGCTTTTTGAGTGGGACACGGATACGGTTCTGGATTCGGATAAAGCAGAAGCAGTAACTTTCGACTCCAGGGAATCATTGCTGCGGCTTTTGGCGGATTCCAAAACAGAGAAGCAGACAAAACAGCCCGTGAAGGCCGGCGAGCCTGCGGATCATCTGCCGGGCTGGGTTCATGATTTTGATTCACATCCCATGCCATCGCAGTCTGTGCCTGAAAGACTTAAGCGGAAACAGAAGCTGGGGCTGCTTGGAGATCTTCGTCAGAAGCAAAATATTGCAGGAAGGATGTCGAATCACACCTGAATGCCTTTTCTTTTAATGTAAAGTTTGCTATACTAGTGATGTCATCGGGTGAAGAGAGTTCATTCTTTCCTCCTCCGAAGACCAAAAACAAACACGGTCCCGGTAGCAATACCCGAGGCCGTTTTGTTTATGGGTTGAAAATTCTTCGCTATCATTCTTTTCTTTTCCATGAGTATTGCCCCATTCCAACCGGCGCAGCAGAAAGAAGAGAGCACGCTCTATACATGGGATATAAAAGAGAAAGGGTAGTTCTTCATGTTCTCTTCTTCATTTGTTATTCTTGATACATACTAGGTACGCCAGCGGGTCGGTAGCTCAGTTGGTAGAGCAGTGCCCTTTTAAGGCATTGGTCGAGGGTTCAAGTCCCTCCCGACCCACCAAAATTGACAAATATTAAATTAAGGTTTCGAATATTATTCGTTGGAGAGCATCTGCTTTCCGGCAACGGGCGCGTAGCGACAGTGGTAGAGCGGGCCGATTTATACCGGCTGGTCATGGGTTCGATTCCCATCGCGTCCATTGACCCCAGATTTCTGGGGTCATTTCAATGGATACTTCTTCTTCATTCTGCAATAACGTTTCAGCCATGTCTCACTTCGTCTACATCGCCCGTTGTTGCGACGACTCACTTTACACGGGCACGTGCATCGATTTGAAAGTGCGGGAGGCGAAGCACAATGCAGGGGAGGGCGCGAAGTACACACGGTCACGCTTACCGATTCTTTTCGTTTACCACGAAGAATATAAAACGCTTGGTGAAGCGCGCAGTCGTGAGGCGGCAATCAAGCGGATGACGAGAGAGGAGAAGGTGGAACTTCTTTCGAGCAGAGCTACCATACGTTCATGATCGATTCTCACTGCCATCTGGTTGCTCTTGAATTTTCTTCTGACAGAGATGACGTCATTGCTCGTGCGCACGCAGCCGGAGTAGGACACATGATCACGATTTCAGATGCGATTGAAGATATTCTTCCTTCTCAAAAATTAGCGGAAAAATATGAATACATTTTTTATACGGCAGGTGTGCATCCGCATCATGCATCGACGTTTGATCTGATGAAAGATCTCGAGGCTGTTCGTGCTTTCGCCGCGCATCCGAAATGCAAAGCCATCGGTGAGATAGGGCTCGATTATCACTATATGAACAGTCCCAAAGATTCGCAGCAGCGTGTGTTTGAGGTGCAGCTTGCACTGGCGAAGGAACTTGATCTGCCGGCAGTCGTACACTGTCGTGATGCGGTCGAGGATGTCTGGACGATTGTGAATCATGTTCGACCGAAAAAACTTGTGATTCACTGTTGCACCGAGAAGTGGGAGGACGTGAAGCGGTTTACCGATGCGGGATATTTTCTCTCATTCACGGGTATCGCAACGTACCCCAAAGCTGGGGAAATCAGGGAGACAATCAGACAGTGCCCGATTACTCAGCTAATGATCGAGACCGATTCACCGTTTCTTGCTCCAGTTCCTAATCGGGGGAAGCGCTGCGAACCGGCGTACGTTGCTGAAGTGGCAAAGGTTGTTGCGGAAGTGAAGGCCATGATGATTGCCGAGGTTGATCGCATCACGACAGAGAATGCAGTACAGTTCTTTTCGTTGCGCTCGTAGGTTAACGGATAGACCACTGGCCTCCGAAGCCGGGAATACAGGTTCAATTCCTGTCGAGCGCACCATTATTCAGACGGAGGTAATGGAGCTACTTCGATTTCGCTGACGTATCGTTTCGGCAGATCCTCAAATGCGACGTAGACGTGATCGTCGGTGTGTTTTTTCTTGCCGCTCTCGTCACTCCCTCTGTCCCTGTAGTCCCTTGCGATCTCGAATCCCGGATTCGCATTCCATTGTTTCATATTGAATGACATCCAATGTTCATATTTCTTCATGACGGCCGAGAGTGCCTCTTTTGGCGTATCGAATCCTGTCAGGAATTCCGGGGGTGCGGATCCGTATCCGACGCCGACGGTCACGCCGCTTTGGTTCACGCCCCACCTACTGCCGTTCTTATCAAGCCCGTGCGTTCCGAAGTCGAACACGTCGAATTTTCCCTTCTCATTCATTTCGATCGAGACGCACGTGGCGTGCCAGATCGGATTCGCGGGAATCAGGACAATGAAAGGTTTCTTCTTCTGCTTCAGAAGGATTTCCCTGAGGAGGATCGCCTGATCTTCACAATCGCCGAGCATTTTTCCGTTCTCCGTTCTGCTCAGCGTTTCTTCCGGCGTCTGCCAGTGCTCGCCGAATGATTTCTCCGTTCCCTTTTCCAATGGATCTTTGTCCGGATTCGGAGCATCGTGCGTGTACTCGACGAAGTATCGGAGAAAGAGTGCCAGTCGTTCCGGCGTATGCAGGAGTCGTGACAGTGTTGCGATGTATTCTTCATGCGACAGAGCGTGGTTCTTGTTTTGCTCTTCGGTGTAGAGCCCGACAACGGTTCGCCCATCCGATTCTGTCATCAATGCCTTCTTGTGCAGTGTCTCCAAGTTGTTTCTTTCCGTTAAGAGAGCATCGTACTGCGAATGAAATGCCATGTCGCCTTCGCTGTGATCGAATTCCGCATCCAGTGTCGCCTCTGATCGTTGGAGGATGCCTTCGATGCGTTTGAGTAATGCGTAGTACATATCCATCGATGTGACGATCATTCCATTTCGCATGGCGAATTGATTGACGACCGCATTCCATCGATTCAAGAATACCGCGAGTGCGTTACTTTTAAGTTTTTTCTGCAGCAGGCGGCAGCGAACGTTTATTTCTTCCTGTCTTGCTTCCAGTTTTTCGTGTTGCTTTCTCCAGAGTGGCTTGAGCTTTTCAGTGATCTGGTCAAAGCTTAGTGTTTCCAAAGGTTTTTCCTTTGCCTCGTTCGGAGTTTCTGCAGGGCTTTCCTCGGAGGCGAAGAGATTGGCAGCTCTCAGGCCAAGAACAGATGCGGCTGCGGCAATGCCAGCTTGAATGAAGTATCGTCGATCGCACGTCGCATTGAGCTGGTTTACTTGGGGCGACTCTCGCTCCGTTCTTCTTTGCCTTTCAGCAATCAGGACTTCAGTCAAAGGAGGTTATCGTACTCATACTTCAGTCATCGGTTCAAGAAGCTCCTGCGAGGGGGTTCTTCCGGTCGCTCCCAGATTGATACAATTGCATTTCTGCCCTACACTGGCGCAACTTTATGGACCACGGTGACGTCATTCTTCGGCTCTCAGACATCACGTTTTATTACGATCACCGAAAACCGATTCTCGATGCGGCAAGTTTCTCCGTCAGGGAGAACAGCAAGCTCACGATCATGGGCCAGAACGGTGCGGGGAAGAGCACGATCTTCAAATTGATTACCGGCGAATTGAAGCCTCAGTCTGGGGAGATTCACATCAAGAAAGGCACTACGATCGGTATCGCTAAGCAGGTGATTCCTCACGCAGATCTTGCAAAAACTGTTCGAGAATTTTTCCAGAGCGCATTCAAAGAGAAGAAGCACGATATCGACAAGCACATTGCGAAAGTGCTCGATGTGGTTCATTTGAAAGCTCCTCTCGAAAAAAAGCTCAGTGCATTCTCGGGAGGGCAGAAGGCAAGACTGCTTCTGGCATTCGCGCTCATTCAGGAGCCGGACATTCTGCTCCTCGACGAGCCGACGAACAATCTGGACAAAGAGGGGATCGATCACCTCACGAGTTTCCTCGTCATGTATGAGAAGACGTGCATCGTCATTTCCCACGATGCGGCGTTCCTCAACAGTTTCACGCATGGAGTGATTCATCTCGATACGTTCACTCACAAGGTAACGCAGTATGTCGGTGACTACTTTGATGTCGTGGCGCAGATCAGCGAGCAGATCGAACGCGAGCAACGTCAGAATGCGCGGATGGAGAAGCAGATGCAGGAGCAGAAGGACAAGATCAACTTCTTCTCTCATAAGGGGGGCAAGATGCGAAAACTCGCGAGCAAGATGCGCACAGCCGTCGAAGAAGCGGAGGAAAATATCGTCGATGTGAGGCAAGAGGACCGCACGATTCCGCCATTCACGATCGATGCGGAACCGTTCCCGTTGCCTCTGGTGAAGCTGACGTCCGTCACGATCATGCAGGACCATAAGCCGGTGAAGAAGCGGGTCGACGTCACGGTGAGAAGGAGGCACAGAGTGCTCATCACAGGTCCGAATGGCATTGGCAAAAGCTCGCTTCTCGAGGCGATCGCAAACGGCACAGAGAAGGGTGCCGTCATGACGCCCGGTGTGCGTATCGGGTACTACCGTCAGGATTTTTCAGGACTCCCCATGGACAAGACGCTGTATCAGATTTTGGAAGCTGCCATGGAGAAGCCCGTGCATCAGGAGATCTATGCGACCGCAGCGAGATTCCTGCTTCCCGGTGATAAATTGCAGTCGAAGGCTATCGAGCTTTCAGAGGGTCAGAAGGGCTTACTCTGCTTTGCGCGGTTCATGCTCCAGAGGCCGACGCTTCTCATCCTCGATGAGCCGACGAACCACATCAACTTTCGTCATCTTCCCGTGATTGCGGAGGCACTGAATCAGTACGAGGGTGGCATGATTCTTGTCAGTCATGACATGGAATTCGTGAACCAAGTGACGGTCAACGAAGAATTGAATTTAGGGGAAATTTAGCGGAACGAGCATCTCGCTACTGTTCCCGTCGACAGCTTCCTGCCATCGGTCGTATTCAATTCGAGTTCCCGTGCATCAATATCGAACTTCAATTCCGGTCTCTGTTTTTTGATCACACCCGTCAGAAGTCTTCGGAAACTCTCCGGTGTATCGCCGTGCGCGTAACCGTTCAGGAGCAGGTAAGACGGAGACTCGGAGAGCAGCGTACAGCAATCTTCGAGGAGCGGCGCAAGATCCCGCTCCACTCGCCATGTCTTGCCTGTAGGAGAGTGACCGAACGCGGGGGGATCGAGAATGATCGCATCGTACTTCTTTTCCCGCTTTCGTTCACGCGTCACAAACGTCGGCGCATCGTCGAGGATCCATCGGATGCCGGTTTCCGAAATCGCATTCAACTTCGCATTCTCCTTTGCCCAAGTGATTGCTGGTTTCGAAGCATCGACGTGCGTTACGAAGTGACCGTCTTTTGCGAGAGCGACGGTTGCACCACCGGTGTATGAGAATAAGTTTAAGATTGTCAGAGATGTACCGGATTTTCTTGCCTGAAGTCGTGCCCAACTCCAGTTTTCTCTCTGCTCTGGGAAAACACCTGTGTGTTTATAGGGTGCGAGACGTATGCGAAGCGAGAGATCATCGAACCCGACGTCCCAGTGCTCGGGCAGATTGCTTGTTGTCTTCCAGATACCTTTTCCTTTTTCGCCTTCATAGATTGCATCGGCGCAGTCCCAAAGATCAGGAGTTACCGCAGCAGCACCGAGTGTGCTTGGATCGGGCCTCATCAGTCGGTACGGACCCCATTGTTCAAGACGTTTGCCGAGTCCGAAGTCGAGGAGGGAGTAGAAATTTTCTGCCATGCAGTCATGATACATGCCCTATGGGTCGGCTGCCCTTAAACCTTGCTTTGGGTGAGCAGGAGTACTAGGCTGTTTTACTTATGGAATCTCAAGTTTCATCAGTCTCGGAGAGGCTTTATGAGCCTCTGGCATCTCCGAAAGTGGCACCCATGATCGAGAAGCCGGTACGAAAGAAAACGAAGCAGTCACCTGCCGAGCGAATTTACGGGGAATTGCGTGGAAAAATCGCCGATGTTTTTCCGGATGATGACAATGCCGCGTGGTCGTATAAGCACGAGAATTTTGGGGTGCATACAATCGATCGTCCCTTCGATGATTACGGCAACTGGTATGAGGAGAAATTTCAGGGTTCCGATGATTTCAGCAAGCTCTTCACAAGGAGGCTCTTCCTCGTGTGGGAGGAGATGAAGAAAGAGAAATTCATCGTGAACGGAGACAAGCTCTGGGAGCACCAGAAGGCGCTCTTCGCATGGGTGGCTCTGAATATCTGTACTGGAAGTCGTCTTGAGATGGCGAACCTGCTCCTCCGTTCTCCCTATGGCAGCGGCAAAAGCAAGGTGACCGGTCTTCTGATACGAGCATTCAGGGATGCACAGCTCGATTTGATGCTTCTGCAGGAAGTGAATCACAAAGAAATTCCGACAGGAGCGTTCATCGGAAAGCGCAAGGAGCATGTGATTCAGAATGCGGTGGGTAAGCAGTATGCCGTGCTCGATATCGAGAATCTTGAGCGGTCGGAGATGAACCAATACTGGAAGGATCTTTCCGTGATGTACGGCGAGGCGTTCACCGACCTCTTTGATTATCCCAAGAATGGCGGAAATCCTTTCTATGCTTTGTTTACATCCGATGACGAGAACGAGAGCAATGCCGGCACAGCCGATGAACGTCTTTCACAATATTTTCAGCAGACAGGAAAAACTCTTGGAAAACTCACGCCGGAAAAACGTGCAATGCTTGCTACCGTGAAGGGGCTCATGAACGGCGATATCGTACTCATTCTCAACGAGGAGAATGTGCCCGTTTCTGTCCCTGCACAGCTGCGTGAGCAGAATGATGAAGAGGGAAGAAAGGGCCTTACAGGAGATTCCGCTTTTGCCCTTCGCGAGGGAGAGCACTATCGCATCAAGGCCTCGGACAAGCATCTATCACCCGATCGATCGACCTACACCAGAGAGGTGAACGAAGAAGACCCTGCGCAGTTTGCCGTTGTACATGGAACGGCACTCACCAGAAATCCCGATACGATTCGTCTCGATATCCGTAGGGAGATAGGGGAGCGATGCAGAGGTATGTTCCTCGATGAGGCGGGGCTCCTCAATCCTGCGGTCATCGGAGATTCCGTCACGCAACTCCGGGAAGAGCGTGCAAAAGCGGATGCTGATTCACCTTCATCGGATGCAGAAGTCTCTCATGAACCGATCGTGATCGGCGTGACCGGTCAGGATAAGGGTGTTGCTGGTTGGCAGCGCTCGCCGACGATTTCCGAATCGAAGATGATCGAGCTCGGACTCATGAAGCCGATATCGTTCGTCGGTATCGGTGATCCTAGGAAGCCTGCGTCCCCCGGCTCGGAGCAGGCATGGGCGGCGTACGAGAAGACGATGTTTGAGGACTGTGAAACGGCGGAGATTCTCGGCATCGATCAGCCTCATGAAGTTGATTCGGTCGTCGTTTTGAAGAGAGAGCGTGTGCATGAATATGCCAAGCGCATTCGTCTCGCACATGAAGACAGAAATGTGCCGGTGCAGGTCTTCATTTATTCGTCAGGTGCAGGCAATAGGAAGAACGAGGTGCTGAAGGCTTTCAAGGCTCCGAAGAAAGAAGGCGACCCTAGGCGCGTTCTCGTTGCCGAAGACAAACTCATTGCGGAAGCTCTCACGATTCCGAATGCGCAGTGTTACGACATACTCGACGATGTCAGTGATTTCGATATGGATCAGATCCGCGGACGACTCGGACACGTTCGTGCGTCCGGCACGAAACGGGAACGGGCAGTCGGT
>SXGR01529565.1_pt1 | contig 10599 bp, 11 predicted proteins | sample 3174711 | NCBI WGS metagenome assembly SXGR01 (sample SAMN11356860, study PRJNA531348) | freshwater metagenome | isolation source: freshwater sample F1-60 | place: China: Fuxian Lake, Yuxi | collected 2017-12-25 | reverse complement strand
TATACGAAGAAAATTCAAATCGAATCTCGTATCATTGCTGATATGGTTAGTAATCAAATTATTCCTGCAGCATTAAACTACCAAAAAAGTTTAGTAGAGTCTGTAAGAGGGATGAAAGAAATTTTATCACCAGCAGAATTTAAAGTGGTTGCAAAAAGTCAGTTAGAATTGATTAAAGAAATTTCTGAAAAAGTAACCATTATCAAAACAGAAGCTGATTTAATGACAGAAGAGCGTAAAAAAGCAAATAATTTAGATAATGCTAAAAAACAAGCACATGCGTATTGTGAAAAAGTTAAGCCTTATTTTGAATCGATGCGTTACAATGTAGATAAATTAGAAGGTATTGTTGATGATGCTACTTGGCCATTACCAAAATACCGTGAAATGTTATATTTGAGATAACAATCCTCTTATTTTTTAAACCCTCAATTATAAAGCGTAATTGAGGGTTTTTACTTTATCTATTTTCTAGTTTAACGCAGCCCAATTAAACTGACAATGATCATTATAACAGCGTAAGCTTCCTATTTACAACTGATTTGCGTCAAAAACTAGCCAATAATTAGATAAAATCTAGTATTTTGGAGCAAAAAACAACATGATTATCTGTGAAAATAGGGTTTCTTTTAGACGAAATGGGCCAAAATAATGTTTAAAATTTTTGCAGTTTTAAAAAATTATATATCTTAGCAACTTATAAAGTTTAATTTACCTATGAAAAACTTAAAAAAACTAGCACTAACCACTATCGCTATTATGGCGTTTGTATTTTCTGTGAGCGCACAGAAAAACTATTTAAAGGATGCTGATGTGGCATACGAAAATCATCAATACTTTAATGCTATTGAGCTTTATAAACAAGCTTATACTAAAGTAAAGAAAGCGGATGCTAAATCAAGAATTTTATTTAGAACTGGTGATGCTTACCACCAAATTAATGATTTAAAAGGTGCTGAAACATATTACAGCAAAGCTATTAAAGCAAAATATCCTGATCCAATTGCTATCTTAAATTTAGCAGATGTATTAAAGGCTCAACAAAAATACCCTGAAGCTATTGTAGAATACAATAACTACAAAAAAGAAATGCCTTCTGATGTTCGTGGAGAAAACGGCGTTAAATCTTGTGAGTTAGCTCAACAATGGAAAGATGCAAAAAACACTCCTGAAACTCGTTTGAAAGTTGAAAACATGGCTTTACTTAACTCTAAAGAGTCAGATTTTAGCCCAGCATACTCTGATAAAAAATATACTTCATTAATCTTTACTTCTACTCGTCAAGGTGCTACTGGATCAATTGATATTACAAATGGTCAAAACCACTCTGATTTATATGAAGCTAAATTAGATAAAAACGGAAAATGGAGCACACCAGCACCTTTAGCTACAACAATTGTATCTAAAATGAATGAGGCTTCTGTTTCAGTTTCTAAAAAAGGTGATGTGATGTTTATGACTCGTTGCCCAGAAGCAAAAGGAAAAGTTTTAAAATGTCAATTATACGTTTGTAAAAAACAAGGTCCATCTTGGGCAGAGCCTGAGCCTTTACCATTTAATGTTGATTCAGTAGCATTTGCTCACCCAGCAATTAATGTAGCTGGAGATGTTTTATATTTTACATCTAAGCTTGCTGGTGGTTACGGTGGAAAAGATATTTGGATGAGTACTTACAGCAAAAAAGATAAAGCTTGGGGTCAACCAGTAAACTTAGGGCCAAGTATTAACACTTCTGGTGATGAGATGTATCCATATATGGCTGATGATGACAAAACTTTATACTTCTCTTCAAACTACCATTTAGGTATGGGTGGTTTAGATATTTTTAAAGCAGAGAAATCAACTGACGGTAAATTCACTAAAGCTCCTGAAAACTTAAAATCACCAATGAACTCTGCAGGTGATGATTTCGGTATCATTTTCGAAGGTAAAAAAATCAAAGGTTACTTTACTTCAAACCGTGAAGGCGGAAAAGGAAGTGATGACATTTATTCTTTCATTTTACCACCATTAAACTTTAACTTAACAGGAACAGTTGTAAGTGATGAAAATAATGAGCCAGTTCAAAATGCATCTATTCACTTAAAAGGTTCAAACGGAGATATGTTTGAATTTAATACTGGTGCTGATGGAAAATATAACTTTAAGTTAAAAGAAAATACATCTTACGAAGTAACCGTTGCAACAGGAAAAACTACAGCTTCTAAAAGCTATACTTTAGGTTTCTTAGCTAATAAGGACATGGGTAAATTAACAACTGTTGATGAAAACGAATCAAAAGACTTTGTAAAAGACTTTGCATTAACTCCTGTTAAAGCTGAAATTCGTTTCCCTGCAGTATTATATGACTTAGGAAAAGCAACTTTACGTCCTGAATCAAAAGACTCATTAAACTTCTTATACCAAACTTTAATTGATAACCCTACTATTGTAATCGAATTACAATCTCATACGGATAGCCGTGGTTCTAATACAGCCAATCAAAAATTATCTGAAGAGCGTGCTAAATCTTGTGTAGTTTACTTAAGCGAAGAGAAAAAAATTCCATTAGCTCGTTTAACTTCTAAAGGTTGGGGTGAAGGAAAATTATTGATTAAAGATGCAGTAATTAACAAAGCAAAAACTAAAGAAGAAAAAGAAGCATTACACCAAAAAAATCGTCGTACTGTATTCCGTATTATTAACTGGGATTATGTAGATCCAAATGCTCCTAAATCAGACAAACCAGTTTTCAAACCACAAGTTAAAGGTGAAGAAAACTCTGAAGAATTAGAGACAAACGAAACAAAATAATTTAAATAAATAATTAAAAACCCTCTCAGAAATCTGAGAGGGTTTTTTGTTTAATAATGATTCATCAAATTTTGTTAATTCACCTTTGCATATGCAGTAGCAAAAATAAATAACGTAATTTTGTATAGTAAAAAAAATAGAAATTGTGCGCGATATAGTTTGGACAATAATTGTGATTTGGTTGATTTGGAAAATTTACGATACCTTTAAAAGTATGTCGAAATCAAAAACACAAACTCAAGGCTTTAATAGCAAAACATCCTACCAAAAGGAAGGCGAAGTAAAGATTGAAAAAAACGTAAATCTTAAATCTCATTTCAATCCAAATGATGGTGAATATGTAGATTACGAAGAGGTAAAATAATGCAAAAGTCCTATTTATATATACTCGTACTTTGCATGCTTGCATTAAAAAATTACGCTCAAGAAAATCCAACACCTGCTCCGCCAACTCCACCAATAAACAATCAATCACCCATTGCACCAAAAGACTTTAATAGTTTTAAGGAAAGGCTATATGTATGTGGTAATGTGGGGGCATGGTTTGGCTCAAGTACTTATATTAATATTTCTCCTTTGGTAGGCTGTAAGGTTACAAAAGAACTCTCGTTTGGCGTTACAGGAACATACAACTACTTCAGCCAAACTTATAATGGCCAAAAATTTGTGTCAACCATTTATGGCGGTGGAGTCTTTGGTAGATATTTAGTTTTTGAGAATTTCTTTGCCCAAGTTGGTGCCGAAAGATTAAGTGTCTTAGATTACACATCCCCAGTTCCTAATAGCAGAGCATGGGTAGATAATATTTTAGTTGGTGGTGGTCTCCGTCAAAAATTTTCTGATAACGGAAGTTTTGTAGCAGCTATATTTTATAATGTGAATCAAAGGCCTTTATCGCCTTATCCAAACCCAATTATTCAAATTGGATTTAATATTGGATTATAAGTATATAATCAAAAAATAATTATCATTTTTGTGTTTTAAATTACTCTAGTGTTTGTTTCGGCTGATGTCGAAAAGTATAATGTCCAGGTGTTGGAATGGTATACAAGTACGCTTGAGGTGCGTATGTCGCAAGACGTGGGAGTTCGAGTCTCCTCCTGGATACTGAAGGGGACTTTTCATCGGAGGTGTGAAAAGTCCCCTTTTTTGGGCCCTCCAAATCCCTTGATAATTGCCTAATAAGCGAAAAAATTGGATTAACTTCAGTGGTTCGATATTCGTTACTTTTTGCATCGAACCAAATACCAGATGGAAAAATTAGTTTTTGTATTCTTTGTTTTTGATAGTAATCTCCCAAATCCCATGATGACGTGGCTTTCAAGCTTAGTTGCATAGCGAAATTAATAAGTTCCGAAGGGTTCGATAAATTGTAAGCATGTTCTTCAATCGCTTCTGCAATTTTACTAGCTTCCATTTTAAACTCAGCGTGAAATTTGGTAAATATATCTCTATCAATGTCGCCTAAGGCGTGGCGCTTTTCCAGATTATAAATCTTTTCTTCAATATCTTTTTTCTTCTTTGCTAAAGAGATCTTCTCACCTACTTTATTATCAATCAATAAATCCCAGGTTAACATGAGTTGTCTTTTTAATGGAGCGACATATTCACTAGATGAGGAAAATTCAGAAAGTAACTTACTAAATTTTTCATGCATCATTTTTTGGCTTCGGTTCACTCCTACTCCAATTTTATTGACCTTATAATAGTATAAACCTTTTGACTTGACTATGTATCCGGTAAAAACCTCATTGGTTTCATAGTCCCTTACAAATCCCTTTAATGGAAGATTATTATCGGCTTTATTACTATTTGTCTCTCTTACCTTTCTCGAACGATTAACTTGTAGGAAAAGCTCCTCGCTAATTAATGGTGGATGATTTCCTTTAACGACTTCTCCCTTTAAAAAATTATGTGATAAATAGCCGATGTAAAAAGGGTTCTTAAAAATCTTGCTCAAAAACTGCTTAAAAGCTTCTATCCCACGCTTTTTTAAATAGTCGCTAATCTCATTATAGGAATGGCCCGCTGCTCTCATTTCGAATGCATGTTTAATATGCGGACCATTAGAATCAATAATGATAGTTTGTTGCTTTGAATTTGGAGTGTAAGAATATCCCTTCGGACAATTTCCCAACCATTCACCTCTTTTTAGTTTGGCAGTCATACCATCAATACTCTTTTGTTTACGAATGTCATTATCATATTTATTAAATACGAAATGAATGTTTTGCTGAAATGCTCCAGAGTGAGTATCCGTATCCATATATTGAGTAGTAGATAGAATATTTACTCCTATCTTTTTTAATTCAGAAGAAATGAAAATGGCACTATCGCCAGTTCTACTGAATCGATCTAAACTATATACTATAATGTATGAAATTTTATTTTCCCCCTTTTGAGCTTTCACAAACTTGAGCATGCGGTTAAACTCCTTTCGTTCGTCACTCTTTGCACTTTCATATGTTCCTCCAAAGTATCCACGAACAACGTAACCCTTGTCCTGTGCAAATTTATCGCAAGCTGTTCTTTGCCACTCCAAGCTTTTGTTGTTCTCCATTTGTTCCTTTGAAGAAACGCGTGTGTAAACTACTGCACTTAAAAGCATCTCCAACTTATTTTTAAGTGAGATGCCTTTGGCAAAAAGATTAAGAATATCGATATTATCTTTCATGTTTGTTTCTCTTTTGTTCGGTGAATAGTTCAAATAATATTCGTGAATAGCTTTCTAATGATGCAATTGCAGCATAGCCTTCTTTTTCATCTATAGATTCTAGGCCTGGGTACCGCCTAAGTTCATCTAATGTTAGCCGAGCTCGTTTAGCATCATTAGGAATTACAGCCTTATCAACTCTTTGATTTTTGCCAGAGAACTTATCACTATAGTAACATAGTATAATTACAAATAGAAAAATAAATTCTAAAATAGTTTCTTTTTTCATGTGGTTATTTTTTTAATAAAAGTACTATTTACAGGTTTTAGTCAGAAACTCAGATATTCACAAGCCTCAGTATTTACGGGCATTACATAACATTTATGTTAGATTTTGAACTACAAAAAAACCACCTCATTTTTTTTAGTAAAATGATGTAAGTCTCTGATTATTAGGTGAAAAATTTCACCGATTTTGAAATAAAATGAGCATAGTTTTGACTTATATATTTTAAAAAGTATGTTGAAAACATTTGGTCTTGCTCTAGCACTACTCTGTTATGACCTGTTATTACTGTTTCTCCAATGGGTTGTAGCTTTAAAGTGTTTCTGCCTCGCCAAATGCTAGGATTAAAGGCTCCGGCTATTTCAAATCTTACGGTTTTGTTATTTTTTGTTTCTGTTACCATTTTTGTTTTTACGGTTATCAGTAAACCTTTAATTTCTATTTGTGGAAACGGAGACTTGAACGCTGGTTTGTAGACCAGACTCTTTTTCGGTTCTATCCAAATATTTGCAGAACCCGTTCCGTCAGTATTAACTTTCCAGTTTTCATAATCAACGTAATACTCTTTAAGTAGTGGTTTGATTCTAATTTTGTTTATTAAAAATTCCTGATGCATGCCACTAAAAAGCATCAGGTAATCTATTTCATCCTTATTGTTTTTCATACTGATATGTTTTCAAGGTTAAACCCTAGACGTAATTTACCGTCATGATACTCATTGAAGTATGACTCCACGGCGAAATCAAGATAGCTTAATCGCAATTTGGAGGTAGCTGTCGTTTTAATAATTTTATCAGATAAAGCCCAATAATAAAATGCTCTCTCAGGAGCCTTGTCCATCAAGGCGTGCAGGGCAGGTAAGTCTGTATCTAGGAGATCTTGAAAATTATCGGCACTCATAGACCTTAATTTTTCTATAAATTCAATGGGTTCCCTATTTTGGATTGTTTCTCTCAATGTGGGTAAGAATATCAAATTTGATATTTTAGGGTCATCATTATCGTCTACAAGAATTTTATCTAGGAATTGATTTGAAGAATCCTCTTTCTTAAAATACAATCCGATGCGAATTTTGCTCAATAAATCTCCTGTATTTATTTTTATAGAAAACAGTGTTTCACGAAAGTCATCGCGATTAAGAAAAATTCTTTTAGTTTCCTTTTTGTTGTCCATTAATTGATAGTGAAGATCCACAAACGCCCAATCAAAATTTTCGATGATATTGTTACCTCTTAAAGAAAGAGTTAATCGTAGATTTTCTTCGAACCTATTCTTCGGAGATAATGTTGTAAAAAATCTATTTGATGTAAGTAGTGAAGAGTGTTCTATTTTCATGTGAGATATTTTCTTCAAATGTATGAATTAAACCAACGGTAACCATACATGGTTACCGTTATTTTTCGAACTTTTTTTGTTAAATTTACAGGGCATGGAAAAATCAGTATTTACTAAGAAACTTGGAAAACAAATTGCTAGGTTACGCGAAGAAAATGAGTTGACGCAAGTGCAACTTGCAAAAAAATGTAATAAGCACAAGCAAAACATTAATAGACTAGAGACTGGGGAAATAAACCCGACTGCATTTTATCTTCATGAGATAGCGATGGCTTTAAAGGTCCCTACTACAAAGTTATTTGACTTTTAATGGCTTAGCTTTTTTGCCGATTGACATTCCAATAGTTTTTGTTCTAGCTTTTTCTCTTCTTTCCAGAAATCATATATAATATACAACAACACCAGTATCAAGATAACTAGCATTATGTAGATAATTACATTAGAAACATCTTCTTTTGGAGTTCGAGCAATGTGGACTGTTGGCTTACAAATTATACCTTCAGATAAATTTGGCATTTTTAGCGTATCAGCTGCTGGCTGCATATATATAATTTTAGAAGCATCAGTGAATAATTTTCTTTCTAGTTTGCTTTCTATGCCGAAGCCATCGAAAAAATTTGGATGATATATTTTCATGATCTATTTTATTTTTTGTAAGTTAAAAAAACCTTCTGAATCCAGCCACATTGCAATATCTCCGAAGAGAGAGGCTTCACTACCGTTAACTATTATTTGAGGCGCCTTAAAACTGAAATCGAATTCGGCTGCAGTTAAGTATCCTTGATCAAACCTAATTATGTTTCTGCTATAAAAGTCTTCAACGATAAGCGTGTTACTTCTGTGTGAACTAGCATATTCGTTTATGTGAGAATGCCGTGCTTTGAATTTTATATTACCAGCTGCGCTTCTATGAGACGCGCAACAGAATTTGCTATCTTCCCGCATATCGCACAGACAATGAACGCAATTTGGCAACTTACATTTGTTACCATTACACTTAGATGGATCTCGCAAATGTGCCAACTGAATATTATTCAAATGTTTTTCTACGTTTTTCATTTTATTATCGTTTTGTATTGAAGTACAAAATTATTTCAATAAAACGAGAATGTAAAGTGAAAATGTAGAAAATTACCGAAACGTTATGTTAAAAAACCCATAAAACACTGGTGTTTGTGTCGCATAGACACACGATTTTGTGCCAAATAAATTCTACTAATAGTTTTTAGAAGACTCTATCATTTCTAAACACTATTGTTTTCAATCTACTATTCTTCAAAAAAACTCTTACTAGATCATCTGCATTGGAATAAAAATTACGTATATTCTTTTATAAACTAAAAGAACCCTTTTTATTGAGTTAGAAGATTAAAGCAAATTGAGTTTAGCTTCTGTTATGTTTCAGTGCGCTCTATTTAGTTTACACATAGGTACGTGTCTGCCGAACTAAGCGGTTATGTGTCTTTGCAGTTAGTTGGTTACCGAATGTTTGTTTGAAACACAGTTTTTAGTTTTTACTGTGCGATAGGGAGGCAATTTGAAAAATTGCTTGTTCTAATAGCACCCACAGGCGGGGAGGAAATTTTGCAAACTTATTTGGCGCAAACTAAAATTATTGCCTTTGGAAATAAGCGACCAAATGTGCTTGCAAAATGTGCGGTGGCTTGTACACAGTTCAGTACACTTAGTTCTATGTACAAAGGTCTACAAATTATGCCGGTTTAGTGGTTTATGCGGTTAGGTCGATATACATTTAGTTGTAAAGCGGTGAGATATGAAAAGTAAGCGGCTTCCTTTACTTTGTAAGCGGTTAGTTCTATTGTTACACCTACGTCATTTGTCTTTAAAGAGACTTCATATATATTGATAGCGGCGTGTTCTAAAGTTAAAGCGGCTTAATTTACTTTTACATCTGTGAGTTCTGAAAGGTAAGCGGCTTCCACTATTTTGTAAGCGGTAAGAATTACTTTCAGGGAAACGTGTTTTATAAATCGAGCGGTTTATTTATTGGCAAATAAAAAGGGAGTCAAATTTTGACTCCCTTACTTTTAAGATACTAAAGGTTATTTGCCTGTTTTAACCTTTGTAAACTTGATTGAACTTACTTGTCCGTATTCTGGGCTACTTGCTCCGAATTTACCTTTAATGTATGCCTTTACTGCTTTTGCTAATACGATTAACGCATCAGGGTTGTCATAAAGGATTTTATTGCGGGCAATTCTTGCGTTACTGACTTTAGCATAACTTGTATAAGCAGCAGTATTTACAGTTTTTAAGTTTGCTAACGTTGTTTGTAATGTTACAACCTTTAGCGCTGTTTCTGTTGGGTTATACGCAGGAACCGAAGCTAATAATTTGATAATCTTATCATAGTGTTCAATAAGGTTATCGAAACTTTGTTGAGATACCGAAACTGTTTTCTTTACAGGTAAAGTTGTTTTGTTTGCGGCATCTTCATTTGGGTCGGCTACAATTCCAGAATCTGCTTTGGTTAATTTAGAGCCTTGCACTTTAGCGTTAAGTGTTTTGTAATCCTTTATGATTTGCTCGTTTGCACCAACTGACATTAGTGTATTTAATAAACGAGTTGATAAACCTTTTAAGGGTTCAAAAGCAATTTCTCTGCTGTTTGTTGCATTTTTCCAACCGTTGTATTCATTTTTTACGGTAGTTAATGCACCTTGTGCATTTGTAAGAACGGTTTGTAAATTTGTAATTGCTAAGTTTGTTGTTGACGGTGTATAGTTTGTACTATACGTTAACAATAAAGCAATTAAGTGATCGAAATTAGCGGTGTTTTTTGCGTGACCGCTTTCTATATAAGTTGACATGATTTTTAAATTTAATTTGTGAATTTATTTTTATCGGTGTTCTGCTTTACTTTAAGAAAGCGAGCAAGGAAGAGAAAGAGTTCGGGTGATTCTTTTTTCTTTTTGTGTTTTCAATATATCCGATTTTTAAGATTTAGGATATATAACGAAGGATTGTGCCAAAGGATATATTTGGATTCTAAAGTTTTGTTAAAACAAAAAAGCCACTTTGTAAGTGGCTTAATTTTATGAATAAGTGGTAAATCTTTACCCGTTAGGGATAGTAGCGGTTATCCTTTTTATAGTAAAGAATGTGTGTGAGGATAAAAAGATAAAAGCGGATAGCCCGTCCCGATAGGTAACGGCATGGTTTATAGGATGAACTTACAACAAAGCGTATTTTTTCTTTAAGATTAGTTTTCTTAAATATTCGAAAGAGCAGTAATATTCTAAAATGTTATTGTAGTTAAGCTCCATATTATTAAGCTCAACCATTATTTTTTTATTGGTACTGAAATTTCTTTTAAAATAATCTATTGTTATTGCAGGGTGCTTACCATGGAGCTTTCCTAATTCATATGTAAAGTCTGATTTTATTTTTCTTTGAGGTATTTTACCTTTACCTATTATAAAATCATTAATAAATATAGGCGCTTCAATTTTATTATATTTTTTAGGACCATTTAGTTTCTCTTGCATAAAATCATCAATATTATTTTGAG
>SXGR01260964.1_pt1 | contig 10600 bp, 12 predicted proteins | sample 3174711 | NCBI WGS metagenome assembly SXGR01 (sample SAMN11356860, study PRJNA531348) | freshwater metagenome | isolation source: freshwater sample F1-60 | place: China: Fuxian Lake, Yuxi | collected 2017-12-25 | reverse complement strand
GAGGGGGTCCGCTGGTACTTTCCGGCCGAATGGCTGCGCCACGAGATCCGCGCCAGCGCCAGCGATCTGCGCATGATCACGATCGACGGCGACTCGATGGAGCCGCTGCTGCGCAGCGGCGACAAGATCCTGATCGATACGGCCCGGCGCGCGCCCTCGCCGCCTGGCGTGTTCGTGCTGTTCGACGGGCTCGGGCTGGTGGCCAAGCAGCTCGAGCTGGTGCCGCAGTCCGACCCGCCCAAGGTGCTGATCAAGTCGGCCAACCCGCGCTACGAGACCTATGAGCGCACGGCCGAGGAGGTCAGCATCGTCGGCCGCGTCGTCTGGTTCGCCCGCCGGATGTGAGCGGCGCGGAGCGCGGCCGCCCGAAAACGCGTCGACGTTAAGTGCCTGCGGGGTCGCGAAACCAGCGGTATGATATTATATTAACCGCGATTCGCGACCAGGGACGGCACCGAACATGGCCCTCAAGATCAATGTTAAGCCGGGCGAGAAGATCGTCATCAACGGCGCCGTCATCCTGATGGGCGAGGGCTCGACGTACATCGTGCTGCAGAACCACGCGACCTTCCTGCGCGAGAAGGACATCATGCAGGAGGAGGACGCGAGCACGCCGGCCAAGCGCATCTACTTCCACCTGATGTGCATGTATCTCGACCAGGACAATTACGAGAGCTACTACAACTCGTTCATGGATCGCATGAGCGACCTGCTGAAGGCGACCAACCTCGCCGATGTGCGCGATTGCCTGATGAACATCTTCACCTTCGTGCACAAGCGCCAGTTCTATCAGGCGCTGAAGGCCTGCAAGGCGCTGATGCAGTTCGAGGCCCATCTGCTCGGCACGGCGACCGCGCCGCCGCCCCGCCCGCCCCAGGCCAAGGTGCAGGTCGCGGTCCGCCGCAAGTGAGCGCCCGCCCGGCGCCACGGGTCGCGCCACTGGTCGCGCCACGGGCCGTCCCGCGCGTCTATCTCGCCGGTCCCGAGGTCTTCCTGCCCGACCCGCTGGCGATCGCCGAGGCCAAGAAGGCGATCTGCCGGGCGCACGGATTCGAAGGCGTTTTCCCGCTCGACGGCCAGCTCGGCCTGAAGGGCCGGCCGGGGCCGGCGCTCGGTCGCGCGATCTTCCGCGCCGACCGGCGGCTGATGGACGAATGCGATCTCACCATCGCCAACATGACGCCGTTCCGCGGCGTCAGCGCCGATGCCGGCACGGTGCTCGAGATGGGCTACATGCTGGCCCAGGGCAAGCCGGTGCTCGCCTACAGCAACGATCCCGACGACTACATCGCGCGCGTGCGCCGCGCCCATCGGCTGCGCCGGCGCCGCGGCTCGGCCGATCTCGAGGACGCCGACGGCAATCTGGTCGAGGATTTCAAGTTGACCGACAACCTGATGCTCGACGGCGCGGTGCACGCGACCGGCGGCCGCATCATCCGGGTCGCCGCACCGCCCCGCGAGCGCTTCACGTTCCTTGACGCCTTCGTACGCTGCGTACGCCAGGCGCGCCGGCTGCTGGCGAACGGGCGCGGCTGACCGGCGCGCGCCGGCGGGACAGGTATTTGCCCGATCGGGCCGACCGCGATAAAATTGCTTCCGTAAAACGGCTTCAGTTCCGACACCCCTCAGAAGGAGGAGGCCCATGGTCGGTCCGCTCGTGCCGCCGCCGCCCGGCGTCGGCCAGTTGCTGCAGTCCCTGGTCACCCCGGGCGCCTCTCGGGCGCTCGCCGAACGACGCGACGGCGATCCGAGCGGCGGCTTCGCCGATCGGCTGGGCGACCCGCTCGATCTCTCGCCCGATGCGCGCCGCGCGCTCGACGGTCTCGGCGATCTCGACCGGCTGCTGCCCGGTGGCCGTCAGGTGGTCGATGCGATCCTCGGCACGCTCGACCGGCTGACGCGCGACCTCTTTGGCGCCGGGGTGCCGGGCGGACCCGGCGGCGGCGAACGCGCGCGCGGTGGTTTCCTCGATCAACTGAAGAACGCTGTCGGCGGTTCGCCGAGCCTGGTCGCGGCCGGCGCCCAGTATCTGGGATTCGAGGGCTTCGAGCTCAAGATCAGCCGCAGCGATGGCGGCATCGACATCTCGTTCGATCGGGTCTCGATCCAGGCGGCGAGCGCGTTCGGCGTCGCCGCGGGCGATGCCGGCGTCGCCGCCTATGCCGGCTTCGCCGCGCAGATCTCGACCCTGAGCGTCGACATCCATATCGACACGGGCCACATCGACACGCGCGGCGGCGCATTGCCCTGGCGGGCGCCGCTCGCCCAGCCGCTCGCCCCGACCAACGGCCCTCCGCCGCCCCTGCTGCTCGACTTGCTCGGGCCCGGCGACCCCAGGCGCAACGACGCCGCCGGCCGGCCGCGCCAGGATGACGGCTTCTTCCAGGATGTCGGCGAGGTGCTGCGCAACCTGCGCGAGGTGGTCGACCGGCTGCGCGCGCTCGCGGCCGATCTGCGCGAGCAGGGCGACGCGGCCGCGGACGAGGATGCGGCCGACGGGCCGGCGACGACGAGCGCGCCGACCGACGATCAGCGCCCGACCGCGTCGTCGCCCGACCGACCACTGCCCAGTCTGGTGCTGATCCGGGAGACCGAGTTCGAGGCGTCGCGCCTGACGCGCCTGCGCTTCGATCTCTATCAGCCCTTGCCTCGGCCGCTGGATGCCTCGCGTGAGGCGGCACGTGAGGCCCCGGGCTCGGGCACGTCGTCGATCGGCGGCGTGACGCTCACCGCCTGAGGCCGACGATCCGGCGACGAGAGCGCCATCCGGGCTTCACCTGCGCCGGTCGATGGGCGACCATGGCCGGCGCAGCGAGGGAGACCGGGCGATGGATGGGCAGAACGAGGGCGATCCGTTCAAGGCGGCGGTGCGGCCGGGGCCGCCCGACTATCCGCGGCTCGCGCCCGCGGGCCGGCTGGTCGCGGTCATGAAGGTGCAGTTCACCCGGCGCGGCCTCAGCCTCATCCGCAACAACACGCGAGCCATCCGGCGCTGGGATATCCACGAGCTCTTGATCACCGACGAGACGACGGCCGAGCCCGGCGGGCGGGTCGACCGGGTCGCCGGGCTCGGCTTCGTCGAACTGACCGAAGGCGGCATGCTGGCGGAGGGCGACCGGGTCGAGATCGCCGGGCGGCTGGTCGGCACGATCGTCGGGTTCGACGAATCGCACATGCCCAACCATCAGAACATCGTGCTGCGCGGCGAGTTCGCCAACGGCGTCGCGCGCGGCCTGAGGCTGGGCGACGCGGTCCGCTGCATCGCCAACCCGCCCCCCGATTGACATGGCCGGCTGACCGGCCGCGCGGCGCGCCGTCGACGCCGTTGCCCGGCCGGTCGCGCCCGGCGTACCGTAGGGTGGGACAACGGGAGAGCGGCGATGACGAACATGCGACGGGCGTTTCTGCTGACGGCGGCCTGCCTGCCGCTTCTGGGCGCGATCGCCGGCGAGGCTGCGGCCCAGGCCTGGCCGGCCAAGCCGATCACGCTCGTGGTCGGGTTCCCGCCCGGCGGCGCCAGCGACATCATGGGCCGGCTGTTCGGCGACAAGATCGGCGAGCTGGTCGGCCAGCGCATCGTGGTCGACAACAAGGGCGGCGCCGGCGGCACGATCGCCGGCGCGCTGGTCGCCAAGTCGCCGGCCGACGGCTACATGCTGATGATCGGCTCGGTGTCGACGCACGCGATCGCGCCCAATCTCTATTCCAAGCTCACCTACGACACGTTGAAGGAATTCACACCGGTCTCGCTGCTGGTCAGCGCGCCGATCGTGCTGGTGGTCAATCCGGCGCTCGGCGTCAACTCGATCAAGGACCTGGTCGCGCTCTACAAGAAGGAACCCGGCAAGCACAACTACGCGACCGGCGGCAACGGCACGCACGCGCACCTGGCGAGCGAGTGGTTCAAGAAGGAAGCCGGCGTCGACGTCGTCCATGTGCCGTTCCGGGGCGGCGGGCCGGCGCTGCAGGCCGTGCTGGCAAACGAGGCCGGCATGATCGTCGACAACGTGCAGACCGTCGTACCGCATGTCGCGGCGGGCAAGCTGAAGGCGCTGGCCGTCATGTCGACGACCCGCTCGGCGCTGCTGCCCGACGCGCCGACCATGATCGAGCAGGGCTTCCAGGGCTTCGTCACCGATAGCTGGACCGCGATCTACGCGCCCGCGGGCACGCCCGCCGACGTGGTCGACAAGCTCTCCAAGGCCGGTGCGGCGGCGGCCAAGGACGCCGGCGTCGGCGAGAAGCTGAAGGGCATGAGCGCGGTCGGCGTCGGCGCGGGGCCGGCCGATCTCGACAAGCTGTGGCGCGAGGAATATGCCCGCTGGGGCGCGCTGATCCGCTCGCTCAATCTCAAGGTCGACTGAGGGATCGGCGATCATGGCGCTCGACAACCTGCCCGGCGTCTATCCGGCCGGTCCCTATTCCGCCCCGCCGGGCCCGACCGCGAGCGGGCTGACCACGGCGCAGCAGTTCCGGGCTGACTGCCGGGCCGGCAAGGTCCAGGGCATCACGCGCAACCAGTGCCCGGGTTACGTTCAGACCTTCTTCGTCGCCTTGCCGCGCGCGCACGCGCTCGACTTCATGGTGTTCTGCCAGCGCAACCAGAAGCCCTGCCCGGTGCTGGAGGTGGTCGACGGCGGCGGCTTCGAGCCCCGGCGCATGGCGCCCGGCGCCGACCTGCGCACCGATCTCGCGAAATACTCGGTCTACCGCCACGGCGAGCGGGTCGAGGACGTCGAGGATGTGCGCGCGCTGTGGCGCGAGGACTTCGTCTCGTTCCTGATCGGCTCGAACACAAGCTGCGATCTGGCGCTGCGCCGGGCCGGCGTGCAGACCTTCAAGTATCGCTGGGTCGTGCGCACCGCGATCGAATGCGATCCGGCCGGACCGTTCGGCGGACCGATGATCTGCACCATGCGCTGGCTGACGCCGCAGGAGCTGGTGATCGCGACCCAGCTCACCTCGCGCTTCCCGTTCAACCACGGTGTGCCGATCCATGTCGGCGATCCGGCGGCGATCGGCGCCGATCTGGCCCACCCGCTGACCGGCGAGCCGCCGCCGCCCGTGCCCGCGGGCATGATCCCCACCTTCTGGGGCTGCTCGGTCACGCCGCACATGGCCGCCATCAACGCCAGGCTCGAGCTGATGGTCACTTCGGCGCCGGCCTGCGGCTTCATCACCGACGTCGAGACCGACAAGTTCGGCAGTCCGTAGATTTTGAAGCGCACGTCGAGGGTGGCGTGACCTTGCGCCCGATTGTCTCACGCGCATGGCGTCCGTTGTCGCGTCGCCGCGCGGGCCATAATGTGGTCGCATGGAGATGGATCGAACGAGCCTGACACGCCGCGCCTTGATGCGCGCGACATCGGGGGCGGTGGCCGGTCTCACCGCGCCGGCTCTATGGGTCGGGCGCGCCAACGCGCGGATCGCCGACCATCCCTTCCGGCTCGGCGTGGCGTCGGGATCGCCCGGCCCGACCGGGATGGTGCTGTGGACGCGGCTCGCGCCTCGGCCGCTGCTGCCCGGCGCCGGCATGACGCCCGAGCCCGTCGACGTGCGCTGGGAGGTCGCCGTCGATCCGGCGCTGACGCGCATCGTGCGCAGCGGCACGGCGCGCGCGGAGGCGGCCTGGGCGCATTCGCTCCATGTCGAGGTCGACGGGCTCGAGCCCGCGCGCTGGTACTGGTACCGCTTCTCGGTCGATGGCTGGGCGAGCCCGACCGGGCGCACGCGCACCTTGCCGCCCGTCGGCCGTCCGCTCGACCGCTGGCGCATGGTCGTGGCGTGCTGCCAGGACTGGGAGGACGGCTATTTCGCCGGCCATCGCCACATCGCGGCGGAGGACGCCGACCTCGTGCTCTTCCTCGGCGACTACATCTACGAGGGCGAGCCGCTCGGCAGGCCGAGCAAGAAGAAATATGCGATGGTGCGGCGCTACGATCACGAGCCGCCGCGGACGCTCGACGAGTATCGCGCGCACTACGAGCTCTACAAGGTCGACAGCGATCTGCAGGCCTGCCACGCGGCTCTGCCCTGGGTCTCGACGACCGACGACCACGAGGTCGAGAACGACTACTCGAACAACATCTCGCCGACCCACCGGTCTCCGGAGCTGATGCTGCCGCGCCGTGCCGCGGCTTACCAAGCCTATTGGGAGCATATGCCGCTGCCGCTCAGCGCGCGGCCGCGCGGGCCCGACATGGACCTCCATCACGCCTTCGACATTGGCGATCTGATGCGGATCTACGTGCTCGACGAGCGCCAGTACCGTCATCATCTCGCCTGCCCGGCGCCGGGCAAGGCCGGCTCGCGCAACATCGATCCGCACGATTGCGAAGGCATGGACGACCCCCAGCGCAGCATGCTCGGCTGGCCACAGGAGCGCTGGCTCGACGAGGCGATCGGCGGCTCGCGCGCGCGCTGGAACGTGCTCGCGCAGCAGACGCTGGTCGCGCCGCTCGATCGGCAGCCGGGACCGAAGGAACTGATCAAGACCGACAGCTGGGAGGGTTTTCCGGCGGCGCGCGAGCGGTTGATCGCGCGGCTGGCTCGTCCCGACGCCGCGAACCCGGTGCTGTTCGGCGGCGACATGCACGCCTTCTTCGCCGCCGCGCTGCATCGCCAGCCCGACAATGTGAGCAGCGCGATGGTGGCGAGCGAGTTCGTCGCGTCCTCGCTCAGCACGGGTGGCCGCGATCCCCGGGAGTTCGCCACCTGGGTCGTCGACAACCCGCACCTGCTCTACGCGTCGACCGACTATCGCGGCTACATCGTCGTCGATCTCGCGCCCGACGTGATGCGCGTGACCTATCGCGCGCTCGAGAACGCGGCCGATCCGAAGTCCGGGACGCGCGACCTCGCGCGCTTCGCGGTCGAGAGCGGCCGCCCCTGGATCCTTCCGGGCTGAGGCGCCGAGGGGCGCCGCCGCCCCCCGGCGATGCCGGTGACTATTTCCAGCCCGCCATGTAGAAGCGCGGGATCTCGTCGACATGCGGCTGGAAGTCGAGCTCCTTCGACATGCCGTAGGTCGTCACGAAGGTGTGCAGCGGCAGCCAGTAGGCCTTGCCCATGATGATCTCGATCGCCTTCGAATAGTTGGTCCGGCGCACCGCCGGGTCGATCGAGTTGTCGGCGACGTCGAGCAGGCGCTTCAGCTCCGGGTCCAGCGCCTGGTCGTCGCGCCCGCCCTTGAAGAAATTGGCGAGCACGGCCGAGACGTCGTTGATCGAGTAGGAGCCCCAGTCGCCGTGATACATCTGGGTCTCGCCCTTCTGGTTCTTCTCCACCGCGGCCGCCACCTGCAGCATGGTCACCTGCGCGGTGATGCCGACCGCGCGCAGATAGCCCTGGATCGCTGCGGTCCATTGCGGATTGCGGAAGGCGACGATCTCGGTGCGGAAGCCGTTGGCGAAACCGGCCTCGGCCCACAGCGCCTTGGCCTTGGCCGGATCATAGGCGTAGGGCGGCACGACCTTGTCGTCGCAGCCGAACTGGCTCGGGAAGCAGGGCGCCTGGATCGCGCGGGCCGCGCCCTGCACCAGATTCTTCGCCATGCTCTCGCGGTCGATCGCGTGGAAGATCGCCTGGCGCACCTTCTGATTGGTCAGCGGGTTGCCCGCGCCCGTGCGCCCGCCGGCGTCCAGCCCGAGGAAGCCGATGCGCATGGTCTCCGCGCGCACCGCCGCCAGATTGGGTGAGGCGGCGACGCGGTCGAACTGGTCGGGATTGAAATACCAGATCCAATCGGACCGTCCGCCCAGCAGCTCGACCATCTCGGTCGCGGCGTCGGGCACGGCGCGCACGACCAGGTTCTTGATGCGCGGCCGACCCTTCGGGCTGCCCTCGAAATAGTCGTCGTTGCGCACGAGATCGTAGCGCGCCACGCCGTCGACCTTGACGACCTTGTAGGGGCCGGTGCCGATCGGCGCCTTGCCCATGCCGTCGGGCCCGACGCGCTTGTAGTACTCGTGCGGATAGATCGGGATCGGCAGGGAGAGATACTCCAGCGCCGGCGGGAACGGCCTGACCAGCCGGATGCGCACCGAATAGGGGCCGGTCTTCTCGACCTCCTTGATCCAGTTGACGTTGCTCGGCACCACCACCTTCGCCTCGGGCTTCGAGACGGTGTTGAGCGTGTAGACGACATCGTCGGCGCCGAAGGGCTGGCCGTCGTGGAACTTGACCCCCTGCCGGAGCTCGAGATCGAGCGTGGTCTCGTCGGTCCATTTCCAGGACGTCGCCAGCAGCGGCTTGTATTCGAACGTGACGGGGTCGCGATGGATCAGCGTATCCCAGACATGGTGGGACATGATCAGCCCGACCCGCAGGCTGTTGTGGTAGAGGTCGATGTTCGGGATCGAATCGCGCCACACCACGCGCAACGTGTCGGCGGATTTCTGCGCCTGCGCCGGTGCCGCGAGGGCGATCAGCCCCGTGGCGAGGGCAGGGGCGAGGGCCGGGGCGAGGGCGGCGGCGATGGCGGCGGCGATCGAATTGCGGCTGGCGCGGAGCATCTGGTCCTCCCGGGCGGCGTGGCGGCGACGAAGGCCGGCGCCAACGCTAGGCCCGGCACATCGGTCCGGCAACGCGGATGCGCGCGAGCGTGTGTGGCGCGACGCCCCCTCTTGTGTTTGAGGCGAAATCGAGCGACATTACTCAACCATGCAGACTATGGTCCTGGACTACCAGCCGACCGCCGCGCCGCGGTCGCTGGCCGAGTTGGCGGCGGTGACCGACAACCCGTTGCTGCTGCGCTTTTTCGAGCAATGGCTGATGCTTACGGGCGACGGCGCGTTTCCGCCGGCGGATGCCTTCGAGCCCGAGGGGCCCGACTTCGCCCGCGGCCAGGTCGTGATCGTCGATCTCGTCGGCGCGCCGCCGCGGTTCCGCTTCCGCCATGTCGGCGAGAAGCTGATCCCGTTCGCCGGCCTCGACATGACCGGCAAGTGGGTCGACGAGCTGCCCAACCTCGAACATCGCCGCGCGACCCTCGAGGGCTATCGCTGGGTCGCCGAGCACGCCCGACCCGCCTACGCCTCGTCCAAGCGCGAACGCAACCGGAAGCCCTATTTCTACGAGGCGCTGCGCCTGCCGCTGTCACGCGACGGCCGCACCGTCGACCGGCTCGTCAGCTGCACGAGCTACGCGCTGCGCATGATCGACCTGGTCTAGCCCCGGGTCGCCGACCGCCGGGCGCTCAGCCCGGCCGGTCCATGCTGAACACCCGGTCGACCGAGGTGTAGTCCATGTAGCCCAGCCGCGCGATCGGCCGGGCGCGCGCGATGTCGACCAGGCCGTCGGCGATCAGCGCATCGTCGACATGGACGCCGACGACGCGGCCGAACACGGCGAAGTTGCCCTGGCCCGGCGTGTTGCAGGGCAGCGCGACCGTCTGCAGCCAGACACATTCGAAATGAACCGGCGAGGCCCTGACGCGCGGCGGGCGGACGAGGCGGGCCGGCAGCGTGTCGAGGCCGGCGGCGGCGAACTCGCTCTCGCCCGGCGACAGCGTCGCCGACGTCGTGTTCATTTCCGCGCGCAGCTCGTGGATCGCGAGGTTGAGCACGAACTCGCCCGTTGCCTCGATGTTGCGCTGGCTGTCCTTGCGGCTGCCGTCGGGGCGCCGCGAGGTGCCGAACACGACGACCGGCGGATCGGAGGCGACCGCGTTGCAGAAGCTGTAGGGCGCGAGATTGGGCCGCCCCTCGGCGTCGAGCGTGGAGATCCAGCCGATCGGTCGCGGCACCACCAGGCTCTTGAAGGGGTCGCGCGGCAGGCCGTGATCGCGCTTGTCGGGCTCGTAGAACATGCCTCGGCTCGCCGGTTCCGTTTCGCGGAACGCAAGCTCTCGCACGGGCCGGATCCGAACGCCAGATGATGCTGGCGCGTCCCGGCCGTCGGCGGCACGTACCGGCATTGATCCACGTCAACGCGGCCTCGGCCGTACCGGGGTCATGTTGCTCCCGGGCCACCGCTTATGCCGCCCTTATATGCGGCGCGGACGTTCCGAATGGATCGCTGACGTCCGGTTCGACGACATTCCGCTGCGCCGCGGCCCGACATCGGGCGGCGTCCTCCGTTCACGTCCTCAATCGATGGGGTCGACCATGGCAGATCTCCTCTTCCTTTCCCTGGGCGTCGTCTTCTTCGCCGGCTGCGCGCTCTACGTGCTGGCCTGCGAGCGTCTGTAGGAGCCGCGCCATGGTCCTCGAATTCATCCTCGGCGCCGTGCTGACGGTCGGCCTCTTCATCTATCTCATGGTCGCGCTGCTGCGGCCGGAACGTTTCTAGCCCTCTCCGGACGGGATGACCTCCATGACCGCCATCGGCTGGCTGCAGATCGCCATAGCCTTCCTTCTGGTGCTGGCCACCGTGAAGCCGCTCGGCCTGTTCATGGCCCGCGTGTTCTCGGGCGAGCGCACGTTCCTGACGCCGTTCCTGGCGCCGGTCGAGCGCGGGTTCTAGCGCGCGGCCGGCGTCGACCCGGCGCGCGAGCAGCACTGGACCAGCTACGCCTTCGCCATGCTGGCCTTCAATACGGCGGGCTTCGTGCTGCTCTACGCGCTGCTGCGCCTGCAGCACCTGCTGCCGCTCAACCCGG
>SXGR01300008.1_pt1 | contig 10602 bp, 8 predicted proteins | sample 3174711 | NCBI WGS metagenome assembly SXGR01 (sample SAMN11356860, study PRJNA531348) | freshwater metagenome | isolation source: freshwater sample F1-60 | place: China: Fuxian Lake, Yuxi | collected 2017-12-25 | reverse complement strand
TTCTCAGCCGTGCGCGCCTCTGCCATGGCCGACGCCTCCATCAACGTCGCGTAGGCCGCCAGTTTCCCGTCGAGCTTCCGTATGCGGTCAAACTGGCCGCGCGCAAGCTCGACGGGCGATACCCTCTTCGCCTTCAACAGTGGCGCTACCTCAGCGATAGTCATGTAGTGCAACGGGTTCTCAGCCATCGACGACTCCTGACCGCATCACCGTATCTTTGGCAACTTGTCTGCCCAGGGTCGGGCCTCTTCGAACGCAGCCGAAGCAGCAATCACAGACGCCTCGTCTTCGTGTGGCCCGACTATCTGGAGCCCCACTGGCATCCCATCGCCGTTGAACCCGCACGGCACGGTAGCCGCTGGGTTGCCTGTTGCATTGAACATATACGTCATTAGCCAGTTCAACCTGCGGTTTCGGGACTTCCGCCCGCCTATCACTGCTGGGTGTTTGTCTATTTTGAACGCACCCACTGCCAGCGTCGGCGAAAGCAGCAGGTCGTAGTCAGAAAAGAACTCTCGCGCATAGGCCTGATACGAAATTATCCGGCTGTAGGCCGTGAACAGCGTATCGGCGCTCATGTCGCGACCGTCCTCGAGTACCTCACGCGCATAGTCGGTCAACTGGTCGAGATGCTCGTGGGCCTCCGGGTGGGCAGACCAGCCCCGCGCTGCAAACAGCGCGTACCAAGAATCGAAAACCTCGGCTGCCGGAGCCGGCTTGAAGTCCTTTTCCTCGACATTCGCGCCAAGCACCTCAAACACACGCGCTGCCTTCTCGCACAGCGCCCTAACCTCCGGGTCGACCGCGTGGCCGCCCAGGTCGGCACTCCACGCGATTCTCAGTCCCTTCACGCCCTGCCCCAACGCCGACTCAAAGTCCGGAGCGCGCGACGGCAACGTCCCGTATTCTGCATCGCCCGCGGGACCAGCCAGCACGTTCAGGAATATCGCCGCGTCCTTCACGTTGCGAGCCATCGGCCCGACCGAGGAAAAGTTGATCGGCTGCCAGGAATGCAGGCTCGAATGCCTGCGCGGCACACGGCCCTGAGTCGCCTTGATGCCGTATATGCCGTTTAGCGACGCCGGTATGCGAACGCTCCCGCCGCCGTCACTCCCCTGCGCAATCGGCGTCATACCGGATGCGACAGCTGCTCCAGAACCGCCGCTCGACCCGCCAGATGTCCTCTCCGGATCCCACGGGTTCAGGCACGGCGCACCGAGCCTGTTTTCGTTCGACCCCGATAGCCCCCATTCCGGCGTATTCGTCTTGCCGATGACTATTCCGCCGGCAGCGCGTATCCGCTCGACCGCGATCGCGTCTTGTGTAGCGATATCGTCGGTATGCAGCAGCGAGCCCTGGGTCAACCTGACTCCCTTTACCCCTTCAAGATCCTTTATTGGCACCGGGATACCGTGCAGCGTCCCTAGCTTTGCCCCCCGTTTCACTGAGGCCTCAGCGCGCTTCGCCTCTGCCCGCGCCATGTCGGCAGTCACGGTCAGGAACGCGTTCAACTTCGGGTTCAGTTTCTCGATTCTCGCCAGGCAGAACTCAGTCAGTTCCACCGGGGACAACTTCTTCTTCGCGATCAAGTCGCGCAACTTCCACGCAGGAGTAAACAGAAGTTCAGAATCTGCAGCCATAGCAATCGCCTCCACAGGCATGGCAGATCATTCGATCCGCCATTTAACAGCCGGAGGTTCACAACGTCACCGCCACCGGCGCCCAGACTTTACACGAACGATAAGCACACCGGGTTGCCCTCGCCTCGTCGACCGACCAGCGAAACCAACGGACGTCGCAATGTCACTTCAGTGGCGGACGCCTGTGAGCCCACGGCCTCGCCTGCTCGAATGCTGCGGATGCCGCCAACACCGTTTCCTCGTCGCCGTGCCTCCCGACAACCTGAAGTCCGACTGGCAGCGCCTCACTGCCGGGGGCCTTGGCAAAACCGCACGGCACACTCGCCGCTGGGTTCCCTATCGCATTGAACGGGTACGTAAACGGATAGAACCCGAGCCGCGAACTTAATACACGTTTCCCGCCAATCATTTCTGGTGCCTCTCCGACTGGAAATGCTGGAACTGCCAGCGTCGGCGACAGCAGCAGATCGTATTTCGCGAAAAACTCGGCCGCATACGCCTTGTACCGCCATATGTGGCTCAGCGCCGAAAAGTACTGTTCGCCCGTAACCGACTTACCGCGCTCCAACGCGGCAATGTAGTAATCGGTCAACTTGTCCCTGTGTTCCAGGTCACCGTGGTGAACCGCGTACGTCTTCACGGTGGCGAACGTAATGAAGTTCTCCAGAACGGCTTCGGGCGGGTCGGGACGGAAATCTGCGTGCTCGACATCCGCGCCCATTTCTGCGAACACGGCCGCGGCGCGAGCACATATTTCAACCACGCCGGGGTCCACCGGCACTCCGCCAAAATCCTCGCTCCACGCGACGCGCAACCCCTTCACTCCGCGGCCCAGCGCGGCCGAAAAGTCCGGTGGGACAGTCGGCATCGTGCCATCTTCAGCATCTAGCGATGGCCCAGACATTACACTCAGCATTACCGCCGAATCACGCACATCACGGCTGATCGGACCGACTGCCGAGTTATTCAGCGGGTGATAGGAATGCAGCCCGGTCGACCGGCGCGGGACACGCCCCTGCGTCGCCTTCATGCCGAACACACCGCAAAATGACGCCGGAATGCGCACCGACCCACCGCCGTCGCTCCCCTGCGCTATAGACGTCACACCCGCCGCGACCGTGGCGGCTGCTCCTCCGCTCGAGCCGCCTGCCGTGCGATTCGGGTCCCACGGGTTGCGGCACGCGTCTCCCAGACGGTTCTCCGTAGTGCCTGCAGCGCCGAACTCCGGCGTATTCGTCTTCCCCACAAATACTGCGCCGGCGCTTCGTAGCCGTTCGACACAGAGCGAGTCCCGTCCCGAAACCGAGTCCCTGTAGAGCAGGGAACCGTTCGTCTGCCTGACGCCCTCTACCCCCTCAAGGTCCTTGATCGATGTCGGCACTCCGTGCAGCGGCCCGAGTTCGTCGCCACGCATGACCGCGTCCTCGGCGGCTTTAGCCTGTTGCAGCGCTAGGTCAGCCGTAACGGTCAGAAAGGCATTTAGCCGCGGGTTCAGCTCCTCTATGCGAGCGAAGGTGGACTTCACGAGTTCGACCGGCGAAATCTGCCTGGTACCTATCAGCTCCCGGAGCTTCCACGCTGGCGCATACGTCAGTTCGCCGACAGTCGCCATCTCAGGTGACACCTCAGACTTGCGAAATTGGAGCGCAGTCGCCGACCGTACCTACGCGAAACGCCCGCCATTTACATCGACGGCGGGCGCTATATCAGTTCCATAGTCTGCTTACACAATGTCGAAGCCGCTGTCCACGTTTAGCGGACTGGGACAGCGCAGAAGGTACCATGAACGGCAACTGTCCGGCTACCGCTTCGACTTGTCCTCGTCCTTTTGCTCCATCATGAACTTGATGAAGTCCTGGGTACGTAGCGCGGGCATCGTGTGTGTCACGATCGAACCGCGCGCCCCTAAGTCGATAGCCAGCCTGTGCATGTTCCAGTTGTCCGGCGCCTCAATCAGCGTCGCGAAGTCGTACTCGCCGAGCAACGCATACTGTTGAATGACGCGACACCCGCGCTGGTTGACCTCGTCATTGACCTCGTCAATCCTCTCAGGGTGGTCCTTCACCGTAGCCCGGCCACGGTCAGTTAGCTTAGACAGCATCAGGTATAGCGGCATTTAGAACTCCCCCGGTTCCGGCCTTCGAAACTCGCTGCGATCACAACCGCAGGCATATTACCGCATCAGCGGTACCTGATGCATTCGCGGGACTGGGCAATTTTCACTAGCCGCTTGAATTCGACTGGGTTCAGGATCAACCGTCAGACCTTTTCGGCATGTCCTTCTTCATTAACCGTATGAAGTCCTCAGCCTTAATGGCCGGCAGAGTAATAGTTTTTAGGTCGCCTCGTGCCCCTAGAGCCTGCGCCACCGAATACACGGTACCGTTGTCCTTGGCATTCACGATCGTCGCAAAGTCCCAGCCGCCCAGCAAACTGTACTGAGCGACGATCTCACAACCGTGCTGCTCAACCTCATGGTTGATCTCGAACATTTTCTGAGGCGCGTATCGCATGATCCGCCGGCCCTTGTTAGTCAGTCGCATAAGGATCAGGTAAAGAGGCCGAGGTTCGGCGTTCTCTAACTCCTCGAAGTCCCACCGCGACGCGGGGCTCCCCGGCCACTCGGTCAGAGGCCCAGCGACGCTTGCGCCACCACCGGTTGAAGATTGTCCTGAGTTACCCGGACGTTGGGCAGTCAATGCTTACTCCGTCCTGTTTCCAGCGTAAGAAGACATACCTCGTGCTGTTGGATCCGTGTGGACGTTCACGATCGCAGGCACACCTGACTTCAACGCACGCTCTAGCGCTGGCTTGATGTCGCGCGGCCTTTCGACGTTCTCGCCGTGGCCGCCCATCGCCTCCGCAATCTTGTCGAAACGCGTATACCCCAGCTCTCGCCCTGGCTTCCTGATCTCTTCCGAACGCGCAGTCCAACCCTCGTTGTTCGAGCACACTATGACCATCGGCATTTTGAACCGTACCGCGGTGTCAAAGTCTTGGATGTTCATTCCGAGCGACCCATCGCCGTTCAACACAATCACCTGTTTGTCCGGCCTGGCGACGCGCGCCCCGATGCCGAAAGGCAACCCGACGCCCATGCACCCCGTCGTCCCAGAATTCAGACGGTGTCCCGCCACAAACGTCGGTATCGACTGTCGCCCAAAATGCAGGATTTCGTTGCCATCTACCGCCAGCACCGCGTCCCTATCCATTACCTCCCGCAGCTCCTTGCAGAGCCGCAGAGGATGGATAGGCGTCTGGTCTGAATTCTCGAGCGGCGCGACCTTCTCCTTGCGTGAAAGGTCTGTCTCACGCAGGAACGTCACCCACGGCGACTGTGCCTTGCTCTTGAACCCGACCCGCCTGGCTTCAGCGACGAGCTGCCCCAGCACGGCTTTTGCGTCGCCGACAAGCCCGACATGCACCGCCCTGTTGTGACCTATCTCTCCCCCTTCGATGTCGATCTGTACGACCTTTGCAGCCTGATTAACCCGCTTGCCGAACGTCATTACCCAGTTGAACCTCGTACCCACCACGAGAAGCGCATCACAGTCCTTGAAGGCAGTACTCCGGGCTCCCGGAAAGGACAGTGAATGGTCTTCTGGGACCAACCCACGTGTAATCGGCGTCTTGTAAAATGGTATGCCCGTCAGGTCTACTAACTCGCGTAGATCGTCGCTTGCGTCCGACCAGTGCGCTCCCCCACCTGCCAGCACAATCGGCTTGCTGGCAGCGCTAAGCGCCTTCACTGCTTCCATGACTAGATCCGGGTCGGCCTGCGCCCGAGCCAGCTTCTTTGGCCGCGTCGGGCTGACCGCCTTCTGCTCATCTAACTTCGCGTGAAGCACGTCCTCGTTACAGTCCACGTACACCGGCCCTTGCCTCCCCGAAGTCGCCAGCCGAAAAGCGGTTGATATCTGCTCCGGGTACCGCTCGGCGTGCGTGGGACGCATCACCGCTTTGCTCACCGCTTCGAAGATCTTGACCTGGTCGACCTCCTGAAACGCGTCCCTGCCAAAATCCGACACGTTCCCCGCGCCGCCGAGGTTCACCATGGGCGCGCAGTCGATGAAAGCGTTGTATACGCCGGTCAGAAGGTTCAGAGTCCCCGGACCGGATGCTGCAGTCGTCACACCAGGCTTCAGTGTCAGCCGCGCATACGCATGAGCCGCCATCGCTGCCGCCTGCTCGTGCCGGAAGTCGTAGGCCTTGATCCCCATGTCCTGTGCGTGGTTCACGATGTCGTAGATCGGCCCACCCATCAGGAAGAACAGGTGCTTGACATCCTCTTCCTTCAAGGTCCGCGCGATCAGATAGCTTCCGGTTACTTCTGACATGACTACCTTTCCCTATCTCTCAGGATTGAAATGGGGCGGATTAGCGATACGCAATCCGTGCGTGCCTTCATCGAGTGGTCTATCGACTCCAGCGCAGATTCTATCGGTACGCAGCCTAACGGCTGTCCGCCAACCGCTTCGCCTCGTCAACAGGCCTTTGCCTGATTCGGCCCGCGCTCGAACTGACCGGCTGCGTTCCGGCTAGCGACGCCGCCTCAGCCAATAACACCGCGCCGCCGGCAAAATCGGCCAGCGAGATATATTCCGACGCCACAGTATCGTCCGGTCCCGCGTTGTGATAGTTCCCGAGCGGAAATGCCAGTCCGGTGACTGGATACCCAAAAGCCGAAAACGCCGTCGCCTCGCACGTGCCGCCGGACATCAGCTGTCGTTGGCACGGAAACACTCCTGCCTTCGCAACCAGCCGCTCACGCGCCACTGTGAGGTACGCCTCTGCCCGGCCGTCGAATGTCGTCCGCACGTCGCCCGCCCGTATCACTGGTCCCTTGCCTATTTCGGCCCCCGGCAGCGCCCTGCTCGACTCCACTGAAACTACTACCGTGTGGCGCGGCAGCAACCCGTCCTCGGCCGCCAATCGCGCTCCTATCAGGCCGGTCTCTTCGGCCCGAGTGAACAACCCATACACCGCGCCTGGCGATTCCTCTCTGGATGCTGCCTTTAGCGCCGCGATAATCGCCGAGCACCCGGCAAGGTCGTCTAGCGCCCGCATCGTGATCGTCTCCTGGTCCAGGTCAAAGTCGGGTAGGTCGAACACCACCGCGCACGGGAGCCGCGAAACCTTACGTTCCGTCCTCACAACCACGGACCGGTCACGAGCCGGCGTATCGTGCGCATCCTCCGAGACTGGCATGACCGACACCACTTCGCCGACCACACGCTGGACGCCACCACCACCTCCGCTTGTGGGCACCAGCGCAATGACCTTGACCCCACGCCTGAGGGCGCCCGGCGGGATGCCACCTAACGCCTTGCATATGAGGTCGCCCGACGGCGACTCCTCTATTGCCTCGAACCCCGGGTGGTCCAGGTGCGCGACAAACGCGAGTCCAGGCGCATCGGGGACGGACCCCGGCCGCGTCGCCAGCACATTGCCCCAACGGTCAATCTGCACTTCCAGCCCCATCTGCTCGCACGCAACGCGGACGTACTCGGCGCCTGCCTGTTCGTAGTACGGCGCCGAAGGCAGCCTTCCCAGCGTCGCCAACGCCTTTAGCGCTGTCTCCCGAACTTCCTTAGGGTCCAACCTGTCCCCCTGTCATCTGTCCAGAAACGATCATGCGACTCGTAGTCACACTTACAAATCACAGCCGTACAGAATACGGCTCGCGTCCACATTGTGCGCTCCCGCGTTACAATTGCCCGCCAGCTTCGCACCTCTACCTCACAGCGCGCCATCGACACGGGACAAAACACAAGATATGCCGAAAGTCGTCTGTTTCTCCGGCTTCAGCCTCCCGCTCGCCGACATGGCCCGAAAGATGCGGCCCGAAGGCTGGGACCTCCAGTTTGTTGACCCCGCATCCCCGGAAGCCGAACGTGCCAGAGCAGCAACTGACGCCGACTTCATCCTCATCTTCGGTCACGGGCTATCTGGCAACGTGCTCAGGGCCGCAAAAAAGGCAAAACTCATCCAACTCGCCTCCGCGGGTTACGACGGCGTCGACCTCAAACTCGCCGGCGAACTCGGCATACCAGTCGCCAACAACGGCGGCGCAAACGCCATCCCGGTCGCTGAGTTCGCCCTTACCCTCATGCTCAGCTGCATCCGCCACCTCATCGAGTCTGACCGCGCCACTCGCGCAGGTGAGTGGATGCCGCAGCCGCTCGATGGGTACGACACCTCCGAACTTTTCGGCAAGACCGTAGGCATAGTTGGCGCAGGGCGCATCGGCAGCACCGTCGCGAGGCTGCTGCGCGGCTTCGAGACTCGCATGCTCTACGCAGATGTCCGGCAATCTCCTAACGCCGAGAAGTACGGAGCAGAACGCGTGCCACTCGACGATCTCCTCCGCGAATCAGACATCGTCACCGTGCATACGCCACTGCTCAAGTCCACGCGCCACCTGATAGGCAAGCGTGAGCTCGGTCTGATGAAGAAGTCCGCTCTCCTCATCAACACGTGCCGCGGACCTGTCGTGGACGAAGCGGCCTTGTATGAAGCCCTCTCGTCAAAACGCATCTGGGGCGCCGGACTGGATGTGTTCGAAGTCGAACCCGCAGCTGCCTCGAACCCCTTGTTCAGTCTCAAGAACGTCACGGTTGCGCCGCACCTGGCCGGCAAGAGCTACGAAAGTTACCCTCGGAGGATAGAGTTCGCTTACAAGAACATGGCGCGCGTCTGGGCAGGACAGCCCCCGGAAAGCGTCGTCCTGCCAGAGGACTAACCTCGTCGCCATAAATCGGTGCGCCGCTGACACCAAGACGAAATCGCTACACCTACGGAAACAACAGACCCGAAGCTCACTCGAAAGGAAGAAGAAGCCCAATGCCCCAGAACAAGATACGCGCCCTCTACATTGGCCCAAAGGGCGGCGACACATTCGATGCCACGCAAATCGAACAACAGTCCCGCGCCATAAGAGCCATCGGCGGCGAGGTGGTCAACTTTGCAGGCAACAGCACGGGCGAGCTTATAGAGGCACTCAAGGACATCGACGTCGCCATGTCCCAGGGCCACAAGATCGACCCCGCTGTATTCGACCACATGGGCAACAACGGCCGCTGCAAAGGCCTCGTTTCGTTCGGACACGGCTTTGACGGCATAGATACCGCGGCGGCAGCCCGGAACGGAGTCGCTCTGGCCAACACGGCCTCGTTCGGCACCGAAGAAGTATCGAACCAGACGATGATGCACCTGCTGATCTGCGCTCGCCGCTTCGTCCAGCAAGACAAGATGGTCCGCTCCGGCGTCTGGAAGCGTACGGCTCTCGGGCCGATGGGCCATGTCTCGGGCCAGACCCTCGGCATCATCGGCCTCGGCGACATCGGTCGCGCTGTTGCGCGCAAGGCTCAGGCGTTCAGGCTCAAAGTAATCGGGTTCGATCCCTATATCGCTTCGTGGGATTTCAAGGAATACGGCGTCGAGCAGGTCGCGACGCTGGACGAGCTTTGCAAGCGCTCCGACTACCTCACACTGCATATCTATCTCAATGCAGAGACACGGAACATGTTCAACAAGCACCACTTCAACCTGATGAAGCCGACCTCGTACCTCATCAACTGCTCGCGCGGCGGCGTGGTGGATGAAAAGGCCCTGATCGAAGCACTACAGAACAAGAAGATCGCGGGGGCGGGCCTCGACGTGTTCGAGCAGGAGCCAACGCCCACCACAAACCCGCTCCTCAAGATGGACAATGTCTCCGTCACAAACCACTACGCTTCGTACTCCGAGGTGGCATGGGAACGTGCGCAGACTCAAATGGGCGAAGAGGCAGTCCGCATCGCCCTCGGCCAGTGGCCCATGTCTCTCATCAACCCCGAAGTCAGACACCACACAGGACCGCGCAAGCCAGCGAAAACGTGGGAGGTCATGAAGGCCGAAATGGGCCTCAAATAGAGCCTGCAATCTCAGTCAGTTGCATCGACGGGGATTCTGAGTCAAACTGCCAGCCGCGGCTCGTCGATCAGCACCAGCCCCAAGAAACTCTGTCACAAACACAAAACAGGTCATACGCTCCCAGGAGGCAACACAACAATGGCAAAACTAAAAGTCGTCGTACTAGGCGCCGAGAACGACCCGCTCAGTTACGAGCGGGCCGAAATGAAGGACCTAGACGTCGAGTTCATCCAGGCCAAGCCCAAGTCAGACGGCGAAGCTATGGAAGTCGTGCGCGACGCCGACGCCGTCATGCTCCGGGGTGACTGGGGCCGCGAGCCGATCATAAACGCCACGACAAAGTGCCAGGTGATGACCGTGTACTCGCACGGCTTCAACCACATCGATGTCGAAGCGATGAACGACAAGGGCATCATCCTGACAAACGGCACAGGCATGTGCGCCGAAGAGGTGTCCAACCAGGCAGTCTCATTCGTCCTTGCACTCAACAGGCAAGTGGTCCAGTCCACGAACAACCTCCGCAAGGGCGTCTGGGACCGCGCAAACCTCCTGCCCATCGAACCGCTCGACCAGCAGGTCCTCGGGCAGATCGGCTTCGGCAACATAGGCAGGCAGGTCGTACGCAAGCTCAATGGCTGGCGCATGAAGACCCTCGTCTACGACCCGTACATCCCACCGTGGACCATCCAGGAGTACGGCGTCGAGCAGGTCTTCGACATCAACGAACTCTGCCGCCGCGCCGACTACGTTGTTGTTGTCGTCCCGCTCAACGACGAGACGTTCCACATGATCGGCGAAGAGCAGTTCAACAACATGAAAAAGACCGCCTTCTTCGTGAACGTTTGCCGCGGCTCCGTCCACGATGAGAAGGCCCTGATCAAGGCGTTGCAGGACAAAAAGATCCGCGGCGCCGGGCTTGATGTCTTCGAAAAGGAGCCGGTCGACCCCAAGAACCCGCTGCTTCAGATGGAAAATGTCATTACCGCACCGCACCTCGCAGGCGCATCGACTCGCTCTGCCTGGCTGTCGCGGCAGCGCGCCGCGCAGC
>SXGR01071059.1_pt1 | contig 10602 bp, 7 predicted proteins | sample 3174711 | NCBI WGS metagenome assembly SXGR01 (sample SAMN11356860, study PRJNA531348) | freshwater metagenome | isolation source: freshwater sample F1-60 | place: China: Fuxian Lake, Yuxi | collected 2017-12-25 | reverse complement strand
TACGTTATCGCCGGTATCCTCGGCGAGCTCCACGTCCCACGTGGCTTCTTCCTCGAAGCTCATGTGGCTCGAGGTGGCCCCGAACAGGGTAGCAAGGTCCTCAGCCAGCTTAAGGTCAAGCGTCTGATTGATGGTGGCGAAAATCTTTTTATCCACCAGGCGCCGGATGACGAGGCTCGCCTTGATGCCGAGTTTCTCGCTCAGTTCCTTGACGGTGATGCCTTCGCCGATCGTGATTTCTTTGTTTACCGCTACCACCGGCTCTTCGCGCCGATGACCACCCATGGGCCGCAGACGGCCTTCTTCATCCTTGCGATCGACCCCGCGTCTATTCGCGCCCGGCTTGACGGCCAGGCGGCGCGTATCGGTTGTCGGAATCTGATCCGGCGCCGGAGGCAGGGGACTGGTGGGATGCATCCCACGCCCGCGTGGCATGCGGAGTCCAGGAGGTGGCCCGGGCAAGCCTATACCACCAGGGCCGCCCAGCATCCCGGGCCCCCGCAGCACCGGCATGCCGGGGCGAACGGGTCCGCGATAAATCGGTTGGCCAGGTGCAGGTGCACCCGTCGGCTGGTAAGTGCGTTGCTGCGGGAGCTGCGGCGCGCCCGGACGCGGGGCGAGCGGTTGACCCGGCCCGGTTCTTACTTGCTGCTGTTGCAGGCGCGCCACCATATCAGGGCGCGGCGGCACCACCGGACGAGCCGGCATGATCCCGCCACCAATTGGAGGCGCCGGCGGCCGCTGGGGTGCCGGTGCGCCCGGTGTCGCCATCGACGGGCGCGGCAGCATCGGCGGCCGTGGAGGCGCCGGGGGCAGACCAGGGGTTGACGCAGGTAGTGGCTGTTGAGGACCTGACAATATCTGGCCGGGCCGCGGCGGGGCAGGCGTCGTTGGTGCCGGAACCGAAGGACGAGCAGGAGCAGGAGCCGGAGCCCCTGGCACAGCCGCTGCGGACGGCCGAGCGGGCGCGATCACTCTCGGTGAGGACGCGGCAGGCGGCGCAGCAGGAGCAAATCGCGGCGCCGCGCCGGAACGTACACCCGGAATAGGTATCGATGGCACGCTCGGCCGCGCTCCCAGGGGAGGGCGCAGCGGAGGCGCGATCGGGACCCTCGGTCGATCCCCGGTGGTGTGGGAAGCCGCTACCGGTGGCGCAACCGGCGAAGTACCGGCGGGGACGGTGGGGTGCTGCTGCACCGCGGCCGGTGTCGCCGGCCTGGGCGGCGGAGCCGGGGCAGCGGGCGCGATCGCTTCAGCCGGGGGATCTGTAACCGGGACGGCCGGGGGCGGCGGAGCCGGAACGTCGACCACCGTAGGCGGAGGAGCCGAAGGCGCGCTTTCGGGCGCTCGCATCACCGCAACCGCGGGGGGAGCCAGCGGCTCAAGCGGCAGCAATTCTTGCACCGGCTGACCGGAATGTTCGGGCCCGTCTTCGCCACCGCCAGTGGACTCCACTGGCTCGAAACCGAAATGCTTCCGGATGTTGTTGGCCAAATCGTCGTCGAGGGAACTCGAATGTGTCTTTTTGTCGTCAACGCCCAACACGGGCAGAAGGTCGATGATCTTGCCGGGCTTGACCTCCAGCTCTCGAGCGAGCTCGTTGATTCGGATCTTACTCATAGATGCTTAAGGCGCGCTATTGCCCTTCGACTCCTGTTACCGGTTCAATTATCGTACCAGACGATTCAACAATCACACCCACTTCCGGGGAGTCTGTCATCGCCTCCGGAGCCGTCGATTCCGGCGTCGCGCTTTCTGCGCTATCGAATTGCGAATAATAGTCCGTCACGGCCTGTTGAATCTTGCCGGTGTCGGAGTTCGGAATTTGCCCGGTGATCTCTTCAGGCGTCATCGCTGCGATGCGCTCGACGGTGCTTATGCCCGCCTCCACCAGTTCGTTCACTTCCTCGTCCGTCAAACCGTGCTCGGTCAGTACCGCCACCGGCGCCCCCGGTGGTGGCGATAGCGCAGCCATGGCGGTCTCCACTTCCTGGCGCTTTTCCTCTTCGCTCTTGATATCGATCCGCCAGCCCAGGAGTTTGGCCGCCAACCGCACGTTTTGGCCCTTCTTGCCGATCGCCAGCGACAACTGCGAGTCGTCGACAATCACCTCCATGTGTTTATCCAGGGATGTGACAATCGCCACCCGGGAAATTTTGGCGGGGCTTAAGGCATGGGTGGCAAAAACCACCGGATCGTCGGAGTACTCGATAATGTCGATCTTTTCGCCGCGCAACTCGCGAATGATGGATTGCACGCGCATACCCTTCATCCCCACGCAGGCGCCGACGCTGTCCACATCCCGGTCGCGGCTCCACACGGCGATCTTGGTGCGCTCGCCCGCCTCGCGGGCGCAGCCCTTGATCACCACCGTGTTGTCATAGATTTCGGGAACCTCCTGCTCAAACAGGCGCATCACCAGTTCCGGCGCGGCACGCGAAACAACCACACCCGCGTTTTTGCCGGATTTATCTACGGAACGGATGACGCACCGAATGCGTTCGCCCACCGAGAAGCCTTCCAATTTCGACTGTTCTTTCTTGCCGAGTCGCGCTTCGGTCTTGCCGAGATCCACAACCAGTTCACCCGCCTCGATGCGTTTGATGGTGCAATTCACCAGTTCACCGACGCGTCCGGTGAACTCGGAAAAGATCGTCTCCCGTTCGGCCTCGCGAATCTTCTGCAGGATCACCTGCTTGGCCGTCTGTGCCGAGATTCGACCGAGCGCGGCGGCCTTCTTGGCAATACGCAGTTCGGTGCCCGCTTCGGCGCCGCCTTTTTGCAGCTTGCGCGCCTGTTCCGGGGTAACTTCGTTGAGCGGATCGGTCACTTCGGCGACGACGTTTTTGACGACATAAAGCTCGATTTCGCCATTTTGGTTGAAGTCGATCACCATGTTCTCATTGGTCTTGAAGTGCTTGCGGGCCGCCACAAGCATGGCGTCCTTCACCGCGTCGAAGATGATCTGCGGGTCGATCCCCTTATCTTTCGCGAGCATTTCAATGGACTGATAGATCGACACGCGCCTTATTGCCTCGACTTCCTTTACGATGTTTCTTTGGATTACCACTCGAACTTCAGGTTGGCCCGCTCCACTCGGTCGAGTGGAATCACGGCGGGCTCGCCTTGGGCGGGCTGGAGCGTAATGAGGCCCTCTTTGAACCCCGCCAACGTGCCTTCCCAGAGTGTTCGCTTGTCAGTTTCGACCAGCGGCTCACGGAGCAAGATTTTGACCTTCTTGCCGGCAAACCGTTCGAAGTCTTTTGGCTTGGAGAGCTTGCGTTCAATCCCCGGCGAACTGACCTCGAGCGTATAGGATACGTCGCCCGGCACCAGGTCCTCGGCGTCGATCACGGTGCTTACGTACTGCGAGACCATCTGGCAGTCGCCGTGAGTCACGCCTTCGGGCTTATCGATATAGATGCGGAGCAACCTGTTCTTGCCACCACCAAGCCAACGCACTTCCACGGCCTCGATGCCGTCGGAGCGGCCCGCGCGGTCTACGATCTCGTAGACCTTATCGATCCAGGCAGCCGGCGTCATTTCTTTCAGGCTCGGTGCTACTTCTTGGGCGTAAATCGCACCGGGCAACAAAAAAGTGGGCTTTTGCCCACTTCCCTATTCGGCACTTTAACAAGTATAGCAGACCTGCCTACGGCGCGAAGTACCCGTTGGTGTCGAGTATCAAATGGGTTTGATCGGTTACGAAACTGGCCACCGCGCCAGCCGTTCCCGCTGGCACTATAGCCGCATTGGCCACGATCGGGTCGCCCGTGGCATTGAGCGTCGAAACGAACGGTTGCGCGGTGCCAAATGGCCAAAGAGTCAGGTGGCCGAGCGAGGCGGACGGCACCACCGTCGCATTCAGCGAATAAGCCCCGGCTGAGCCAGGCAGGCCGCAGGCGGTGAGCGGCAGCCGGTAGCTCCTGGTACCGCTGCCTTCCAGCACCGGCCCTCCAAATTCACCTGCCGCATTTCGGGTGTCCTGCAACCGGCAGGGTGTGACGGTGAAAAACCGCTGGGCGCCGGCCGCGCCGGGAGCCGCGAAATAGCCGTTGATATCGAGAATGAGATGGCTCTCGTTGGACACGTAGGCGCTGATGGACCCGTTGGTTCCCGCCGGCACAATCGCTGCGTTGGCAACGGCTCCGCCGTTCGGGGCATTCAGGGTTGACACAAAAGGTTGCGCCTGCCCAGTGGGCCACAGCGACAGGTACCCAAGCCCGCCAGTGACCACGGTGGCGTTGACCGAGAGCGCTTGCGCATTACCCGGCACACCGCAATTGGAGGACAGCACGGGACTGGCGCGGCTGCCGCGCGCGGCGATCATGGGCCCGCCCAATGAGCCGGTGGGATTGCTGGTGTCGCTGACGCGGCAAGGCGTGAGCGGACAGAAGGCGAGGGATTGCGCATTCGCCGTGGGGTCGATGAAATAGCCGTTGATGTCGAGCACCAATTGGGTGGCGTCAATGACGAAAACACTGATGGCTCCGTTGGTACCGGCAGGGACGATGGCGGCGTTGGCTTTTACGCGCCCATCGATGGAATTGAGCGTGGAGACAAACGGCTGGGCTGCGCCGGTGGGAAAGATGGTGAGGTATCCCAGCGGCCCTTGCGGTACGACGGTAACGTTGAGGGCGTATGCGGCGGCGTTGGCCGGGATGGCGCAAGTTGCCCGTGCCGGAATGGCAAAGTCACGAACGGCGCCCCCAATGAGAGCCGGCTTGCCGAACGCCGCCAGTGTCTCCCGTGTATCGACGAGGCGGCAAGGTTGAACCGGAACATATCGCAGACCCGCGCTGGCCGCCGGGACTGCCACGGCGGAAAAATCGGCCTCCGCGCTCAGGCTCGTTATCGTTCGCGAGGAGGGAATGAATCGATACCCCGCGTTGAACGGAGTTACGGTAATGCTGCCCTGCGCCGGGAGATTTTCCAGAGCCGCAAACGAGTAATCCCCGGTTTGCGCAGTCTCGGCAGATCCTTGAACCGATCCGGTCAGAGCGATGGCGACGCCCTGCAACGGGTTCGGCGTTTCATCCCTTACCTGCCCTCTTATACTGCGCGGGCCGCGTGGCACTTCGCGATATATGATGCCCGGCTGATCAAGTTGGGCGGGAAACACTGCTTGGCCGCTCATCTGCGGGGGAGTGAATCCGGCGGGGATGAGGTATGCCCGGATCGCTATGGCTGCAAGATCGTTCTGCCCCGTGGCGATTTCAGCTAAGAAAGTGCCATCGGGAGCGATCGAAGTAATAGGATTGGCGAAGGTGGGCTTGGTCTACCAATCCGTACCCACTTTAATATAGACGGCCACACGGTAGTTCGCCGGTTGAACATGTAAGACCTGCCATGAAAGCCGGCGGCTGTCGCCGATGACTGGCTTGTAGATGAAGTCGATCGAGGGCGCTCCTGTCCCGCCCACGAACGCTGTCCCCGTCCAGTTGTCTGCAACGGTGGTTCCGGCAAAGACCGCGCCCATTCCAGGCTTGAGGGTCCCGCCGGTAGTCCAAAGCCCCCAGCTCGCGCCCCGCAAGCCGCCTTCGTAATTTGCTTTCCAAGGCTCATCGAAAGCCTCAAAGTAGAAATAGTTAACACTATTGGCTCTGGCCCACGAAACAAAGCTCAGGAAATAGTTGGCCGCGTTCTCGGGACCAGGAACAGCGTTGCCCTCCGCGATTCCGCCTGAGGGCCAGCCGGCTTCGGAAATCAGCACTGGCTTTCTTACTCCGGGCGATGTGAACCCAGCGGCATTCACAAGCGCCTGGTACTTCTGATGCACGAAAGCCATCGCGCTACCGATGGGAACCGACTCCCAAAACGGAAAGATATTGGCCATGAAGACGGTACAGGAATCGATGATCGGCTGATGCTCCAGCAGTTTCCCATACACATCCGCTGTCGTCACGGGAATGTTGGATGGGACTTGCGCGCGCACGGCGAGAATGTAACTTCGGAGTAATTCCGCGTTCACCGCGTCTACCGCACTCAGATCGCGACGGAGCAACACTGCGCTGCCGACAATCAGCATGTCCGCCTCGCCCGCGTTTGCCATCGCCACGCCGCTGGCGATTTCCGCAGTGTTAGCGGCTGTGTCCGCGCCAATCCAGATCCCGATGGCGGCCTTGAGTCCTAGCGAATGGGCGATGTTGCCCGCCCTCTGCAGCCCGTTTCTCGTGCTGTAAGTGCGAATCGAGACTGTGTACGGCGCGATGACTTCCATACGTTGCCGCAATTGAGATTCCTCCACCTGAGGAGGCGGAATCCGATTCGGATCCTGGTTCCCCCCAACAGGCCCCAAGTCGAGGCCGTAGGACTTGTAAGTCACGACCTGCGCCTAAGCGCAAATGGCGGCCACGAATGGCGCGAAAACCAATAAGCGTGAGCGCTGCAAGAGTCCACCTCCAAGCGAGCCTACGGCGGCCGGCGTTGCCCCGGATTATACCCCGGGCACCCTTGAAGATCAAGCCGCATTACTGCTGATACTGCTGATCTTGTTCGGTAACAAAAAAGCGGGCTTTCGCCCACCTCCCCATTCGGCACTTGAAGAAGTGTATCAGACCCGGCTACGGCGCGAAGTACCACTTTGTGTCGAGTATCAAATGGCTTTGATTGGTTACCACACGACTGGCCACCGCACCTGCCGTTCTGGCCGGCACAAATTGCCGAGGGCCCTGGGGGAAGGTCGACGACGACGGGACTATCTACCGGTTTTAACGCGGCGACGGCCCGCGCAACTTCGCCCAAACCTCATCGCAGCGCTCCACCACATCCGCCGTCAACCTACCCTCCCGGGTGGCGGCGATGTTCTGCTCCAACTGCTCCAGCCGCGAGGCGCCGAGAATGATCGAAGCCGTATCAGTGTGGTGCAGCAGCCAATTCAGCGCAAGGCTGATCAGGGATCGGCCCGCTTGTTTGGCGATCTCCGCCAATTCATCCACGGCATCGAAAAATCCCGGATGCCAATAGCGGTCGAGATACGTCTTGTTCCCATCGAAGCGCGTACCAGCGGCCGGCGCCTCGCGCCGTTGCTTGCCAGTGAGCATGCCGCCGGCGAGCTGGTTGTAGACCACTAGCGCCACCTTGTAGTCTTTGGCGAATGGCACAAACTCCTGCTCCAGGCCGCGCGCCACCAGGTTGTACATTACCTGCGAAATATGAATAGGCCGGAAGCCGCGGCGGCCAGCGACGTCGCGCGCCTGCGTCACTTGCCACGCCGCATAATTGGAGATTGCGGGATACCGCACTTTTCCCGACTTCACCAGCGCGTCCACTGCCTCGAGCGTCTCTTCGACGGGCACGGCGTAATCGGGCTGATGGAGACAGTAGATGTCAAGGCGGTCCGTCCGCAGACGGCGCAACGACTCGTCGATCGCTTTGGATATGGCCGCCTCCGACAAGCCCGCCTCGTCCGGGCCATCGCCCATCGCACCGCGGCACTTACTGGCCAGCACCACCTTGTCGCGCCGTCCGCGCAGCATGCGGCCCAGGAATTCCTCGAAGATTCCCTTGTTATAGACATTCGCCGTGTCGAGGAAATCAATGCCTTCGCCGAGGCAATAGTCGATAATGCCGCTGCCAGTGGGCTCGTCGGTCTGGCTGCCAAACGTCATATTGCCAAAGCCGAGGCGCGAAACTGTCAGATCAGTGCCGGGGAGGAGCGTTGTTTCCATCCTGCACGTCCTAGCGAGCTTTCGGTTGCTTGTCCCGCCCGAATTGCGGATCCTTCGAACTCCCGGTCACCTGAATCCGCACGAACGTCCCCGCGCCGTTTTTTGAGAAGAAAGGATCCACGGGTTTGAGGACGATTCGCTTCCAACCCGACATCGTTTGAGAGACCTTGGCCACCAGCCGGACAGACCCGCGAAAATGCAGGTTGTCGGCATCCATGTTGTAAGTGCCCGCCAAATCGACAGCCGCGCCCGGGATCACAAACTGAAGCGCAGAGAAAGTCAAAACCTGATCGTCCAACTTGAAATCACCGCGCATGCCGGAAGCCACATCGCCAATCGCCTCATTCTTTGGTTGGCCCTGGCCACGGCGGCTGAATACGTCCAGCTTGTCCTGGATCTTTGACTGGCGGAACTTGCCGTCGCGAATGTCGAAGCGGCCGTCGAGGAGCAGTTTCTCGGCCACCTTGCCCGAGAGCGGAGGGATGACGATGTTGGCATTCAGCATCAGCCTGCCCTCCATCATTGGCCGGCCCGGCACGGCCAGGCGCAGTAGGTCAGCCAGGTTGCCATCGGCCATGTCGACGCGCAACCGGATCGTGCGCCGCGGGTCGCCGTCGTGTTTGATCACCGCGCCGCTGGTGGTGAACCGCGTGGAACCTAGCACGACGCGCACCGGCTTCAACGTGGTGTTGCCGTTGGTGCCGTCTACCTCCACTTCGAAAGTGGTTTGTAGCGGCACGCGATTCCCCGACCGCCTTAAGCGGAAATCCGGCACCTTCGCCTCACCCTTGGCGCGCAGTTCAGAGAGCAGACCTTCGAACTTTCCGGAGGATTGCAAAGTACCGCCGATGGCCGGGAAGACTCCCAGATCGGCCTCGGTGAAAACATAGTCGCCGGCCGCGGGGGTGTCACCCGGCGTATCGGCGTCCCACGGGCCGAAGGTTCCTTTGCTTTCCACCTTGCCGGGCGGCTTGGGAATATTGAGCCGCGCGGTGTAGTCCATTGGACGGCCCAATCCAGCGGACTTTAGATGGATCTCGTGCAGGGGAAATTCAAGCGGTTTACGGTTTTTGCTCCTTGGCAGAATGACGCGTCTGGCGTCGTGAATCTCGACATCGGCGACAATGACTTCGGGCAGTGGTTGAGCGCCGCCGATGGGGTCTTTGAACTGTGGCCGTTCGCCTTTGGGCGGGATATGAATCTCCATGCCGTCCAGCCGGACCAGCGCCACGTGTTTGGTTGGCTCGAAGACCCGGCCCAGGTCGACCTCGAAACGGAACGACTTCATGGCAAACATGGGCGGAATGTCCCGACGGCCCTTGTGCCGCATCACAACTCCTGTGCCTTCGACGAGAGCCATGACGCCTCGTCCGCGCGAGAAGACCAGTTTCGTAGGGGACAGATTGGGAACGTTGACGGTAAGCGAGGCGAGTTCCACCTCGCTATCGAAGCGCTTCTTTAGATACTCGACGGCTTGTTGCTTGATGTACGGCTCGAACTGCCGGGCCATTCGGCGGCCAATCACGAAAAGCGAGATAAAACCGGCTACGCCAGCAATGGCGGCTGCGAGAAGCCATTTTCTCTTTCGACTGGACAAGGCCGGTTCCCGGCTGAATGATAGCATCAACAATAGATGTGTCGTTACGTTCTCTTATTTTTCTCCACAGCCGCCGCTTTCGCCCAGGACTGGACGGAATTCAGGGGCCCAGAAGGCCAGGGGATATCAACCGCGGAAGGTTTGCCAGTCGATTGGAGCGAGAACAGGAACATCGCTTGGAAGGCGCCGGTGCCCGGACAGGGCTGGTCTTCGCCGGTGGTCGCCGCCGGTACGATCTGGCTCACGACGGCCACCGCAGTCGATGACCAGCCACGAGGGCGCTCGTTGCGCCTGCTGGCTTTTGATGAAGCCACCGGTAAACAGATGCGCGATATCGGCATCTTTGAGCTTGCCAACGCTGGCCAGCGGCACGCCAAGAACACCTTCGCCACGCCAACCCCGGTTCTGGACATGGAAAGCGGTCTCGTGTTCGTTCATTTCGGCGTGCTGGGCACCGCGGCCGTGCGCGCCGAAAGCGGCGAAATTGTCTGGACAACCACCTTGCCAGCCTATGAACACGTGCATGGCGGTGGCGGGTCGCCCGTGGTGTGGCGTGACCTGCTCATAATCGTCTGCGACGGAGTCGACGCGCAATCGGTGGTGGCTCTCGAGAAGACCACGGGCGAAGTTCGCTGGCGCAAAAAGCGTCCTGCCGGGAACATGGCATTCGCAACCCCTCTGATTATCGAAGCCGCCGGCAGGACACAACTCATCTCGCCAAGTGCCCACCGCACAATCTCGTACGATCCCGCCACCGGTGAGGAGTTGTGGTCAGTGGAGTACGGCGACGGGTTTTCGAACGTACCACGACCGGTCTTCGCCCACGGGTTCGTCTATTTGTGTACCGGCTTCCACAAGCCGCAACTGCTCGCCGTGCGGCCCAATGGCGAGGGTAACGTCACCGAAACGCACGTGGCGTGGCGCGCCGGGCGAGGGGTATCCTTGACGCCCTCGCCTATTGTCGCTGGCAACGAGATCCTCATGGTCTCCGACGGCGGCATCCTGTCAAACCTCGACGCCCGCACCGGCAAGCTTAACTATCAGGAACGGTTGGGCGCGAATTTTTCAGCCTCGCCGCTGTTGGCCGACGGCCGGATCTACTGGCCCAGCGAGGACGGCGTGACCACGGTGATTGCGCCGGGCCCGGAGTTTCGTAAGCTTGCAGCCAATTCGGTGGACGGGCAGACTTTCGCCTCGCTCGCCGTCTCCGGTAAATCGCTCATCCTTCGCAGCTCCTCGCATCTGTATCGAATCTCTTCAGTCATCGATAAGAGATAAGATGAAAGATCGGGCGCGCCGCCCCAAATCCAGCAGGAGCCAGGAATGCCGAGCGAT
>SXGR01593779.1_pt1 | contig 10603 bp, 10 predicted proteins | sample 3174711 | NCBI WGS metagenome assembly SXGR01 (sample SAMN11356860, study PRJNA531348) | freshwater metagenome | isolation source: freshwater sample F1-60 | place: China: Fuxian Lake, Yuxi | collected 2017-12-25 | reverse complement strand
GCGAGGCGGCTTCCAGCGCCGGACCGACAATGCCACCGCCGTTGTTACGCAGATCGAGCACCAAACCCTTGAGCCCCGCGCCGCCGATCTTGTCAATGGCCGCCTTAAGTTGTTTGCCGGTCTCGCCCTCAAAACTGGTAGCGCGCACGAAGCCGATCCGGTCAGCGATCACGAAGGCACGATCCACCGACGGTGACGCCATCTCTTCCGGCGTCAGCGTAAAGCTCATCAGCCTGGCGTTGCCCGGACGGCGTACGGCCAGACTGGCGGGGCGCTGGCGGCTCTCGCCGAGCAACTGCGTGAGTTGCTCCATGCTAAGTTGCCAAAGCGGTATGTTGTTGATGCCCACGATCTCATCCCCTGGCGCCAGGCCCGCGCGGGCCGAAGGCGCATTTTGCACCACCTGCACGATGATCACCCGGCCGGGCAATACCGATACCACCGTGCCGAAGCCTTTCGAGGTGGAGCGCTCCATGTTGCGAAGCTGCTCCATCTGATCGGGCCCGAGGAACGCCGAATGCGGATCGAGTCCGCGCATCATCGCCGGCAGGGCACCGTCGTAAATGGCCGCATTGGCGTTCACCGGATCCGCTGCGTGCGACTCCACCAGCGCGTAGACGCCGGCGAATTTCCGCACAGCCCGCTCCAGGTCGTTCGTTTCAGCGGCCTGCGGCCAAAACAGCAGGGCCAGGGGTGCCAACAGCATCGTTAGATGATTCGCTTTCCGAGAGCGGAGGCTACCAGTTGGACCGCGAGGTCAGCCGTGCGGTTGGCAATGTCAAGCACCGGGTTTACTTCGACTACGTCCATTGCCAGCATCAGCCCGGAGTCGCCCGCCATCTCCATCGCCAGATGCGCCTCACGATAAGTGAGTCCACCCGGCACTGGTGTGCCCACGCCCGGGGCTTGCTGTGGGTCAACCGAATCCATGTCGAAGGACAGATGGAAACCGGCCGTATCAACGGTGGCGTAGCGAATGGCATCCATCATCACCGGCTTCAAGCCGCGTTCGTCGATGTCGCGCATGGTGAAAATGTGAACGCCGGACTCGCGTACGGTTTGTCGCTCAAGTTGATCCACATCACGCAGACCCACAATCACGGTGTTCTTCGCCAACACTTTTGGCGCGTAATTGTAAAAGTGAGTAAGCTCCTTGGGGCCCCGCCCCAGCAGACACGCAAGCGGCATGCCGTGCACGTTCCCGGACATGGACGATTCCGGCGTATTCATGTCGGCGTGCGCGTCGATCCAGATTAGTCCGATCGATTGCTTCATCTTGCGAAAGTGCCGCGACACGCCCGACACGCTGCCTATGGCCAGCGAATGGTCGCCGCCGAGCACCAGCGGAAAGCGACCGTCGGCCGCGGCTTTCTCCACCAGCGCAGCCAGTCGGCGGCAGGTTTCGGCAATCTCTGGAAGGTAGCGCGCATGCGGGTTGCCGGCGTCGCGCGATTCGGCCTGCACGACGTCAACGTTGCCACGGTCTTCGACCAGATAGGAAAGGCGGCCGAGGCGCTGGTGCAATTCCGCGACCCGGATCGCACTGGGACCCATATCAACACCGCGGCGGCCCGCGCCGAGATCGAGCGGCGCGCCGATTAATGCAATGCGGGAAGGACGCATCTTACTATTGTGGCTCGGATCGGCTGGGGCGGGTAGGTTGTTACTATCAAAGAGTGAGAGTTGGCGATCTGTATGGACGCGGCGGCAAGGCTGTCTTCAGTTTTGAGTTTTTTCCTCCCAAGACCGAAGAAGCGGTGAGCGACCTTCTCGTTACCGTGAAGGAGCTCAAGAAGGTAGGGCAGCCGGACTTTGTGTCGGTGACTTACGGAGCGGGCGGTTCCACCCGCAGCCGCACGCTTGACTGCGTGGCGCGCATCCAGGAGGAAGCCGGGGTCACGGCGATGGCGCACCTCGCTTGCCTTGGGCACGACGCACAGGAAATACGCGACGTCATAACGCGGCTGGTGCAGCGAGGCATCCGGAATGTCCTGGCGTTGCGCGGCGATCCGCCGAAGAATGGAGAGGTCAAGCCGACCTCGCTGCTGCACGCTTCCGATCTGATGACCATCCTGCAGACCGGTAACTTCGGAGTGGACTACGGCGGCGCCTGTTATCCGGAAACTCACACTCAGGCCGTCAGCCCCGAGGCAGACCTGGCGTGGACCCGCCTCAAGGTCGAACGCGGCGCGAGCTTCCTCATCACGCAGCTATTCTTCGACAATGACACCTATTTTCGATTCGTCGACCGGGCTCGAGCCGCCGGCATCGGCGTCCCGATTGTGCCCGGCATCATGCCCGTCACCAATGGTGCCCAGCAACTCGAGCGCTTCGCAAAGATGGGAGCATCCTCGATCCCGCCCGCGCTCCATGCGAGGCTCGAGCGGCATCGCGACGAGCCGGGCGCTGTCATGGCGATCGGCATGGAGCATGCGATTGAGCAATGCCGTTCGCTGTTGGCCGGCGGCGCGCCGGGGCTACATTTCTATACGCTGAACAAGAGTCTCGCCACCCGCGTTATTTTGGCCGCGCTTCGGTAGACCATCGTAGTTCAATCTCTTACCGGCCGAGCCCGAAACACACCAGGCTTCAGACGCAGCGCCAGCCGATGCTTGTCTGCCCCGGAGCGATGACACGACGGTCAGCAGCTCAACGCCCTCGAAAAATCACCGGTGGCCAACTCACTTTTGTCTGAGAATTTCCCCGTTCCCGCCGCACTACCCCACGGCCATTGAAGAGCTTGCCCGCGCAGTCCTGGTTGCACAATCGCTTGTCGAAGCCGAGGCCGCGCTGCTGGGTGTGTCCGGCGGCCCGCGATAAGCACAGCCTGAGGGCCTGCCGTCGGCGATACACTGGACGTTTGCATGGGTCCCATCAACCTGTTAGTCCTATCCCACCCCACCGCGGGTTTCCTTCGTCTTCTCGGCGAACTCCCCAACGAGACCAACCTCGTGGTCGGCGACAACATCGAAATATTCAAGCCCCACTTAGCCCAGGCCGAAGTGCTTGTAAATTGCATGACGCCGCTTGCCTTCTTCCGGGAGGTCTTCCTAAAAGCCCCCAACCTGCAATGGGTACATTCGATGTCAGTCGGAGTGGAAAATTCGTTGTTTCCCGAACTGGTGGCGAGCCCAGTGCCGCTGACAAATGCCCGCGGCGTCTACAGCCGCTCGCTGGCCGAGTTCGTCATGACCGGCGCGCTCTTCTTCAACAAAAAGATCGCCGACATGCGCCGCCAGCAGTCAGAAGAGCGCTGGGTCAACATGGATGTCGATGAACTCTACGGCAAGACTATGGGCATCGTCAGCTACGGCAACATCGGCGAGCATTGCGCCGATCTCGCGCGCGCCTTCGGCATGAAGGTGCTGGCCATGCGCCGGCGCCCCGAGCTATCGGCGAACGATCCGCGCGTGGACAAGGCGTACGGCCATGACGGCCTTGTCGAGATGATTTCGTTGAGCGACTTCGTCGTGGTCTGCTCGCCCATCACTCCTGAAACCCGCGGACTCATCGGTGCACGCGAGATCGCGGCCATGAAGTCGTCGGCGGTCATCATGAACGTTGGACGGGGCGCCGTGATCGACGAACTGGCGCTCCTCGCCGCCTTGCGGGACAGAAAGATTCTGGGCGCGGCGCTCGATGTGTTTGCCACTGAGCCCCTACCGGCTGGCCACGAGTTCTACAGACTCGACAATGTGTTGCTCTCCCCGCACAGTGCCGACCACACCCCTGGTTGGACGGACCATTCCATGCAATTGTTCATCCGTAACTTCGTCCGTTACGCCAAGGGCGAGCCGCTACAAAATCTTGTTAACAAGCGAGCAGGATATTGACGATGATGTTGCTCAACGACGCCGCCTCCGCCGACACGCCAAACAAGCAGGACGGCTTCAGGCTGGGGCTCCCCACGCTTGATGCGGCGGACACCTTCGCAGTGATGGTCAAAGCATGAAAATCTCGTTTGCTGATGTCCAGACAGCCGCCCACCGCATCCAAGGAATAGCCCGCCGCACGCCGGTCTTCACGTCGCGAACCTTCGACGCCCTGGCCGGGGTGGAGGCCTTCTTCAAGTGCGAGAACTTTCAGCCCGGCGGCGCCTTCAAGATCCGCGGCGGCGCCAACGCCGTCCTGGCGATCACAGCAGCGGACCGGGCACGCGGCGTCGTGGCTTTCTCATCCGGAAATCACGCGCAGGCGGTCGCGATTGCGGCCCGGCATTGTGGAGTGCCGGCGACCATTGTCATGCCCGACGATGCACCCGTTTCAAAAGTGGAGGCCACGCGCGGGTACGGCGCACGGGTGGTGATCTATGACCGGATGAAGGAAGACCGGATTGCCATTGGCAAGTCAATCGCCGCTGAAACCGGCGCCACGCTAATTCCACCCTTCGATCATCCCCATGTCATCGCTGGCCAAGGCACGGCCGCCCTTGAATTCCTGGAAGAGATTCCGGATCTGGATGCTCTGGTCGTTTGCATGAGCGGCGGCGGACTCATTGCCGGCTGCGCGGTCGCCGCCAAGCACCTTTGCCCGTCGATTCGGATCATCGGCGTCGAGCCTGAAGACGCCAACGATATCTACCTCTCGCTCAAAGCCGGTCACCGGGTTACCATTCCCCCGCCACGCACGATTGCCGACGGGCTGCGCGTCACCACTCCCGGTGAGCTCACCTTCCCCATCATTCAGGAGTTGGTAGAAGAGGTAGTGTTGGTTTCCGATGACGAAATCCGCGCTGCCATGAAGTTTGCCCTGCTGCGTATGAAGATGGTGGCCGAACCCTCGGGCGCCACCGCCATGGCAGCGGTGATGCACCGCCATGCTCCGCTCCAGGGCGGGCGGGTCGGAATCATCGTGTCTGGCGGCAACGTCGACTACGAAGTACTTGCCGCGTTGTAGCGCGGCAAACCTTCCAGCAAATGAACAGCCATTGCGGCGCCGGAGGATTCCTCTTCCATACCGGCGCCCAAGGCTCTCATTCGATTCGTTTCTTAGTTGCTGTGGTCCTTTTTTGGCGCATCCTTCTTGTGATCGTCTTTCTTTTCTTTGTCGTGGTGTTCGTCCTTCTTCTCTGCCTTGTGCGGGTCGGCTTTGTGCTCGTCGTTGAACGCCAACGCGCCAGTGGAGAGGAGAAGGCCGAGGCCCAATATCGTTGCAAGGAGTCTATTCATGCAAACCTCTTCGGACCACGCGCCGGATTCATGAAAAAAGTCAGGTCGACAGCAAGGGTCACTTACTGTGCTTACGGGCGTATCTTCGCAGCCGCCTTGGTCAGCCTCAGCGGAAGCCCTCCGGGGCCCTGCGTCCATCTGCCGGTAAGCGTACTACCCTTCAGCTCGCCTTCGAAAGATCCCGAGATCACGGATGCCTCGATCAATACCTGGGCTTCGGTCTTCCGAATGCGCGACACGGGGATTTCCGCGTTGCCTTGATCGATACTGAAGAGCTTCCCGGTCCCAGCCGTTCCTTCGTTGGCGAGCAAGAAAAGTAGGCGCAATAGCTTCCCGCCGGCGTTTAAAGTGCCCTCCCAGGTGCCCTCCAAGTCCTTACTCATAGCCGGAATCGCCACTGCCTTTTCGATTTTCGCCTCGCCGTTACGAGTGAGTTGAAACGGCAATTTGAAATCGCCCTGTTGCATTTCGCCGCTGATTTTCCCGCCCTCAGCGGCAACGGTTCCCTGGAAGCGCGGATCACCCGGCGCTTTGATAGCGAAGCTCACGGCCGCGTCCATCACTTTGATCTCGTTCAGCCTGAGTCCCTTCGTATTCTGCGCCGGTATAGTGATCGCGCCAATCCAACCGGAGCCGGCCTCCTCGCGCAGGTCAACCTCAATCTTCATATCGCCGTGCGGGTTCTGCAGCGCCCCTTCCCAGTGCCCGGCCGGGCCTTTGTGGGTGGACTGGGCGCAAAGCGCTCCAGCCATCAATACGGACAATAGCGGCAAGCGGCTCTTCATCAGGATCTCCTTGAGAAATCATACCCGTTTAATTCGCTACACTCGACGGATGCTCCTTTGCCCCGTTCGCGGCTGCCACGTGGCGCTGGCCCGCGACGGACGGCGGCTACATTGCCCGAGGGCCCACTCGTTCGACATCGCCAGCAGCGGGTACGTCAACCTGCTTCAGCCACAGGATCGACGCTCCAAGCAACCGGGCGATGCCGCCCTCGCCGTAGCAGCCCGGCGGCGTTTGCATGATCGCGGTGTCACGGCGCCATTGCTCGCGGCCATCGCCGAAACCCTGGGCGCCTCGTCAACCGACATCGTCCTCGATGCCGGATGTGGCGAGGGCTACTATCTCGGTTCGCTCGCGACCCAAACCGGCTGCGACGCGCATGGCGCCGATATTTCCACTCCGGCCATCGAAGCTGCCGCCAAACGGTATCCCGAATGCCACTGGATCGTCGCCAACGCCGATCGCTGGCTGCCGTACGCAGACCAGTCGTTCTCGATCGTTCTTTCGGTAACGGCTCGCATGAACGGAGCGGAATTCCGGCGAGTGCTGCGCGACGGCGGACGCCTGCTGGTGGCCGTCCCATCGCCGGTCGACCTTGGTGAACTGCGCGGATCCGGGCGCGATCGCACCGCCTACGCGATTAAAACCTTCGAGCCCCATTTCACTCTGGTAGAGCAGCGTAGCGTGACGACCACCGCAAACCTTGATGCCGCCGCCGTTCGCGACGTGCTGGTTTCCATCTACCGCCCCATGCAATCGCAGCCGCCAATTGCCATGCGGGTAACGTTTGGCTTGGACCTATTGTTATTTCGCAGCCAGCGCACCGAGACGGTCGATCCGCCAGAAGTGCGAGCCTCTCATCAAGATTGATCCTGGTGCTAAGAGGCAGCTCTGCCTGAGTCTAATCCCGTCACACTCAATAGCGTTCCCCGCCCCAGCAACCACTGCGGATCCAACCACCGCTTCACCGCTCGCATCGCCTCGATCTCCGCCTCGGAATACATCAACCTCAAAAGCGGAGCCTTGCGCTTACCCAATCCATGCTCGGCGCTGACGGTTCCGCCTAGCCGCACCGCCTCTACCGCCATCTCCAACATCAGCGCCTTCCCTCGCTCAAATTCAGCGTCCGTTGAAGGCAGGATGTTCACATGCACGTGCGCATCTCCCAGATGCCCGAAAATCACGTAACGCCCGTAGAACTCGGCCTCAAGCGTTCGTCGGTAGATCGCCAGCATCTCGAGATTCCGCGCCAGTGGCACCGCGTAGTCTGAGCCCAGTTTCGGAAAGCCATGGCGCCGCATAGTGTCGTTGACCAACTCTGGCAGCGTATGCCGAAATCGGCGAAATCGCTCACGGTCACGGTCGCTTGCGGCAAACCATGATTCGCCGGCCAAGGCGTTCGCAGCCGCCAGCCGATCAAGCCACCCATCGATTTCACCACCCTCGGCCTCCACCAATACCGCCGCGCCCGCGGCAGGTGGCACCCCATCGAATCGCGGCGCAAGCATACGCAATGACGGCCCGTCGAAATATTCCAGCATGCGCACGCCTTCGACGCCGCGCCAGGCATCCACGGCCGCCACAGCAGCGTCGTCGCCGATAAAGAACACGACGCCGGTAATTAGCTCGCCGTCCGGGGCGGGCAGCAGTGTAAGTTCGGCATCCGTCACCACGCCCAAGGTGCCTTCGCTCCCCACGAACAGATCGATCCAATCCATGCGGGGCCGGAGCGGATAACCTGCGGTATTCTTCGTGGTCGAAGGCATCGGCAGCGCGGGCACATCAAAATCGATCTCCTCGCCTCGGCGGAACGTGCGCAACCGGCCATCCATCGTAGCCACCGTCAACGCACGCACACAGCGGCGCGTCGCCCCGTACCGAAAGCTGCGCGACCCGCTGGCGTTTGTGGCAATCGTGCCGCCGACCGAGGCGGTCCATTCGGTGGGATCGGGCGGATACAGTTGACCTGAGCGCACGGCCGCATCATGTAGCCTCTGCAGAGACACGCCAGGACCGGCCAAAGCGACGCCTGCGCGCACCTGCAGCCGGTCAAGTTTTTCGGTGGAAATTACCCAGCCGCCTTCGGCGACGCGGCCGCCCGTTACGCCCGTGCCCGCGCCGGCCACCGTTACCGGCATCTCCACCGCGGCAGCCTCGACCAGAATCGCAGCCAGTGCTTCACCCGAATGCGGCGTCAGCACGCGCTCGGCGTGGCCACGGTAACCAGAGGCATCCTCGACGTACCGGCGATCTACCTCGCCGCCGCCGCCACCCATCGTCACACTTCGAGGATGACCGGCATGATCAATGGCCGGCGCTGTGTTTGCTTGTTGAGGAAGCGCTTAAGATCCACGCGTATCTTCTCCACCATCACGCCCGTGTCCCCACGTTCTTCCACCGACGAATTCTCGAGCGTCTTCAGTACCACTTGCCGCGCTTTCTCCATCATCTCCGTGCTGTTTTCGGAGATGAATCCGCGCGTGACGATCTCAGGCGGGGTGTCGGCCTTGCCTGTCTGTTTGTTGATGGCGAGGATCGGCAGTACGAAACCGTCTTCGGCCAGATGGCGGCGATCGCGAATGACGAACTCATCCACCACTTCGTCGAGCGTGCCCGAATCGATACAAACCCGGCCGACCGTGACTTCCTCGCCCTTGCTGGCACCACGGCGATCGATCGAAAGCGTCTGGCCGGTTTCCATTACGAACGTCTGTTCGAGGCCGGAATTCTTCAAGTGTTTCGCCAGATTCGCATGCACGGCCATCTGGCGATACTCACCATGAACCGGCATGAAAAAGCGCGGCTTCAGCAGATTCAGAACCAGCCGCAATTCCTCGGAATACCCGTGGCCGGAGACGTGAATCGGCGGAGTCTGGCCGCCGCTCGCCACCAGCGTCGCTCCCCGGCGCGCCACGTGGTTCAGCATCCGGTAGATCGCTTTTTCATTGCCCGGAATCATGCGGGCGCTGTGCACAAACGTGTCGCCGGGCTGGATCGAAAGATTGCGGTGATTGTTGACCGCCACGCGCGACGTCGCCGACATCGGCTCGCCCTGTGTACCCGAAACCACCACGCAAATCTTGTTGCGCGGCGCGGCCTGGATGTCCTGCGGCCGCAGCAGCGCGCCCTCGGGAATGGAAAGCAGTCCCAGATTATGGGCAATCTCGGAGACTTCGGTCATCGACCGTCCGAGGAACGAAACCTTGCGTCCGAACTCGCGCGAAACATCCAGCAACTGCTGGATTCTGTGAATCGAAGAACTGAAGCACGAAACGATAATCCGATGTTCGGCGCGGTGAAACACGTTCTCAAGAGCCGGCCGTACGGCGCGCTCGCTTGGCGAGTGGCCAGGTGTATCGGCGTTGGTGGAATCCGACATCAGCAACAGGACCCCGCGTTTACCGTATTCAGCAAAGGCATGCAGGTCGAAAGGCAGATCGTCGGTCGGCGTCGGATCGACTTTGAAGTCGCCCGTGTGAATCACCACGCCCAGCGGCGTCGTAATCGCCAACGACACGGCCGCCACGATCGAGTGAGTCACATGAATGAAGTCGATCGCGAATGGACCGATCTTCACCTTGTCGCCCGGCTTGACCGTGTTCAACTCGGCATCGTCGGCCATCTTATGCTCTTCCAGCCGCCGCTCCACCAGTCCCAGCGTGAAATCCGTACCATAGACCGGGATGTCCAGTTCCCGTAAAAGGTAAGGCACGCCGCCGATATGGTCTTCATGGCCGTGCGTCAGGACTAACGCGCGCACCATCGCCTTGCGGTCGGTCAGGTAGGTGAAGTCCGGGATCACGCTATCTACGCCCAACATTTCAGCGTCCGGGAACATCATCCCGCAGTCGATAACAATAATGTCGTCCCCGTAGCGAAGGGCCATGCAGTTCATACCGAACTCGCCCAATCCGCCCAGGGGTACAACTTGCAATACAGGATCAGCCATAAACCCTCAAGAGTACCATGCGGTTCCAAGCCTCCTAATCTTTGCTGCGGGGCAGCCACTCCTGGCTGCAACCGGCTTTCCAGCGGGCTCGGTGCGTCATTCCGGACGTCAGCGTGGCGGCCGCGCGGCTCCCTAGCGCTTCTTCTTCGTAGCCGCTTTCACCCTCTCACGCTCGTCGCCTTCCTTGGCGCGAAACTTCGCGATGCGTCCATTCAACCTCACAGGTACGGGCAGGCGCCTGTCCCCGCTTTTGGGGACAGGCTAGAATAGGTGCTGCTGTGTATCCACTAATCCTGATTCTGATTCTCCTCACGCTGTCCCGAACTATCGCCACGCTGGCAATCGACTACCAATGGTGGAAGGAAATTGGCCAGGTCGATACCTGGTTCAACTGCGCGGTCTACGGGACCGCGCCGGTACTGACCGCAGCCATTGCCGCGGGCATCCTGATTTGGGTAGCCATGGCGCGCGGCCTGAAATCGGCAGGTGAAGGTTTCGGCTCGCTGCCTCGACTGATTCGCCTCTCGACGGTGGGTGCGTTGGTGGTCGGATACCTCATCGCCTCAAGCACGATCGACAATTGGGATGTGGTTCGCTTCATCGCCGGACGCAGTGGCGAAGGTGTGACGGCGGCCAATGTCTGGCGCGACCCGATCTTCGGCCAGCCACTCGGGTTCTATCTCTTCGAGCTTCCTTTCTACCG
>SXGR01154397.1_pt1 | contig 10603 bp, 9 predicted proteins | sample 3174711 | NCBI WGS metagenome assembly SXGR01 (sample SAMN11356860, study PRJNA531348) | freshwater metagenome | isolation source: freshwater sample F1-60 | place: China: Fuxian Lake, Yuxi | collected 2017-12-25 | reverse complement strand
TGTGTGCCGTTGCCGTGATGCACGTCCCAATCGACGATGAGGATGCGTTCGAGCCCGAAGCGTTGGCGGGCGTGCCGAGCGGCAAGGGCGACGTTATTGAAGAGACAGAAGCCCATGCTCTTTTGCGCGGTGGCGTGATGTCCGGGGGGCCGCACGAGACAGAGGGCGGTGCGGTCATCGCCGGAGAGCACGTGATCGACCGCCGAGACCGCCGCGCCCGCCGCCGCGAGCGCCACCTTGAACGATTCGGGGCAAACGAAGGTGTCCGCTTCGAGCCAGCCGCCCCCCGCCTCGGCCAGGCGGCGGGCGGCGGCGGCGACTTCCGGGGCGTGGATGCCGCGCACCTCGTCCTCGCTGAGCGGTGAGTACGAACCCGCCCGGCACTGGGCGACCAGGCCCGTGTTCTCCAGACGGCTCTGGATGACGGCCAGCCGCGCCGGTTGTTCGGGATGCCGGCCGGTGTCGTGACGCTGGAACAGAGGATCGGAGATCAGGATGGTCATGGCATCGTCCGTCGGGAAACTTCCCGCTCGTGGCGTATTTCCTTGGCATAAGCTGCCACGGAGGCTACCATGATTACCATAGAGAATCCGATCTTTCCATGTCGTGCCTCACGTGCGCAACGGACCAACGTCGTTGGGTCCTGATCGTATCGCCTCGCTGCCATTGGTATCTCGCTGGGTGCTCAAGCACGAATTGAAGGTCGAGATCGATGGGATTATTTCGGTAGGTTCGAGCCCCACGAGCTCTCTTTCGAGGGGTTTCTTGCTTGGTGGTTTTTACCACGTCTCTTGTAAATGCTACCCCGAAACGAACGCCGTTGGCCGAGTTGTCGCTCTTTCGATTGCCCAGACGGGAAACTTCACGCTGCTTTCCTGATCGAATTCCGAAACGACAAGTCAAGCATTGCCAACAACTTGCGCTGCAATCGCAAAAAGTCAATGTCAGTTTTCGCGAACCGGCATCGGCCTTGCTTTATTCACATCCCGTTGGAAATGAATCCATGCCAAATCTGGGAGGTCCCTATGCAAATTGAACTTTACTGCGACTGCTGCGCGTGCCGTTTCGCCGCGCCGCCGGAAGCTTCCGCCAATGAAATCACCGATCGCATGTTCGAGAACGGTCCGTGGTACGCGCTCGGCGACGGCGAAACTTTCGAGGACATGATCTTCGCGACCTTGGCCGAGGACGGGCACATCGCCTGCCCGGAGTGCGGCGACCCGGTCGCGGTCAGCGAGGAAAGCCTCGGCCGACTCTCGATGTCGATGCTGACCCGGATGTAGCTCCTTTGAGATTATCGGCCGTGAGATCCTCCGATTGACCCCACGAGGCCTCGCGGCCGAGTTTCTCCATCCACGAAGGACGCAAAGTCCACGAAGTTGAATCAGCGAACCCGGCAAGCACCTGCAACTCCACTCGATCGACATCACCAAGCTGGACTCTCGCCTCTTCTTCGTGCCCCTTCGCGTCCTTCGTGGATGCTTGCTTTTTCAATGTCGGCATCAAGGCCTTGATGTCCTTACGCCAGTCGATCATTTTCAGATGCAATTCCTTCGTCTTCTCCGGCATCAGCTTCGCCAGGTTCTTCTTCTGGCTCAAGTCTTCCTTGACGTTGTAGAGTTCGAGCCGATTGTCCTCGAAGAATTCGAGCAGCGTGAAATCGCCGGCGCGCATCATGCAGGCGGGCGTGGTGCGCCAACCTTTCTTGCCGGCTTCGAGATAGCCGGGGAAGTGCAGGTAGATCGGCGCGCGGTCGAGTTGCGTGTCGGGGTTCTTCCACAGTTTGACGAGACTGACGCCGTCGAGCGGTTGCTTGGGCATCGCTTTCTTGCCGGCGATTTCGAGGAAGGTCGGGAACAGATCGACGTGAGCGGCGGGCTGATCGCTGGTGCGTCCCGGCGGGATGTGCCCCGGCCAGCGGATGACGAACGGCACGCGGATGCCGCCCTCGTAGAGCATGCCCTTGCCGCCGCGCAGGGGGAAGTTGTTGGTGATGCTGCGCGCGTTGACGCCCGCAGCTAAGTAGCCGCCGACGCCGCCGTTGTCGGACATGAAGATTACGATGGTGTTCTCGTCGAGCTTCAAGTCTTCGAGCTTCTTCATGACGCGGCCAACGCTTTGATCGATACTCTCGATCATGGCGGCGTAGATCGGATCATCGTGGCCATTGGCGCCCTGCTTCTTGCGATATTTCTCGATCAACTCCTTCTTCGCGTCGTGCGGACTATGGACGCCGAAGTGCGAAAGATAAAGGAAGAACGGGCGATTCTTGTTCTTCTCGATGAACATCTCCGCGTGATCGGTGAGGAAGTCCGCCAAGTAGGCGCCTTCGGGCACGGGGACCTTCGGATTGGTCGCGAAGCCGAAGTGCTTACCCATGGAGACGATCGCTTCGTCAAAGCCGCGCTGTCCAGGGTGATAGGCGCCCTTCTCGCCGAGATGCCACTTGCCGTAGAGAGCGGTCGCGTAGCCGGACGACTTCATGGCATTGGCGAGTGTCATGCGATCGAGCGGCAAGTTGGTGACGTTGACGGGCACGTTCATCTTGCGCGCGTTGGCGTCGCCGCGTTCGAGCGTGCCGACTGTGTAAACGCCGGTGCGCGGCGCGTACTGCCCGCTCATGAGGGCGGCCCTGGTTGGCGCGCAGTTCTGCGAATGATAGTAGCTGGTGAGCCGCAGACCTTGCCTGGCGAGCTTGTCGATGTTGGGCGTCTCGTAGTATTTGGAGCCCTGGCAGCCGACGTCGGTCCAGCCGAGATCGTCGGCGAGGATGATGACGATGTTGGGCGGGCGGGTCTCCTGGGCCGCGACGGCGGGGGCGAGCAGGTAGGTAACAAGAAGGGACAGCAGGATCATCGCACGCATGGGTAGGCGCCTCCAAAGCTTGAATTCATTTGTCGCTCTTTGTATTCGGATTCTGGATGGCGGCACAGTTTCTCGCCTATCGCTCTGCGAAAGGGTGTCCTTCCGCGAAGCGACGGACGACAATGCTGCAAACTCTACTACCACCCGATTCCGAGCGGGATAAACATTCGCTCCGCCGCTTCGTACATTAACCTCAGACAACCCGCCACGCTGGACCTCCCATGACCACCGCGACCGCGACCCCTCTGGCTGAGCGCATGCGCGGCATCGTCGGCGCCGGCAATGTGCTGTCGTCGGCGAGCGATCTTGTCGTCTATGAGTGCGACGGGTTCACCATCGAAAAGAACAAGCCGGACGTCGTCGTTTTCCCCAGCTCGACCGAGCAGATCGTCGCGATCGTCAAGGCTTGCGTTGAACTGGGCGTGCCGTTTGTGCCGCGCGGGGCGGGGACGAGCTTGGCGGGCGGGTGTCTGCCGGTGGGCGGCGGCGTCATGATTGGCCTCGCGAAGATGAAGCGCATCCTCGAAGTCAACTATCGCGATCGCTATGCGGTCATCGAGCCGGGCGTCGTCAATCTATGGCTGACCAATCATTTGAAGCCGCAGGGGTATCACTTCGCGCCGGATCCGTCCAGCCAAGGGGCGTGTACGATCGGCGGCAATGTCGCGACCAACTCCGGCGGGCCGCATACGCTCAAGTATGGCGTCACCGTCAATCACGTGCTCGGCGTCGAGCTGGTGCTGCCGGACGGGCGCGTCGTGCATACGGGGGGGCCCGTCGAAGACGCGCCGGGCTACGATTTGACGGGCGTCATCGTCGGCTCGGAGGGGACGTTCGGCGTCGCGGCCAAGGCGTGGGTGCGCATCACGCGCAACCCGGAGGCCTATCGCACGCTGCTCGGCGTCTTCGAGACCGTCGATGACGCGACCAACACCATCAGCGACATCATCGGCGCCGGCATCATCCCCGGCGCCCGGGAGATGCTCGACAGCCTGATCCTGCAGGCGGTCGAGGCGGCGTTCCGCTTCGGCTTCCCGCTCGACGCCGGCGCGGTGCTCATCATGGAAGTCGATGGCCTCGACGCGGGGCTCGATCAGGACGCCGAGCGGATCATCGAGATCGCCAAGAAAAACAATGCACGCGAAGTGCGCAAGGCGAACACCGACGCGGAACGGCTGCTGCTGTGGAAATCACGCAAGCAAGCGTTCGGCGCGGTCGGTCGACTGGCGCCGAGCTATTGCACGCAAGACGGTGTCGTGCCGCGCACCAAGCTTCCGCTGATCTTGCGATTCATTCAGGAGATGGGCGCGAAATACGATCTGCGCATCGCCAACGTCTTTCACGCGGGCGATGGCAACATCCATCCGATCATTCTCTTCGACGAGCGCGACGCCGATCAGGTCAAGCGCGTGCTCAACGCGAGCCATGCGATTCTCGACGAGTGCATCCGGCTCGGCGGCAGCGTCACGGGCGAGCACGGCATCGGCGTCGAGAAGATCGACTTCATGCCGAAGCTGTTCACGCCCGACGACCTCGCGATGATGGTGCGCCTACGGACCGCGTTCAACCCGGATAACCGCTGTAGCCCGCACAAGATGTTACCGACCGCGGGGGCGTGCATCGAGCAGTCGAAGGCGGGACGGCGCGCGGCGCTGTAAACGCTAACGTGGCATACGATTCCAATCGTGTGATTGAGATGTGAATCACACGATTGGATTCGTAGGCCACGTAGCTAGAATAGAGAACCCATGTTGCTCGCCATAATCATCCTTGGGTTCGCCATGATGACGATCGGCGTCGCGCTGCTGTTCACCGGCGAGACGCCGTTCATCTCGGGGAAACGTATTCCGGCGCTGCGGGCACGGCTCATCGGCCTGGTTCTCGTGAGCTTTCTGCCGCTGGCGTTTGGCGTGCGGCAGGGATCCAACGCGCTATTCGGCGATTACGGGGTGCAAGGCCTGGTGGTGACGTGGTCACTCTTCGGGTTCTGCTGGTTTGCGGTCCTGGTGATCCTCTTCCCCATTTTGAGAGCGAAGAAGGAACGACGTCCGCAATCTTGGGCAACGTCTGAAAAAGGCAACCCGTTCGAAGACGCCGCAGCAATGGAGGACGAGCCGGACCAAGAAGAACTGCCTGCAAGAACGGAATCAAAAACACACTCTGCCAAGAAACCCGCGCCGGCAAAGAAGTCCCGCAAGCCGTCGGCCACAGAGAAAGACCCGCTTGATTTTTCCTGATGCGTAATGAATGAAACCTGTTACATCGACGGATTCGGTCCGCTACCGATCGTGAAGCCTGATGGCGTTGCCAGCCTCGGCGATCTGATACGGCAAGCAGCGGCGCGCGCCGCGGCGCTCTATCCGGTCGGCGGGCAGACGAGCATCAGTATCGGTGCGCCCCCATCGAAGGCCGGCCAAATCGTGGACCTGCGCGCGCTCGCCAAAGTCATCGACTTTCCGGCCCGCGACATGACGGTCACCGTTGAGGCCGGCATCACGATGAAGCACCTGAGCAATCTGTTGGCACGCGAGAATTTGCGTTTGCCGATTGATGTTCCGCACGCCGATTGCGCCACTCTGGGTGGGATCCTCGCGGCGAATGTCAGCGGACCACGGCGTCTCGGCTACGGGACGTTGCGCGATTACGTCATCGGCATCAGCGCCCTCAACGACGAAGGCAACGAGTTCAAGGCCGGCGGACGGGTCGTCAAGAATGTCGCCGGCTACGATTTGTGCAAGCTTCTGGTCGGCTCGTTCGGCACGCTCGGCATCATCACGCAGGCGACGCTCAAGCTGCGGCCACTGCCTGAATTGCAAACGGTTCTTGTCTTAATGGGTGAGCCGGGCCAACTCGAAGCGATCTTGACCAGCTTGCACGTCTCACGCACTCGGCCGGTGTGCGTCGAGTTGCTAAATCAAGCGGCGGCGCGGACGGTCTTTGCGGAAGCAAAACTCGCGGTTCCGGATACATCGTGGGTGCTGCTCGTCGGCTATGAAGGCAACGCCGATGCGGTTGCCTGGCAGGTGCAGCAACTCGTCAAGGAAGTTGGTAAGCAACGCCGGATCGACGGGCGCATCGATTTCACCGCGAAGCCGTTATGCGAGGCGGTGGTTGAACTCGCCGCCTTGCCGATGATCGAGACGACGTTCAAGGCGAGTATTCTGCCGAGCGCGACGGCCGCGTTCTGTCAGCAAGTCGATCGTGAACCGCAGCGTCCGTTGGTGCGTGCCCACGCGGCGAGCGGAATCGTGTATGGACATTGGCCAAGCGGCTTGACGTTGGCTCAGGCCGCCAGCATGCTAACGACATGGCGCGACCTCGCCGTGCAGGGGCAGGGGAGTGTGATCGTGCCACGCTGTCCCAGCGCATGGAAGACGACGCTATCGGTCTGGGGGCAACCGCGCCCGGACGCATGGTTGATGCGCGAGGTGAAGGCGAAATTCGATCCGAAGGGGATATTTAATCCAGGGCGATTCGTGGACGGGATCTAACGCTGGTTGCGGCGAGGCGATCGCGAGGCGCCGCGCGAGCGCTCAATGGCAAGGGGCAGAGAATTTTCATGACCATGACACGCACGCCCCTACCTACCGTCGCCCCGGAGCGCGACGCCGGCATCGATTACGAACTCTTCCTCGACTGCGTTCATTGCGGACTGTGTACTTCGGCGTGTCCGACCTATGTCGAACTCGGCGACGAGAACGACAGCCCGCGCGGGCGCATCTATCTCATGCGCGCCGTCACCGACGGACGCATCGAGCTTGACGACGCGGTGCAGAAACATCTTGATTTGTGCCTGGATTGCCGGGCCTGCGAGTCGGCGTGTCCGTCCGGCGTACAGTATGGCAAACTGATCGAGCCGTTCCGCATCCATATGCAGACGATCGGCAAGAAGCCCGACAATTTGAGCTGGCTGCAAAAGTTCGCGCTCTATCACATGACACCCTACGCCGGACGGATGCGGCTCGCCCTGGCGCCGGCGCGCTTCGCGCAATGGACCGGCATGGATTGGCTGGCGCAGAAACTCGGCATGACGTACCTGATGCCGCGTTCGCTCCGGCAGATGCACGAGATGCTGCCGCCTTTGAAGCCGCACTACGGTTCGCTGCCGGAGGTGCTGCCGGCCGAGGGGCCGCGGCGGGCGCGGGTCGCGCTCTTCACCGGCTGCGCGGCGGATGCGTTCTTCCCGGAGACAAATCTCGCCACGGCACGCGTATTGCAAAAGAACGGCTGCGAAGTGTGGATTCCGCGCAAGCAAGGATGCTGCGGCGCCCTTCATTTTCACGCGGCGTTCGACGAACCTGCGAAACAGTTCGCTCGTCAGAACTGCGCGGCGTTCGGATTTTCAGAGCCTGAAGCGCTAGCGAAGGAAGTCGATGCCATCATCGTCAACGCCGCGGGCTGCGGCGCGATGCTGAAGGACTACGGTCATCTCTTCCACGGCGCCGCGGAAGAGGATGTCGCCAAGTTATTCGCGAAGAAGGTGAAGGACATCAGCGAGTTTCTCATCGAGCTTGGCCCAATCAAACCGACGCAGCCAATGAAGTTGAAAGCGACCTACCACGACGCCTGCCATTTGTGCCACGGCCAGCAGATTCGCAAGCAGCCGCGGCAATTGCTGGAGATGATCCCGGAGTTGCAGTTCGTGCCGCTCAACGAGAGCGAGATCTGTTGCGGAGCCGCGGGGAGCTACAATCTGACGCAGCCCGAGATGGCCGAGCGGCTCGGCGAACGCAAGGCGAAGCACATCCTCGACACGGGGGCGGACGCGGTCTTCACGGCCAACGTCGGTTGCCTGATTCAAGTCCGCCGATATCTGCGTGCTCAAAAGCACGAGATGTTGATCGCGCATCCAGTCGACGCGCTGTGGGCGAGCTATGGAGGGAAGTGAGCGCGAGATGCTATAATAATTGAGGGGGCGGTGCAATCGATAGTTGGATTCACAACCTGCACATCGGAGGAACAAGTCATGTTGCAAAAACACAGGATGCTGATGTGTCTAGCTGGCCTCGCCTGCGTGCTTCTTGGCGCGGCGACAGCCCAGGCGCAAGTGCGCGTGGGCGTCGGCGTGGGAGGGCGCGGCGGTTATCCGGGCAATTACGGACGCGGGATTTCGTTCTCGCCGATTTATTTTGGGCCGTCGTACCTTGGACCGTCTTACATTGGGCCATGGTACCTTGGGTCGAGCTACTACCCGGCGCCCTATGTTTACGCGCCGCCGGGCTATTATCCGCCGCCGCGGATAACGTACGTGCAGCCGGCGCCGACGTACGTGATCCCCACGGAGGCGACCTCCGCGCCGGCGCACATTCGCGTGCTGTTACCAGACGTGAACGCCCAGGTGTGGTTCGACGGCACTCTGACGAAGCAGACCGGCCTGGACCGGATGTTCCACACGTCGAACCTCGCACCCGGGGGGGATTACAGCTATCGGATCCGGGCGGCGTGGACGGAGAAAAATACGCCGATGATTCAGGAGCGCGCCGTCACGGTGACACCGGGCCAGACCTCGACGGCCGACTTCCGCGGGCCGGTGTCGGAGCCTTTGCCGTCGCCGAAATAGCAACGGGCCGATGACACCAATGGCGAGCCGAGCCCCGTACGGGGCTCGGCTCGTAGAAAATTCGTCATCTCAATTTTGACGCGACAAGGTCCCCTTCTTTGAGCATCGCTCGATTTGCCGAGTTCACGCTAGTAACGAGCCGGCCGACCGAACTCCGATCGCTTACCTCGACGATGCGAATCATGCCGAGATACTTCGCTTCCGGCCTGGTGCGATACACGTCGAGGGTGTGCCCCTTCTGGATGCCGTGGTCGATGCCGAGCGAAATGTGCACGAGCGATGAATCCTTGGCGTCCACTTTCTCGATTTTGCCGTTCACGGCATTCTTGGGCGGATTCGGCTCGTTGGGATTGTCGCTGCGTTTTGGATCGACGCCCCCTTCCAGCCTGATGATATGCTTTGTGAGTTCGCGGATCTTCTCAAGCAAGCCCTCGGTCTGGAGTTGCCGAGCCTTGGCCAAGGCCTCAAAGTTCTGCGCCTGGACACGAAATAAGTTGGTATCCGCTTGAAGTTTGACGATGAGCGATTCACGGATGGCGATGGTTTTGTTCAGCAGGCCGATTTCCTCTGCGAGACGTTTCTTGGTGTCCAGCGCTTGTTCAAGTATCGTTTGGGCATCTTTGGCTTGAAGCTCGAATTCCTTGTTCTTGAGATCAAATAGTTTTTGCGCAAGTTCGGATTTGGCCTTTAGAGCAGCAAACTCGGATTTCAGTTGCGCTTCCACCAACTGACGCTCTTTGGCATTGCTGGCCATCAGCTTGAGAACGCTGAGCAGGGCTTCTTCTCGCGCCTTCGTCGCCTCCAATTCCTTTTGCGTGCGTTCCGTAACCTTTTGCTGACGCTCGATCTGTTCTTTCAGCATCTTGATGATGGCGTCCTTGTCATCCTTCTCTCCGCTGTAGCCCACTCCAAGCGCCAGCGGAAACAAAAAGGCGAGAATCGAGGTAATAGCAATCACGCCAGGCGAAGCCAAACCAGGAAAGCGAGCGTTTGCGAGCATGATAAACCTCCGCGTTCATGGATCCGAGGCCGCAATGTTGTTAATACCGTCACAATCTTCCCAATTTCCCGACGGCGGTGCAATCGGAAAATCTTGCCTGCATGGACAATTCGCGCGGAACGCGTTAGCCTGAATATTGTTCCATTAGTATCGTTGCTTGCGGTTTAGCGTTCGGCGCCGAGCGCAAAGCTGCAAGCGGGCTTGGGGTGTTGTTCATGAATCTCGTGCGGATCCTGGTGCAGAAGGGAGCGCTGAGCGAAGCCGACGTCGGGCGATTACAGAGCGCCGTCGCGTCTTCGCCCAACAAGCCGCTGCACAGCGTCATCATCGATCAGGGATTCGCCAAGGAGGAAGAGGTACTCCCCGTGCTAGCCGAGCAGTTCGGCATGGATCTCGTCGATCTGACGAAGATGACCGCCGATCCCGAGACGATCAAGCTGATGCCGATCAAGGTCGTGCATCGCCGCAATTTGATGCCGTTGTCACGCGAGAATGGCTCGCTCGTGGTCGCGACCGGCGATCCGTTCGACATTTACGCCATCGACGAATTACAGACGATAACCGGCCTGCACGTTCGCCCCGTCCTGGCAAGTCCCAAGGAAATCACCCGGCTAATCCGGACGCACTTCGGCGTCGGCGGCGAAACCATCACCGCCATGGTGCAGGAACGCGCGGCCGTCGAACTGCTGGAAGAGATTGAAACCGACGACAGCGAAATCGCCAAGCAAGCCCAAGAAGCGTCCGTCGTCAAGCTCGTCAACGAGATCCTCATCGAGGCCGCCAACGAACAGGCGAGCGATATCCACATCGAGCCGGAGGAACACACGCTGCGCATCCGCTATCGGCTCGACGGTCTGCTGCAGACGCAGAACCTACCGCCAGAGATCAATCGCTTCCAGGCCGCCATCATCAGCCGCATCAAGATCATGGCCCGGCTGAACATAGCGGAGAAGCGTCTGCCGCAGGATGGCCGCATCAAGATGCGCGTCAACAACCGCGAGATCGATGTCCGTGTGTCGATCATCCCGATGGTTCACGGCGAAGGCATCGTCATGCGTTTGCTCGACAAATCGCGCATGAAGAGGTTATGCATCTTTAGTTTTAGCAAATAGGAATGACTTTAATGCGATACCGGAAATTGTCAAGCTCATATATGATCAAAGTTCCATGGTAAGATC
>SXGR01120196.1_pt1 | contig 10604 bp, 3 predicted proteins | sample 3174711 | NCBI WGS metagenome assembly SXGR01 (sample SAMN11356860, study PRJNA531348) | freshwater metagenome | isolation source: freshwater sample F1-60 | place: China: Fuxian Lake, Yuxi | collected 2017-12-25 | reverse complement strand
TATTGTGAGCACTGCATTTGCTCAATTGAGCTACCCGGTTACCAAAAAAGTAGAGGTTACTGATAATTACTTTGGCACTACTATCGCTGATCCATATCGATGGCTTGAGGATGATAACAGTGAGGAGACAAAGAGTTGGGTGCAGCAACAGAATAATGTTACAAGCGCTTATTTTTCTGCGATTCCATATCGCGAGAAGGTAAAGGATCGGTTAGCCGTACTTTGGAACTACCCAAAGTATGGTTCTCCTCGGAAAGAGGGAGGGTATTATTATTTTTCAAAAAATGATGGATTACAAAATCAAAGTATACTCTACCGTCAGGCTGGATTAAAAGCTGACCCGGAAGTTTTTTTGAACCCAAATCAGTTTTCTGCTGATGGCACTGTTGCATTAAGCGGAACTACTTTTTCAAAAAATGCAAAATATCTGACTTATCAAATAGCACGTAGCGGTAGTGACTGGCAAGAGGCTGTTGTTATGGATCTGTCAACACAGCGGTTAATTGATGATACTATTCGATGGATAAAGTTTAGCGGTATTACCTGGAATGGTGATGAAGGTTTTTATTATAGCCGGTATCCGGTTCCTGATGCTTCTACTAAATTGTCTCGTCAAAATCAGTTTCACAAAGTTTATTATCACAAAATCGGTACCAAACAAGCTGAGGATATATTAATCTATGAGGATAATGAACATCCTTTGCGAAATGTAGGGGCTGATTTAACTGATGATGGACGATTCTTAATTATTTCTACAACAGAAGGCACCAGTGGCAACGAATTGTGGGTAAGAGATCTTGCGAAGGAACGTCCTGCATTTAAAAGATTGGTCGAAGGGTTTAAAACAGATCCTGATCTAATAGATAGCTATGGGGATTTATTACTCGTAAGAACTAATCAAGATGCTCCTAATTTTAAAGTTGTGTTGATCGATCCAAGTCAGCCTGATAAGAATAATTGGAAAATTGTTATTCCCGAACAGCAGGAGGTATTGCAAAGCGTGGGAACTGGCGGAGGATATTTGTTCTGTTCCTATTTGCGTGATGCGTCAACCCGAGTGGTACAATTTACCTACACGGGAAAAGTTGTTCGTGAAATTAATTTGCCAGGTCTTGGAACAGCCAGTGGGTTTGGTGGTAAAAAAAATGACAAGTCCTTCTTCTACACCTTTACTTCTTATACGTATCCTCCTACAATTTTTAGTTATGATGTGGAAACCGGTGTTTCAACTCTTTTTAGAAAAACTGAGACGGTTTTTAACAGCGATGGCTATGAAACAAAACAAGTGTTCTTTACTAGCAAAGACGGAACGCGTGTCCCTATGTTTATAACAGGGAAGAAGGGTTTTAGTCTCAATGGGAATAATCCAGTTTTATTATATGGATATGGTGGCTTTAATATTCCGCAAACACCTGGCTTTAGTATCTCTAATGCATTTTGGATGGAGCAAGGTGGTTTGTATGTGGTTGTTAATCTAAGAGGGGGTAGTGAATATGGAGAGGCTTGGCATAAGGCGGGTATGTTAGAAAATAAACAAAATGTTTTTGATGACTTTATTGGAGCAGCTGAATTCCTGATCCAAAATAAGTACACACGAAAAGAGCTAGTTGCTATACGAGGGGGCTCTAATGGTGGGTTGTTGGTGGGGGCATGTATGACACAGCGTCCTGATTTATTCAAAGTTGCTTTGCCTGCTGTAGGTGTAATGGATATGTTGCGTTATCACCTTTTTACAATCGGCTGGGCTTGGGCTGTTGAATACGGAAGAAGTGATAAAGCTGATCAGTTCCCTTTTTTACTCAAGTATTCACCCTTGCATACGCTAAAAGATGGTAACCAATACCCTGCAACCCTAGTTACTACTGCAGATCATGACGACCGCGTAGTGCCGGCGCATTCTTTCAAGTTTGCAGCACGTTTACAAGAGGCACACCGAGGTTCAAATCCGGTTTTAATTCGTGTTGAAACAAAAGCAGGTCATGGAGCAGGTAAGCCTACTAGCAAGCAAATTGAGGAAGCAGCCGATATTTGGAGCTTTACAATGTATAACTTAGGCCTATCATTCAAATAATTCAATTGACATGCGCAAACTGTTTTTACTGCCACTCCTAGTAGTGGCTACACTTGTTGGATCTGCTCAATGGAATCCAAATACCGCTGTCAATTTAGAGGTAGCTTCTCTTCCAGTTGCAGATATGCAGTCGTTAACCACTAGTACAGGAAAAACCTGGGTTGCATTTTATCACGCGAATAGTGGCAATTACGATATGCGTGCGCAGTTATTAGATGTGGATGGTACAAAGTTGCTAGGTCCAGATGGTGTTTTGGTTGATAATAAGCCATCGGGTACTGCCACTTTTGTTTTTAATATTTGTAAGGACGCCAGTGATAATTTGATTGTAGCATACCAGGATGAGCGAAGTGGTCAGTTAAATGCCGTAGCTTATAAAATCTCACAGACTGGAGCTCATTTGTGGAGTAGTAACGGCGTTATATTGGGACAAGGTCTTGCGCCTTATCCTGCCGTGCTCAGTAATGGCGAAACGGTAGTGGCATGGAATGAGTCCACCACCAATACGTTACAAATACAAAAGATCAGTACAGCTGGTACGCTGGCGTGGACCACGCCAGTCACAGTTCAGGTTGGGACTTCCAATACTACACGTGGTCAGGTTGTACCTAATTTGAATGGAAACTTTACCTTGGTTTTCCAGCGAAGAGGTTTTGGTATTGCAACTACACTTTACGCGCAACGATATAATAGTAGTGGCATTGCCAGTTGGACTTCTGCTCTTCAATTATCTACAGAAACTACTTCTGGCGCACGTTATTATTCCGTACTAGGCGAAGCGGATACAACTTATTGTGGTTATTATAGTGCACAGGGAAGTAGATTTAATTCATGGCTGCACCGTATCAATCCAACTGGCACACTTCCCTATGGAGGAAATGGTTCTAATTTTAGCACTGCCACTGGTGGTGCTGATCCTTATCAGCAGATGACCAATATTGCAACGGATCCAGGTTCGTCTTTTGTTTGGTCTATTTGTTCATACAGCAACACCGCTCAAAGTCAGTATGGTGTTTATGTACAGAAATTCAATAAACAAACAGGTGCTCGGTTATTAACTGATAATGCATCAAATATTTATCCCATTAGTTCATCCTTTGATACACAGGCGGGCGGACTTTGGCTGGTCAATGATGCGCCAGTGTTTATGAGTTACGACGCTGTTTATAAAATTTATGCTACTCGATTGGATGGTGCCGGATCATTTGTATGGACAGGTAATCGAGTAGAATTAAGTTCTACCACTGCAAGTGCCGGCTCACCCAAGGGGCGTTATGGATTTAGTGCATTAAGCAATACCCAGGCGGTGGGTGTTTGGGCAGAAACAAGAAATGGAGTCCAAAGAGCCTATGCACAAAACATTATGCCAAATGGAAGCACCGGAGTTATAACGGCTGGTTTTACGTTTACTTCTCCTGCTGCTGCTGTTACAGCTTGTCCCGCTCCGGCGAGTATGAGTATTCAATTAGGAACTGCAGCAACTGGAAGTTTTACGGGGGCTATTTCGCTAGCTGCTTCTGGCGCACCCACTGGAACTACTGTTTCTTTTAACAGTAATCCTGTTACTGTGGGAAGCAGTACGACAGTAACGCTATCCGGGACTAATTTGCTATCGCCCGGGTCTTATACGATTACAATATCAGGAACAGCAACGGGTGTAACGGCGCAAACAGTTGTGCTTACTTATACAATTACTGCGCCTCCTTCCATCGTGATTACTACACAACCTGTTGCTCAAGTTGTTTGTGCAGGGAGTGCTGTATCCTATTCAGTAGCGGCAAGTGGCACCGGGCTTACGTATCAATGGCAACAAAGTTTGAATGGCTGTAACGGACCATGGCAAGACATTAGTGGAGCAACTGCTACCACCTACAATCTTGGCACTGTTGCTGTTGCTCAAAATAATACAGGTTACCGTTGTGTAGTAGCTGCGCCTTGCGCAACATCAGTGACATCCAATTGTGGATTGCTTACAGTGGGCGCTTCTCCTACAATTTCTACGCACCCTGTTTCTCAAACTGTTTGTGAAGGAGCTATGATTAATCTCACCGTTGCGGGCAGCGGAACGGGTTTACTTTATCAATGGCAGGTAAATACTAATGGTGTATGGTCAAATATTGGTAATGGGGGAGGATTTAATGGGGTTACTACTTCAACATTGATGATCTCTGGTATTACAACGTCGATGTCTGGTTCCCAGTATCGTTGTGTGATATCAACCATAGCTTGTACCACTCCTATACCTTCTAATGCCGCTACATTAACTGTCAATACACTCATCCAAGTAATTTCTCAGCCTACATCCAATACGATTTGTTTAGGCACCAGTACATTTATAACAACTGATGCAATAGGCACAGGCGTGCAATTTCAATGGCAAGTAAATACGGGCACTGGGTTTACCAACTTGTCTAATGGCGGTGCTTATAACGGTGCTACCACCTCACAGCTTTCAATTGCTACACCTCCTGTTGCTTGGAGCGGATATACCTATCGTTGTGTATTGACTGGCGCATGTGCTACTGCTGTCTATACTAATACGGCTACACTTACTATTCATGCGCCAGCCACGATTAACCGATCTCCTGCTAGTGCAGAAATTTGTGCTGGAGGGGATGCCAGTTTTATTGTTGCCGTCTCCAGCGTTGCTACTATCAATTATGTATGGCAACAAAGTACCAACGGAGGATCTACTTGGACTAGCTTGCCAACTGCTTTGAATCCGATTCTACAATTTACCAATGTCCCACTCTCGTTGAATGGAAGTCGATATCGCTGTATTGTTTCTAATGCAACTTGTCCACAACAAGAAATAAGCGCAGTTGCTCAACTTTCAGTTCGTGCTAACCCAATAGTGGGACTTACAGCGGCACCTACTACGTTACTGCCCGGTCAAAGCACTACCTTAACAGCAACCCCCAGTGCTTCTACGGGTGGCGTCATTAGCACCAACTGGACATTAGGGGGACAACCGTATTCACCAGGAAGCGGAAATACCGTCGTAGCAACTATTGCAAACTTAGGGGTGTATCAGGTAGGAGTGCGTGAGAGCTGGCCAAGTGGTTTATTCTGTTCAGCTTTATCTCCCAGTGTAACAATTGCAGCTTCTGCAAGTGATCGGTTATTTATCTTCCCCTCTCCCAATGATGGTAACTTTTCTGTTTCCTATTATAATGCAGGAGGTGTTTCATCAACTCGTCAATTAGTAATTTTTGACAGTAAAGGAGCACGGGTATTTCAAGAAACTTTTCCGATTAGCGGTTCTTATACTCTTTTACCGGTTGATCTACGAAATGCAGCAAGGGGAATTTATTTTGTAGTGGTGGGAGACGCAATGGGTAAAAAACTAATTGAGGGCAAAGTTCATTTACGATAAAATAATTTGAAATGGCAAAGCTCACTTTCGATAATTACCTTGACAGGATTAGTGAGTGGAGCTTTATCTATGGCAGCGGGCGAATATGTACCTGTCAGCTCACAAACTGATATAGAACGCTCGGATATTGAAAGGGAAAAAAGGAATTGGAAGAAATGCCGGAGGAAGAGCTCCGCATACTGGCTGAAATTTATGAACGCAGAGGATTAAAAAAGGAAACGGCAGCCATCGTAGCCAAGGAACTAACAGAAGTAGATGCCTTAGGGGCCCATGTTAGGGACGAACTGGGAATTACGGAGTTAACACAAGCGCATCCTATTCAAGCGGCGCTTGCGTCTGGTGCAGCATTTACAGCAGGGGGTTTTTTGCCCTTATTGGTGGCAATACTGGTTCCGCTACAGCAAATGGAAATTGCTTTATATGGCGTTACCGTAGTTGCGCTCTCTTTTTTAGGTGCTATTGCAGCGCGTACCGGTGGTTCAAGTATGAAAAGAGGAATTCTACGCGTGGCAATTTGAGGGACCATTGCAATGGGACTTTCAGCCTTGGTTCGTTTATTGTTTGGAGTGCGGGTTTGAAATTTCATTTTAAATCGAGATTATCAGTTAGTTATATACAAAGGAAAGGGTTGTATCTCAAATGTAATTGTTGTGATAAACCTGCTATTACTACCTTGTGGATATCTTATTGAAATTGAGGCTGATTGTTTTTAAAAAAGCATTCAGAAGCCGCACTATCTTTACACGTCTTATTTGAAAACATTAAACAGCTTGCTTATGAAAACTACTATTAAAAAGGGTAGAGGCCATTTTCTTTTTGGTCTCCTCACTTTAACTTTTCTTTTCACAACACAACTGGCCTTTTCTCAGCTTACAGTCAAAGGTAAAGTCACGGATGACGCTGGCAATCCAGTTGTAGGAGCCTCCATAACAATTCGCAATACAACATTGGGGGTTGCTGCTGGAGCTACTGGTACATTTGAACTGGTTGCTGATTTAAAGAAAGGCTCATATGTTGCTCAATTTTCTTCCACCGGGTATAAAACACTTGAAAAATCATTTTCCGTTGGAACTACTGCGGTCATTGAATTAAATGTTTCATTGGTTGAGGATGCCTCAGGTTTAGATGAGGTAGTTGTGACTGGTACCTCTGCAGGAACTACACGTAAGCAATTAGGTAATTATATCGCTACTGTGAAAGGTGCTGATTTAAATCGGGCTGCTCCCTCTAATGTATTGGCAGCATTACAAGGAAAGACACCAGGTGCTCAGATAATTCAAAATAGTGGAGACCCGGCTGGTAGTATGAGTGTTCGTCTCCGTGGAATTAGCACCATTAGTTCTAGTAGTGAGCCCTTATATATTGTTGATGGAGTAATTGTTAGTAATAGCGCTCGTCGTGTTACAAACACACAAGATGCTTATGATGGTTTAATTTCTCCTCAATCTAACCGTCTTGTGGATATAAATCCGGCAGATATTGATCGAGTAGAGGTGCTTAATGGCGCAGCGGCAGCTGCTATTTATGGATCGCGTGCCAACGCAGGCGTTGTACAAATATTTACAAAAAGAGGAAGTAGCGGCGCTCCTCAGGTTAGTTTCAGTACCAGTTTAATTAGTAGTGCCTTACGTAAATCAGTTGGGTATAACACAGCTCCTACTAAGTTTGGAGGTCCAACTGATGGACCTACTGCACAAACACAGGATATTCTCACGCCCGCTCTTACGACCACAACCAATGTTACTCGGTATAATTATTGGGATTATATATTTCAAAATGCTGTGGGTACCGATAACAACATAAGTATCCGAGGTGGCAAGGATAAAACGAAATATTTTGCCTCGGCTTCTTATTTCAATAACCAAGGAATTATCAAGAATACCGATTTTAAACGTTTTAGTTTTAGATTGAATTTAGACCAAGAGTTAGCCAAATGGGCCTCTCTCTCAGTTGGTATGAACTATACAAATAGTAGGGCTAACGAAAAACCAGATGGAAACAGCTTCTTTTCACCCATGAACAGTGTTACTATTCTAGGCAACTTTCATAACATTTGGCAACGTGATGCAAATGGAAATTTAGTAGCGGTGGGCGAACGTGGTCGTGTTAACCCGGTTAGTGTGATTGAGGATTTCAAACAAAAAAATGAAACAAATCGTATTATTTCATCTTTGGGTCTTAAGCTAAAACCTTTCAAGAATTTTACTGTTGATTACACGTTGGGTATAGACAATATTGCTCAAGTTGGAACTACGTATATGCCACCCTATACTTATAATGCGAGTCCTGCTTTTTGGGGTGGTGGTATAACTCTTGATCCAACATTGAATGGTTATTCAAGTATTGGAAACAATCAGCAGTTTTTGATTAACCATGAGTTAAATGGTACACTCAATAAAAGGATCAGTGATAATCTCCAAAGCACTACACAGATCGGATATTCCTTACAGTATGAAAAAGGAGTTTTTAGCGTATTACAAGGTCGGGGAATGGCTCCGCTAGTACAGACAGTTCAAGGGGCTAGCACTGTGTTACCCGGCTCTGATCAGCGAAGCGAAATTTCAATATCTGGTGCATATATCCAGCAGAATTTTAAATTCAAGAACCGATTATTCTTGACCGCAGCTGCTCGTTTGGATGGGTCTTCAGTGTTTGGAGTTGAGCAACGCAATCAGCTTTACTTGAAATTTAGTACTAGCTATGTAATTAGTGATGAGGCCTTTTGGCAAAAAGCTTCATTTAGTAAATGGTTTGATTACTTAAAAGTTCGTGCAGCTTACGGGGAGAGTGGAAATTTAACTGGAATTGGTGCTTATTCTAGATTCAATATTTATAACGCCTCTCCTTTGGTTGGTCGCACTTCACTTATGAGCCCTGGGCAGTTAGCTAATGAAAATGTAAAACCTGAAACACAAAAGGAGCAAGAAATCGGTGCTGATATGTCTTTGTTCAAAGGACGTATTACAGCCACTGTCAATATTTATAACAAGCAAGTGGAGGATTTGCTAATCAGTCGTTTTATTGCTCCTAGCCAAGGTTACACTAGTCTTTTAGGAAATGTGGGATCGTTGTCAAACAAGGGATTTGAATTGGCACTAGGTGGTTCTTTGCTTAAAAAGAAAGATTTAAGCTGGGACGTTTCTGTTATTTATAACAAGAATAAAAACCGTGTAGAAAATATACCCCAAGGTTTAATCCAGTTTAATTTACCTGCTGGTCAGGTGTCTTTACTCCCTGGCCAAGCTGTTGGCGTGTTCTACGGATTTTTCTTTGCAAAAGATGCGGCAGGCAACATGATCAAGAATGCTGCGGGTATACCCCTGCAAGAAAGAGGCACACAGTTAACGCCCAACACTTTTACTACGCAGCGCGATCCTGTTACGGGATTACCTGCTGGTACAGCACTTCGTAAAGTAATTGGCGATCCTAATCCTGATTGGACTGGTACAATCATCAATACAGTTAGTTATAAAAAGCTAAGTCTTCGTTTACAATTTGATGCGGTACAAGGTGTGGATGTATTTAACGCAGATTTTAGAACGCGTCAAGGTGTGGGCAATGGTAAGGAATTCGCCGAGCTAGAACATCGAGGTACTCTACCACGTGGTTATACAAGCGGTATTTATGCTATTGAGGAATGGAGAATAGATGATGGAAGTTTTGTAAAGCTGCGTGAACTTGCCTTAAGCTATTCTTTTGGCAGAGTTGGGAAGTTATTTAGTGATTTAGGCGTTACACTTTCTGGTCGTAACCTTATTAGCTGGGATGATTACCAAGGATTTGACCCTGAGACAAACGCAGGTGGCGGAAGTACATTAGCGCGTGGTATTGATTTTGGGAATGTGCCTATACCCCGTACTTTCAATTTTGCTGTAAACGTTAAATTCTAACCACTAAAGAATAAAACTATGAATATGAATTTCTTTATAAGAAACCTCTTTATTGTGACTGCTTTATCATCGCTGATGATAAGCTGCAAGAAAGATTTTGCTAACCCTAATGATGCTACACTTGAACAAACTCTGTCCAACCCAGTTGGGCTTACAGGCGTTGCTGTGGGGGTTCAGAAACAATACAGTAATGGAAGAGCTGGTTCTTTGTATAATTTAGTTTGTGCAAATGGATTTTCCAGTTTCGAGCTTAGCAATCGTAATACAGGCAATGTCGATGAAACCAATCTTTTTAATGGGGGCACTGCCGTTGATGGAAATAATGCTGTGGTGGGAAATCTTTGGGCAAGTAGTTGTAAGGTGATTTTTGATGCGGATAATGTGATACGTAACGCTGCCAAACTAGGAGATAAAGGGTATGCTTCTGGATTAATTGGGTATGCCACTATTTTCAAAGCGCTTGCATTGGGTAATCTTTCTGCTTTTTGGGAAAAAATCCCCGATACTATTGCTATAGGTAATAAGACTGGCTTTATTGATCGTATCGCAGGTTACAATAAAGCGGTGGCAATTATTGATGCAGCACTAGGTGTAATTGCTACTAACTCAATAAGTAGCACTTTTGCCAGCAATATTCCTGGCGGTATTGAAATTCCCAACACACTGCAAGCACTAAAAGCGCGTTATGCTTTATTTGCTGGAAATTATTCTCTGGCACTTACTGCTGCTAATGCAGTGAATCTTACAGTGAAAAGTGAAATGCGATTTGATGCTGTAACCCCCAACCCAATATTTAATGTCTCTACCGCTACCAATAACGTGTTCCAGGTTCGTGATAGTACATTTGGCTTGCCTGTGGGATTGCGTCCCGTTTCTACCGATAGAAGAATAGCTTTTTACATGTCAATTAATACTGCTGCTGCTCCACGTTGGCGTATCAATGGTTTTGGGGCTGCCTTAACTACACCTTGGCCAATCTTCTTGCCCAGTGAGGTAACACTTATCAAGGCTGAGTGTTTGGCAAAATCTGGAGCAGCAAATTTGTCTGCTGCAGTAATAGAGTTGAATCGTGTCTTGACAAAGACGCCTGCTAGTGATCCCTTTGGTATTGGAGCCGATCTTCCTGCCTATAGTGGACCCGTTGATCAGGAAAGTGTATTGACTGAAATTTATCGTAATCGTTGTATCGAGCTTTATATGCAGGGTTGGAAAATGGAAGATCTCAGACGCTTTGGCCGTAGTAACGTTGCCAACGTTGAGAAGAACC
>SXGR01136466.1_pt1 | contig 10605 bp, 7 predicted proteins | sample 3174711 | NCBI WGS metagenome assembly SXGR01 (sample SAMN11356860, study PRJNA531348) | freshwater metagenome | isolation source: freshwater sample F1-60 | place: China: Fuxian Lake, Yuxi | collected 2017-12-25 | reverse complement strand
GGTAGCGTCCGGCCTGCGGGCGCTCGTAGCGGAAGAACGGCCCTGCGTAACAAAGCTTTACCGGTAGCGCCCCCCGGTCGAGGCCGTGCTCGATCACCGCGCGCATCACCCCGGCGGTGCCTTCCGGGCGCAGGGTGACCGACCGGTCGCCGCGGTCGGCGAAGGTGTACATCTCCTTGGACACCACGTCGGTGGACTCACCGACTCCTCGGGCGAACAGTGCGGTGTCCTCGAAGATCGGCAGTTCGACGTAGCCGTAACCGGCGCGGCGCGCCGCGTTCAGCAGGCCGTCGCGCACCGCGACGAACTCTCCGGAGTCCGGGGGCAGATAGTCGGGCACACCCTTGGGCGCCTGGAACCCGCTCACAACGGCACGCTCACAACGGCAGTCCTTCCAGGAACGGGTTGGTGCGCCGTTCGGATCCGATGGTGCTGGGCTCGCCGTGGCCGGGCAGCACCCGGGTGTCGTCATCGAGGACCAGCAGTTTGCCGACGATCGACCCGAGGAGGTCGCGCCCGCTGCCGCCGGGTAGGTCGGTGCGTCCGACGGACCCCTTGAACAGCGTGTCGCCGGTGAAGGCGAGGGCGGCGCCGTCCTGGGCGCCGACCCGGAACGTCACCGACCCACGGGTGTGCCCCGGGGTGTGGTCCACCGTCACCGCCAGAGCGGCGAGGTCCAGCACATCACCGTCCCGCCGCAGTTCGACCACCTGCTGAGGCTCGCGGAACAGGGCTCCGAACGCGACCTGGCCGATCCGCGGGCCGAACCCCCTGATCGGATCGGTGAGCATGAACCTGTCCTCGGGGTGGATGTAAACCGGGCAGCCGTAGGTGTCGGCGACCTTCTGCGCCGACCAGATGTGGTCGATGTGCCCGTGGGTCAGCAGCACCGCGGCCGGGGTGAGTCGGTGCTCGTCGAGGATGCGACGCAACGGCCCCAGAGCACGCTGCCCCGGGTCGACGACGATCGCGTCCGCACCGGCGTGCGGTGCGAGGACGTAGCAGTTACAGGCCAACACGCCGGCCGGGAACCCGGTGAGCAACACGGTGGACAGTCTTCCATCCGCCCTGTCCCCTCCGACACGTCGGCCGGGTCCTGGGCTCCGCTCACATGTTCGGCTGGCACACTCGACTTCGCGATTTCCCACGCAGACCCGAAAACGGAGGACACCGCGGTGCCCACGAACGCACAACGACGCGAAACGGCCAAACGCAAGCTCGAGCGGCAGTTGGAGCGCCGCGCCCAGAAAGCCAAGCGTCAGCGCATCCTGACCGTGGTGGGCGCCATGGTGGCCATCGCCGGGGCGGCGGCACTGATCGCGACCTTCGTGCTGAAGAACGACGACACCTCGACGACGGCGAGCAGCACCACGTCCACTACCGCGGCGGCGGCGCCGACGACGGCTGCCCCGCGTGGCGGGGAGGGCCAGCTGCCGGGCTTCAAGGCCCCCGCCGACCTGGGTGCCAACTGCCAGTACCCGGCGGCCCAGAAGGCCAGCAAGCCGGTGGAGGCCCCCAAGGCCGGCAAGGTGCCCACCGATCCGGCGACCATCAGCGTCAGCATGTCCACCGATCAGGGCAACATCGGTCTGGTGCTCAACAACGCCGAGGCACCGTGCACGGTGAACAGCTTCGCGAGCCTGGCACAGAAGGGATTCTTCGACGACACCGTCTGCCACCGGCTGACCACCGCCGATGCGCTCGGCGTCCTGCAGTGCGGCGATCCGAGCGGAACCGGATCCGGTGGTCCGGGCTACCAGTTCGCCAACGAATACCCGACCAACCAGTACCCCGACAATGATCCGGCCCTGCAGAAGGCGGTGCTCTACCCGCGCGGCACGCTCGCGATGGCCAACGCCGGCCCGAACACCAACGGCAGCCAGTTCTTCCTGGTGTACAAGGATTCCGAACTGCCGCCCAACTACACGGTGTTCGGCACCATCGACGCGACCGGCCTGGAGACGCTGGACAAGATCGCCAAGGGCGGGGTGGCCGGCGGCGGCACCGACGGCAAGCCCGCCACCGAGGTGAAGGTCAAGTCGGTCCTGCTGGACTGATCTCAGCCGATTCCGGCTGCGGTCTCCGCCGGTATCCCCGGATGCAGGACCGCGACCGGGCAGCTGGCGTGGGCCAGGACCTTCTGGCTCACCGAGCCCATGATGAGACCGGCGAACCCGCCTGAGCCGCGGCTGCCGACGACCAGCAGTTCGGCGCCGGCCGCCTCGGCCAGCAGCACTTCGGCCGGCCTGCCGGACCCGGCGACGAAGGTCACCGGGACGTCGGGAAACGCCGCGGCAGTGACGATCACCGGGGAATGGAACGCGCTGGTATCCGACCCGGGCGTAGCGTCCTCCGGGTCGAACTCGTAGGACTCCGGCTCACCGCGGCCCGCCTCGACCGTCACCGCCACCACACCGCAGCCGATGGCCTCGGCGTGCCGGAAGGCGAACGCCGCAGCCCGGTTGGATGCCGACGAGCCGTCGTATCCCAGAACCACCCAACCGGGGTTGCCGCCCGCGGCGTCGCCGTCCTCGAACGGAACCCCGCCCTCCAGTCCGGAGTGCACCACCACCACCGGGCACTGGGCGTAGGGCGCCACGTGCATGGTCGTCGATCCCAACAGCAACCCCCGGAAGCCTTCGATGCCGCGGGATCCGAGCACCACGACGTCGGCGTTCTCCCCCGCCGCAAGCAACGCCGGGACCGGGGCGTCGGGCATCTGCAGCGCCCGGATCTGCACCTCCGGCGCCGCCGCGCGGGCCACGGCGACCGCCTCGCCGAGGACCCCGGTGGGATCGGCGATCAGGGCGGGCTCCGCGGCCGCGTCGGGGCGGGCGTAGAGCACCGTCAGGGGTAGCTCGTAGGCGACCGCGGTGGCCGCGGCCCACCGCAGCGCTGCGACGCCGTGCTCGGATCCGTCGGCGCCAACCACCACGCCACTGTCGGCCGCGACGACTGAATCGGTCATGGCGGTGTCCCTCCGTCCGCTCGATTCTTCTCCATGCAAAGCAAACACCGGATGGGGCCGCCGTGTCAGCGGTACGGTGCTACTTCAGTGATTCATTCAACGAACCCGGCGGGGGTGGCATGACAGAGACACACCATCTGCATCACGCTGCCGAAGCCGACCTTCGGGAAAAGGGCCTCTCCCGCAACTCGGTCGGCGTGCTGGGCAGCGTGGCGCTGGGGATCTCCTCGGTCGCCCCGGCGTATGCCCTGACCGCCACCATCGGCCTCCTGGTCGCCGAGACCGGACACAAGATGACCGTGGTGATCATCGCGGGTTTCCTGCCGATGTTCTTCGCCGCCTACGCCTACCGCGAACTGAACAAGGTGATGCCGGACTGCGGCACCTCGTTCACCTGGACCACCAAGGCGTTCGGGCCGTATGTCGGTTGGATCGGTGGGTGGGCGGCGATCCTGGCCACCGCGATCGTGCTGTCCAACCTTGCCGGAGTCGCGGTCGAGTTCTTCTACCAGGTCCTCGGTGATCTGTTCAGAAACCCCGAGCTGGGCGCACTGTGGGAGACGCCGTGGGTCAACGTCGCGACCTGCGTGACCTTCCTGGCGGCGGCCACCTGGGTCGCCTACCGTGGCATCACCACGACCGAACGGGTGCAGTTCATCCTGGTCGGCTTCCAACTGGTCACCCTCGGGGTGTTCGCTGTGCTGGCGATCGCCAAATCGGGGTCCTCGCCCACCGGGATCCCGTTCTCGTGGGACTGGTTCAGCCCCGCCGGGCTGACCGTCTCGGCGTTCATCGCCGGGCTGTCCGGCTCGATTTTCGCGTTCTGGGGCTGGGACACCTGCCTGACGGTCAACGAGGAGTCCAAAGGTTCGGACAAGACACCGGGCCGCGCCGCTCTGCTGTGCGTGCTGTCGATCCTGCTCACCTATCTCCTCGTGGCGACCGCCAGCCAGATGTACGCCGGCACCAGCGATGAGGGTCTCGGACTGGGCAACTCCGACAACGCCAGTAACGTCTTCGGCGCGCTCGCCGAGCCCGTCCTGGGCCACCCCTGGCACCTGGTGCTCTACCTTGCCGTGCTGGCCTCGAGCACGGCCAGCCTCATCACGACCTTCCTGCCGTCGTCCCGCACCATGCTGGGCATGGCCGCCTACAAGGCACTCCCGCCCCGGTTCGCCTCGATCCACCCCCGCTACCTGACCCCGTCATACGCCACCGTGGTGGCCGGTTCGGTCGCGGCGGCGTTCTACGCCGTGCTGCACCTACTCAGCCGCAATGCGCTGATGGACACCATCTACGCGCTCGGCATCATGATCTGCTTCTACTACGGCCTCACCGCATTCGCCTGCATCTGGTTCTTCCGCCGGGAACTGTTCGCCGATCTGAACAGCTTTGTGTTCAAACTGCTCTTCCCCCTGCTAGGCGGGCTGGGCCTGTTCGCCGTGTTGATCATCACCCTGCGTGACAGCGCCTCCCCCGACTATGGCAGCGGCGCAGAAGTCTTCGGCGTCGGACTGGTCCTGGTGCTCGGCGTGGGCCTGATCCTGCTGGGCCTGGTGCTGATGTTTGCGTGGCGCGCGGTCCAGCCGGCCTTCTTCCGGGGCGAGACCCTGATCACCGACACACCTGTCGTCATCGACTGACAGCGACCGGGGCCCGGGTTCGGGTCAGCCGCCGTGGCACGCCCCGGCCCCGCCGCCTTTCGCCGTCGACGGCGCATCGATCGACGGGTTGCGGTCGAAGAACCCGGACGGCTTGAGCCAGAACGACACCGTGTCCACCGACATGATCGGCCATTCCTCCACCCGGGTGATGTGGTGGATGCCGAACACGTACCAGAGCACGACGTCGGTGTTCACCAGTGATGCGTCGTCCTTGATCCACTCGGTCATCCCGGTGTCGATCTCGGATTGGACCGGGTAAGCCCCGGCCGGCCAGCGTTCTTCCGAACTGTTCTTCGTCACCCACAGCGTGTGGCCGATCACCGGGGCCCGCAGATACTGGGGCGCAAACTCGTCCATCATCGGCGGGAAGCACGCTCCGGGAACGAGTTTGTAGCTGACGTTGGTGCCGTGCTTGTTGACCTTGGTCGGGTTGACCACCTTCCAACTGCGCTGGGTCGACCAGTCGAAGTCCCGGGCGGACTCCCCCTCGGAGGTGATCGGCGTCGACTCGGTCACCAGAGCGAGCCCGTAGGGGTTGTCCGCAGAGACCGGCGGTGCGACCGAGTCGATCTCCATGACGGTGTTGTCCTCGCCATCGACGTCGAGGTCCAGCCTGGCGACCAGGAAATGCTGATGGAACGGGGCGTAGGTGTTCTTGTCGACGACCGTTCCGTACGGCGGCGGGGTCGACCCTTCGGGAAAGGGCGTTGTCACCATGATCCCGGTGGCCCGAATCTCACACTCGATGTTCCCGTCTTGGTACAGCCGCCAGTAGATCAGGTACTCGTAGTTGGCCACCGTCGCGTGGCAGGAGATCACCATCCGGCGCTGCCGGCGCACCTCGGCCCCGTGTTTGTAGTCGACGTGCTTCCACAGAACGGCGTTGTCCTCCTCGTGCAGACAGATCGCGTTCTTGATGGTGTAGGGCTCGCCCCGGGTGTTGGCCAGGGTGGCGTCGACGTAGACGATCTCGCCCAGGCAGTCGCAGCCCAGTTCCAGCGAGGTCGTCATCACGCCCAGGCCCCACTCCCCGATGTCGAAGGCCGTCCGGCGGTAGTGGTCGAATGAGGGATCCCGATACGGAACGACCATCTCGGCCAGCGACATCCGATAGGCGACATCGCGTTTGGTGCCGTTGTCGTCGAAGGTCAGCTGATAGATCACCGGCCCTTCGCGGTAGTTGAAGCCCAGCCGCATGGTCCAGTTGAGCCATTTCAGTTCCGAGCCGTCGAGGGTGAACGACGGGCCCTCGGGCTGAGTGATGTGCAGCGGCTTGACATCGGTGCGTGGTTCGATGCCGCGCACCGCGGGCACGTACTCACAGTCGACTTCGGGCTGGCCGTAGGAGTGGTCGTTGTCGATTTCGAGCAATTCATGGGTGTTCATATCGACGACCAGTTGAAGGCCGGAGACCGGGTGGCCGTAGGGATTTCCCTCCGGTGTCGCCCGGGCCCACAGATCGCACCAGCCGAGCCTGCGGTTCGGGTACTTCTCTTTGCGCCGCAGGACGGCCCGGGCGAGTTCCACCGAAGCCGGCATCAGAGCCTTGGCGTAGGCCCAGGTGTCGATCAGGATGAGGCTCATGTCGGTGAAGCCGCGCTCGGCAAGTGCGGCAATGACATCGGGGTGCTTGCGCATCGCCTCGTCGATCTCATAGAACTCGTCGATGGTGAAGTTGGGCTGGACGCCAGGGATGTGCTCGAACGACACCACAGCACCCTCGGTCAGATCGACGGTGGCTTCATACGTCTTGTTCTCGGACCGGTCCAGCAGGACCGCGAACGACGTACGGGGCACCGCATCGCCGGGCTGCCAGGCCTTGACCCAACTCTTCTCCGGCTCCTTGAGTTCGATCGACGCGAAACGCCACCCGCCGCTCACCAGTCCCTCGCGGCGCAGGATTTCGGCGGTCTGCCGGAACTCCTCCGTTGAGAGCGAATCCAGTGGATGCTGCGCCATCTAGGTCTCCTTCGTTGGATCGATATCCCCACTGTTTCCAGGTCACCGCGGCCTGCAAAATGCGACAATCCACCTCAGGCGGTATGCCAAACAACCGGGAAGGCATCGGAATTCAGATGATATCCAGCGTATTCCGAACCCGCGGACTTAATGGCATCCCGGAAATCCGCACGTTCTTCCGAACCAACGAACAGCCCATTTTCTTCGTGGGTCCGACGGCCTTCAATCTGCTCGGCATCGACCGATGGGTCCGCGGATTCGAGTACATCGTCTACCACGATTCCTGGGACTCATCCCACCCGCGGGTCTTCACCCCGAGTAGCAAGCCCTATATCGAGTTCACCAGTTCCGAGGAGATCAACAACTACCTGCTGCGCGATCCCGAAGTCCAGCGTCATATCGAAGAACGCTGCCTGGCAACCGGGTTGCGTCCGATGATCGCCATGGTCTTCTTCGACGAGGAGACCGAGCAGATCTGTCGCGACCTGGATTACAAACTGATCCTGCCACCCGATTCACTGCGCCGTCATCTCGATTCCAAGATCGTCACCACCCAACTCGGCGAGCAGGCCGGTGCTCCGTCGGTGCCCAATGTCCTGGCACGCGCCGACAATTATCAGCAGTTGAGCGAACTGGCCGCCGGGGCGGGCCTGGGCTCGGACCTGGTGGTCCAGACGCCCTACGGAGACTCGGGCAAGACGACGTTCTTCATCACCACAGAGGCCGACTGGGATCGCGACAGCGACTCCATGGTCGGCCAGGAGCTGAAGATCATGAAGCGGATCAACAACCGTGCCGTGGCGGTGGAGGCGGTCAACACCGAGCACGGGACCGTTGTCGGACCTTTCATGACCGACCTCACCGGCTACCCGGAACTGACCCCCTACCGAGGCGGGTGGTGCGGTAACGACCTCTATCCGGAGGCGTTGTCCGAAGCGCACCGAAACACCGCCATCGGGCACGTGCGACGCCTGGGAGACCGGCTCCGAGAGGAGGGCTATCGCGGTTTCTTCGAGGTGGACGTCCTGGTGGACCTCGACTCCGATCACGTGTACCTCGGCGAGCTGAACCCGAGGATCTCGGGCGCCTCCTCGATGACCAATGTCACCGCCGGCGCCTACGCCGACATTCCACTGTTCCTGTTCCATCTGCTGGAGTTCATGGACATCGACTACCGCGCCGACGTCGATGAAATCAACGAGCGATGGCGCGAACTGGCCGCCGTGGATGTGTGGGCCCAACTGATCATGAAGGAGCCCAACGACTCGATCGAGCGGATCCTGGCGGCGCCTCAGACCGGTCGATACCGACTGACCGAGGATGGCGCACTGCGGTTCATCGGCGTGACCAACGACTGGCATGACGTCACCCACGAGGACGAGTGCTTCTTCCTCCGCGTGTACGGACCCGGCGACTACCGGTTCAAAGGGGCCGATCTGGGAATCCTGGTCACCAAGGGGCGAATGCAGACCGAGGACGGCCTCACCCGCCGATGCCGGAGCTACATCGACGGTATCCGCGCCATGTACGTGAGCGAACCGTTGCCCAGTCCCCCAGCGGTGTACCCGATCCGCTTCGTCAAGTAAGTCGCCCGGTTTCGGTCAACCGCGGCCGCGCTCGCGGCCCTCCGCGATACCGATAGGCCCGGTCAGCGCGCCCGGAGCCGCGTCCCGGCCGGACAACCCGGCGAGATGGCGGCCCGCTTCGGCGAACGCACGAATGGTGTCGACCAGGTAGGACGGCGTCTGTGCGGCCGGCCAGGACGACATCTTGACCGACACCGTCCGGGTGGCCCGGTCGACCACGACCATTTGACCGTGGATACCCAGGCACACCTGCAGGTCGCCGAGGGGGCCCGGCACGAACCAGAACTGATTGCGGTACCAACCGCCGGCCAGCGTTGCCTCGGAGGCCGACGAGGCGAACGCTCCCCGGATATCGGGGTCGATGGTGCGCGAGTGGATCAGCCAATCGTTCGGCACTACCGGCGCCCCTGCCACGTAGCCGTCGTCGAGCAGCATCTGACCGAATCGGGCGACATCCCGCGCGGTCGCCGACATGCCCCCGTCGTGGATCGCCGAACCGACTCCGTCACAGGTGATTTCGGCCTGGAACTCAGCACCCATGGGCCGCCAGATCAGGTCGGAAATCAGATCAGCCATCCGGACGCCGGCGGCTCGCTCGCATACCCAGCCCAGCATGTCGGTGTCCGCTGACCGGTAGACGAAGGAGCCGCCGTGCGGACCTGCGGCGCTCATGGACGCCAGGAATGCGTACATGCCGCCGGTGTGTCCCGGACTCAGCCCGGGTCGCCATCCCATGTGGCGCTCCATCACCCGGACCTCTGAGTGGGGATCGGTGTATTCCTCGCGGAACAGCACCCCGGTGCGCATGTCCAGCAGATCCCGGGTGCTCGCCCCGCTGTATCCCGAGCCCGCGACCTCGGGCACGTACAGGTCGATCGGCTGGCTCGGATCGAGTTGACCCCGACTCACCAGTACCCCGGCCACGCAGCCGACGACGGACTTGGTGACCGACATCAACAGGTGCACCGTCTCGGGGGTCATCCCGTTGAGGTAGCCCTCCAGAACGATACGACCGCCGTGGACGATCACGGCCGCGTCGGTCCAGGTCTCACCGAGAACATCGGCCAGCGTCGACATTCGATCGTCGACTCTGCGTACGGAGACCGCGGCCGGGTCGAGTGGGGTATCGGCGCGGTCCAACGGCCGGACATGTCCATCCCCGGGCGAAATGCGTTGTGTGGGAATCAGTTCCCGGAGGTGCTGGAAAGACCAGCGATTGAACGGGGGGTCCTGCCAGTTCAGTAGCGTCACACGTGATGCCGGGTCGGAAGGAAACCCGATCATCAGAGGCACGTCGGACATTGCTCAACCCTACCGGCCGGAACTCGTGCCTCGCCCCGACATCACCGATGGCATCGTGGGCCGTCGGTATCAGGCCGCGGACGTCACCCGGTAGACGTCGTAGACGCCCTCCACGCCGCGTACCGCATTGAGCACGTGTCCGAGGTGTTTGGGGTCACCCATCTCGAAGGTGAACCGACTGACCGCGACCCGGTCGTCTGAGGTGGTCACCGACGCCGAGAGGATGTTGACCCGCTCGTCGGCGAGCACCCGGGTGACATCGGAGAGCAACCGGTGCCGGTCGAGCGCCTCCACCTGGATGGCCACCAGGAACACCGACGTCGGCGATGGGGCCCACACCACCTCGATGATGCGCTCGGACTGCTGGCGGAGGTCGGAGGCGTTGGTGCAGTCGGTGCGATGCACGCTGACCCCGCCGCCGCGGGTGACGAATCCCATGATGTTGTCGCCCGGCACCGGGGTGCAGCACTTGGCCAGTTTGGTCAGGGTGCCCGGCGCCCCCGGCACCGCGACCCCGGCGTCCTCGGTGCTGCGCTGTCGCACCGGCATCGTGGTGGGCGTGGCGCGCTCGGCGAGTTCGTCCTCAGCGCCGTCGGCGCCACCGAGCTGTGCCAGCAGTCGTTGCACGACGTGGCGGGGCGAGACATGGCCCTCACCGACGGCCGTGTAGAGCGCCGAGACGTCGGCGTAGCGCAGTTCCTGTGCCAACGCTCCCATCGCCTCGCCGTTGACGAGGCGTTGCAGTGGCAGCCCGCCGCGGCGAACCTCGCGGGCGATGGCGTCCTTGCCGGCCTCCAGCGCCTCCTCCCGGCGCTCCTTGGCGAACCACTGCCGGATCTTCGCCTTCGCGCGCGGCGACACGACGAAGCCCTGCCAGTCCCTGGACGGGCCGGCGTTGGGCGCCTTGGAGGTGAAAACCTCGACGACTTCCCCGTTCTCGAGCTTTCGTTCCAGCGCCACCAGACGGCCGTTGACCCTGGCCCCGATACAGCGGTGCACCACCTCGGTGTGCACCGCGTAGGCGAAGTCGACTGGGTTGGAACCGGCCGGCAGGGTGAACACTTCACCTTTGGGGGTGAAGACGAATATCTCCTGAACGGCGAGGTCGTAACGCAGCGACTCGAGG
>SXGR01411478.1_pt1 | contig 10606 bp, 8 predicted proteins | sample 3174711 | NCBI WGS metagenome assembly SXGR01 (sample SAMN11356860, study PRJNA531348) | freshwater metagenome | isolation source: freshwater sample F1-60 | place: China: Fuxian Lake, Yuxi | collected 2017-12-25 | reverse complement strand
GGATGCCGTTGTTGGAAAGAATGCCAATACGATAGCCCCACAGGTGAGCAAATCCGCAGACCAGCGTTGGTCCATAGTCGGGCTGATATTCATGAAAGCGGCTACCGTCCACCAGACGCGCGATTACCTCGCGCATATCAAACCCTTTTTTGATGTCGTCAGGGATGATGCCGTAGAGTTCGTCAGGGTCGTAGAGCGGTGCCTCAACAGGCTCGCACGCAATCGACGTCTTTTGAACGGGCGCCCATTGCGACACGATATCGCGGCCTATTGCAATCGCTTGAGCTTCCGAGGCTGCCGCCCAGTCGCACACACCCGAGACCTGGGTGTGCATGCGGGCCCCGCCCAGCGCATCGGCGCTTACCACCGCGCCAGTCGCAGCCTTGACCAGTGGTGGCCCACCGAGAAAAACCCCGCCAGTTCCCTCGACGATGACGTTGTAGTCACTGAGCGCGGGAATGTAGGCCCCTCCGGCGGTGCAATGCCCCATCACCAAGGCTAGCTGTTTGATACTACGCTTGGAGAGCAGCGATTGATTGCGAAACATCCGCCCGGCCATGTAGCGATCGGGGAAGACCTCAGACTGCAATTGCAGAAAGCCGCCTGCGGAATCGCACACATGAACAACCGGCAGATGATTTTCAAGCGCGATGTCGAGACAGCGGATGATTTTCTTGACTGAGAGCGGATACCACGCGCCACCTTTGATCGTGCTGTCATCAGCATGAATGATGACTTCGCGCCCCGACACGATCCCTATCCCGACGATACAGCTCGCCCCTGGCGCCTCCCCGCCATAAGCCTGATTGGCGGCGAGCGCCGATAACTCAAGAAAAGGCGTACCAGGATCGAGCAAGGCCTCAAGCCGCTCGCGCGGCAGCATCTTCCCCTGCGCGCGCAGGCGATCGATGTCACGCTGGGGGCGCGCATGCCGGGCCGCCTGCTGTCGGCCACGCAGTTCCTGCGCCAGACTCTTGTTGTGCTGATAGCGACCTTTGAATTCTGCATCGCCCGTACGGAGCGCCGATCGAATCGCCGCCATCTCAACTCACCTTTCCAGAGTCCGCAGCGCTGCCGCCTCCGGGGGGAGGCGAAGCTACGGCGTCGGGCTCGAAGCTCACCAGCGTGGCTCCACGGTCAAAACTTGAATTGGTTTGCACGTGAATCGTCTGAATCCGTCCAGCCCGCGGCGCAGTGAGGATCATTTGCAGTTTCATACTTTCAATCGTGAGCAATCGATCGCCCTCAACCACCTCGGCACCGACTTGCGTGTGGAGCGCCACCACAGTCCCTGGCATATCAGCTCGCACTTCGCCATGAGACGAACCAGACACCGACTCACCAGCTTCAACACCTGCGCGCCGGAAATGCCAGTGCCGTCCCGCAAGCCGCAGGTAGACATCATTGCCAGCGACCCAGCGCCAACCCTCAATGACGCGCCCATCAACAACGATACGTAACCTACCCGAGTCGCCCGGTTCCAATTCGCACAGGCTCACACGATGACCGTCGACCGAAAAAATCTGATCGGGTCGCCTGGCAAGAATATCGAACTGGCGCCGCTCGCCCCGCGCATCATCAAAGACAATGTTCAAGCGTGCCTCCTTCAATCACCCCAGGGGTCCAGCTCCCAGACCCGCTGACAGGTCGGCTACGCGAAGCGATACGCATCAGTTCCGCCAAAAACCGATCAGCGCTGCAGTCGCCGGCGTGTCATGCACCATGATGCGGATATCCCGACAACCAAGCGCCGCAGCAGTAAGCGCGAGTGCCTCCTCTTCGAGCGGCGCTGCCGCAAGCAAGGCCTGGGCATGCTCAGCCAGAAAGCCCGTGTGCAGGCGCGCCGCTTCGAAGGCCGGGTGCGCGGCGATGCGTCCCAGGTAGTCGATGTTGCTCGCCACACCCAGCAGCGTTGTCTGAGCCAGCGCGTCGACAAGCACCGCGCGCGCGGCTTCTCGATCGGCGCCATGCACAATGAGCTTGGCCAGCATGGAGTCAAACGCTGGCGTGATCGATTGCCCCTCGCGAATACCGCTGTCAAATCGCACGCCCGGGCCGACGGGTTCTCGCAGCAGGCCAATTCGGCCCGTCGCTGGACGAAACTCGTGCTCGGGCTCTTCGGCGCACACCCGCACTTCGATCGCGTGCCCTCGGGAAGAAAGCGAACTTTGTTCAGGAAGTAGTTCGCCAGAAGCCACTGCAATCTGCAACGCCACCAGGTCGACCCCCCAGACGCATTCTGTGACGGGATGCTCAACCTGTAGGCGTGTGTTCATCTCCAGAAAATAAAACTCGCCATCGCTGCCGAGAATGAATTCGACTGTGCCGGCGTTACGGTATCGAGCTGCCGAAGCGAGTCGCACGGCGGCATCGATGATCGATTGCCGCAAACCGGCGGCCAACCCCGGCGACGGCGCCTCCTCGACAATTTTTTGGAATCGCCGCTGAATCGAGCATTCCCGCTCGCCTAGATGCAGCACGCCGCCCTCGCCATCACCCACCACCTGAACCTCGATGTGACGTGGCCCGGGGACCAGACGCTCGGCGTAGATACGGCCATCACCGAAATACCGGCTCGCCTCGCCGACGGCAAGCGGTGCAGCCTGGGCAAGCTCGGCAGCATCGCGCACCACCCGCATCCCTTTGCCGCCCCCGCCTGCCGAAGCCTTGATGAGAAGCGGATAACCGATGGCCTGCGCCGCCGCTTCAAAGGATGCGCTGGGGGCGTTCGCGTCGATTTCGAAGCTTGGCGCAACGGGTACCCCATGCAATCGCGCAAAGTCGCGCGAACGCAGTTTGTCGCCCATCAAACGTATGCTCTGGGCGTCCGGGCCGATGAACACGAGACCCGCATCAGCGATCTGTCGCGCAAAGGACTCGTTTTCCGACAGAAAGCCATAGCCTGGATGAACGGCCTGCGCGCCTGCCTGTGTCGCAACAGAAACGATTTGGATGGCGTCCAGATAAGCCGCAGTGGGCACCTCGCCCTGCAATTCGATAGCCTGATCGGCCATGGCGACGTGTGGGGCCCGACGATCCTCGTGGTGATACACCGCCACCATACGGTGGCCCAGGCGCTGACCGGTCCGGATGATCCGACAAGCGATTTCACCGCGGTTGGCTACAAGAATCGTGTGCAGGGAGGGCATGGGCAATCGAGATCAGAAGATGCGAGGGTGGGATCAGGCGAGCCAGCGTCTGCGCCGCCTGTAGTGCTTGACCTGGCTGTAATCGACGCTCCCAACGCCCCCCAGATAGGCATGTTGCACATCGGGGTTGCTGCTCAGGACATCAGCCGCGCCACTCATCACCACGCGGCCGTTTTCAAGCAGATAGGCCGACTGCGCCACTTCGAGTGCCGCTGCGGCATTTTGCTCAACCAGCAGAACCGCCATCCCATGCTCGCTATTAATCCGGCGAATCGTGTCAAAGATTTCATCGACCAGAAAGGGAGCCAGCCCAAGGCTGGGCTCATCAAGCATGATGAGACGCGGCTCGGTCATGAGCGCCCGCGCAATGGCGAGCATCTGTTGCTCGCCCCCCGACAGATAGCCGGCCAGCGCCTTCGCGCGGTCCTTGAGTCGCGGAAAGAGATCGAACATTTCCGTGACCCGATCCCGAACCTTGCCGCGGTCGCGGTGCATGGAGGTAGCAGCAATGAGGTTTTCTTCAGGGGTGAGGTGGCCAAACACGCGTCGCCCCTCCAGACAATGGACGATACCCGTGCGCACCCGTGCGGGCGCATCCATGCGAAGGACGTCATGCCCGTCAAAGAGCACTCCGCCCCGCGTCACCGCACCCCGCTCGGGCTTGAGCAGACCTGAAATTGATTTCAGAACGGTGCTCTTACCCGCACCGTTGGCACCCAGGAGCGCCACCAGTCCGCCATGGGGCACCTCGATCGACACGCCCTTGACCGCCAGAAACACCTGATCGTAGACGACTTCGATGTTGTTGAGGGCGAGCAGCGGACTGGAGGATGCGCTCATGAGGCTCCTTCGTCTGGCCGCTGCATCGCCTCGGATGTGGCCAGATCGGTCACTTGCCCGACTTGGCAAATTCGGAGGAATATTTCTTGATCTCCTCCCAGACCACATCCTGATTGGCCGAATACCAATCGGTGATCGGCACAAATTTCGATCCGTCCCACTGCGAAATTCGCCCCTTGCCACCTCCCTGATGATCCTGCGACGTGATCGACGTAGCCGGAATCATGCCCTCGGCGGTGAAGTCTTTGATCAAATGCAAACCGGCATTGAGCCAGGCGCCATTGACGGGTCCGTTGGGCGCTTTGACAAACGCCTGACGCACGCCCTCGAGCATGAGCGCCGTAATCATCACGCCGTAGCTGTAGTAGACCGTGCCCACCTTGGCTTCTGGGCCTGCGCCTTTACCCGCTGCAACGACGGTTTTGAGGATGTCCTGAATCGGCTTGGCTTCCCGCCCAAGAATACAGGGGTCGACCTTCATCACGCCCTTGGCCTGCTGGCGACCGACCACATCCATGTCCGACTCAGAGACCCAAACGCTCGATGACAGGCGGTCCATGCGGATGCCGTTGCGGATCGCCTCGGTGAGCGCCACCGTCTGGCCCACGCCTGCACCCCAGAACACGACCCAGTCGGGACGCGCGCGCCGCACCTGTGGCCAGATCGCCGACTGATCATTGCCTGGTGGCGTGTAGGGGAAGGCTTGGAATTCAAATCCGAGCTTCTGGCGCAAGGCTTCGAAGATCGGAAGCGGCTCTTTGCCAAACGGTGTATCAATATGCACGAAGCAGATTTTCTTGCCCTTGAGGCTACCGCCATCGACCTGGCGGAAATGCTCCACGAGCAGCCCGGCCTGCGTCCAGTAGTTGGGCGAGAGCGGGAAAATATAAGGAAATACCGTGCCGTCCGCAGCATCCGAGCGACCGGAGAAGGCGGTGATCATGTTGATCTTATCGGCGAGCACGCGGGTAACCAGTGCGCGGGCGATCGGCGTGGAAAGCGGGTCGATCATCACCATGCCCTGCGCCTTTCCACGTTCATACGACTCGACCGCACGCGGCAGATCGTTGCCGTGATCGGTCACATCGAGAACGATGCGGTGACCATTGATCCCACCGCGCTCGTTGATCAGGGTGACGTAGTCGCGCTGTCCCTGGCTGTATTCAGCGGTCACGAAGGTGTATACCCGCGTGAAATCCTGCGTAGCGAGGATACGGATTGTTTTGTCCTGGCCGATCGCAATACGCGGGAACTGCGAAGCGAGCGCTGCGACTGCAGCGCTCGAAGCAAAGGCACGACGGCCAGGGTGTTTAGCTGTTGACATGGTGGTCTCCTCTTTGTGTGGGTGTTCAGTGATGCGGTCAAAATCGTTATGGGGCACAGTAATTGAACATTGATTCATCGGCCAGCATGGCGAAACGGCCATACCAGTAAATAGTTGCGAACATTGTTGTAGATTTTGGCGAGCCCCAATGGCTCCCAGAGCAAAAAGCCGATGATGAGCGCGCCATACAACACAAGGGGTACATGCGCGCGAACGTCCGCGCCGATCTGCAAAGACAGTGTTTCCGCAAGAACGCCAATCAGGTTATTGAGTACGATGGGCGCAAAAAGAATCAGTGCTGCACCAAAAAATGAGCCTAGCACCGAGCCAAGTCCGCCCACGATCACCATTGCGACCAGTTGAATCGACAGTTCGATATGCCACTGATCAGGCGACACCGAGCGCAGGTAGCACACCGCGAGGACAGTGCCGACCACACCGCCAACAAACGAACTCACCCAGAAAGCAAGCAGCTTGAATTTGAAAGTGTCCACACCAATGATCGACGCGGCGTAGTCTTTTTCGCGCACTGCCGCGAGCGCGCGGCCAAAGCTGGTGCGGCGAACATTGAGCATGAACAGAGCCACGATCACGCACATGGTGAGCGCAAACCAGTAAACCGCCCGATCCCCAACAATCGGGACCCCAAGAAAGCTCACTGGCGGTACGGTAATCGTCGCCTGCGATCCGCCGCTGATCGCAGGCACATGCGAAATCACAAAATCAACGATGTATTGCATCGCTAGCGTCGCCATGGCCAGATACAAGCCCTTTACTCGCAGCGCTGCAGCGCCAAACAGGACACCGATCGAAGCGGCTGCGAGCCCGCCTGCGATCATCGCGAGCTCGAACGGTGCTCCCGCACGAACCAGATGTACGGCCGCATAGGCACCGATACCCATAACGGCACCGTAGCCGAGATGAACCTGGCCGGCAGTACCCATCAAAAGATTGAGACCCATGACCGCGGTCGACCAGATGATCCAGGGCAACAGGTAGCTCACCAGATACAGGCGCTCCACCAAAAAGGGCGCGATCACCGCAAGCAGCAGCACCAGCGTGGCAAGCCTGCGGTCAAGCGGCAGCGGCCAGATAGCCCGGGCCTTGAGATAGGTGCTAAAGCGTATGCCTGCGCGTCGATAAAACATCAGACCCTCTCAATATGCTCTTCGCCGAACAGGCCATGCGGCTTGAACAGCAGGGTGAGCAGTATGATGACCGAGGCCACCACATCACGGGTGCCGCCGCCCACGAGCGGATCGAGCACGCCGGTGGCGACGCTTTCAGCCACGCCCACAATCAACCCCGCCACCAGCACACCGATGATGGAGTCCAGCCCCCCCAGGATAGCGATGGCAAGCGCCTTGATCAGGAGAAGCGACAGCGACCAGTCCACGCCCTGGTTCGACCCCCACAGCACACCAGCCGCCGTGGCACAGCCCGCCGACAGCCCCCAGGCGATCGCGATAGCGCGCTCAACGCGAATGCCCACCGCCCACGAAGCGGTCTGGTCATCGGCCACCGCGCGGAGCACCACACCGAGCCTGGAATTGAAAAACCACGCGGCAACCAGGATCAGGATGAGCGAGACGGTGCCGCCCACAATCAGCGAGCGGCTGAGCAGCAATTCGCCAACAAAGAGGGGCGTGTTGGGAATACCGAGATCGAGTTTTTTGACTGCTGAGCCCGCGATGCCAGGCAGCAGCCCACGCAGCATGATTTCAATGCCTAGCGTGAGCATGATCGCCATAATCACTGGCTGGCCAATCATGCGCCGCAACGCAAAGCGCTCGGTGGCCACGCCCAGACCAAACAGCACCACGATCGCACCGGGAACCGCGAGCCACATCGGCAGACCCAGCAGCGATGACAAGGCCCATGCGGCGTAGGCGCCTGCCATCGCAAGCGCACCCTGCGCGAGATTAGCGAGCCCTGAAGTTTTATAAATCAGCGTGATGCCGAGTGCCACCAGCGCATACATCAACCCGACAAAGACGCCATTGAGCGCAAGTTCGGCAATCAGTAGCCAATCCATCAGCGCACCTCCACCAGCGGCAACTCGCGCTTGAGCGCGCCACGCGCGCCATCCTCGTACACGATCTCGGCTTCGAACTGCACACTCGAGCGCGAGGGATCATAAAGCGCCTCGATGATGCGCGCATAGCGCTCTTCAACTACATTACGGCGCAGTTTTCGGGTGCGAGTGATCTCGCCGTCATCCGCATCAAAGTCTTTGTGAAGGTTGGTGAAACGCCAGATACGCAGACCTTCGGGTTGAGTGCTGTTCATGTGTTGCAGCACCCCAGCGATGAGTTGCAGGACTTCGGGCTGCAAGGCCAGGTCGGCATAGGAGGTGTAGGCGATGCCGCGCTTTTCGGCCCAATGCCCGGTCGCTTCCAGATCAATGCAGACGATAGCCGTGAGGGTCTCGCGTCCGGCACCCATCACAGCGACATTGCGAACATACTGACTGAACTTGATCCGGTTTTCGATGTAATTAGGAATGAAACGCTCGCCCTGGGCAGTGCGCACGACCTCGCTCACCCGGCCCAGCACCGCCAGATGGCCATCGGCGTCGATGTAGCCCGCGTCACCCGTGCGCAACCATCCATTCTGGATCGCCTTCGCACTCGCCTGCGAATCATCGAAATAGCCATCGATCACCGACTCCGAGCGGATCAGAATCTCGCCGCTCTCATCAATCTGGATCTCCACACCCGGCATGGGGGAGCCCACCGTGTGCAGTTTGACGCTTCCCTCTACCTGGGCCGCCGACAGCGCCGAGGTTTCGGTTTGCCCATAAAACTGTTTGAGAGGAATGCCCAGCGCGCGAAAAAATAGAAAGGTGTCCTCACCCAGGGCCTCGCCGCCCGTGAACGCTCGCTCGGCGCGCGACAGGCCGAGATGGTCCTTGATCGGACCGTAGACCAACCACTCGCCAAACTGCTTGACGATCCGGTCCGAGACTGTCGGCACCTGACCTGCGAGCAGGCGACGCTCGAGGTCCACCGCACGAGGCATGAACCAGTCGAAAAGCCGCCGCTTGAGCGCAGTGGAATCAGCCATGCCCACCTGTATCCGCGTGAGCATGTTGTCCCAGGCACGCGGTGCGGCAAGATAAAAGGTCGGTGCGATATCGCGAATGTCGTGGCCCACCGTTTCCTGGCGCTCGGGGATATTGACCGTGCTGCGAAGCATCACCCCTGCCCCAAGCGTGAAGACAAAGTCACCCACCCATGCGGTGGGCAGATAGGCAAACATTTCTTCGTACTGGCGAAAATAGCCTCCGCGGGCAGCATTGGCCACGCCCCGCATCACATTTCGGTGGCGAAGCGGCACCCCCTTGGGCGAGCCTGTTGTGCCCGATGAATAGAGCAGCACCGCAATGTCATCGGCGCGGGCACGCGAGAGAAGATCGCCCGCCAGCGCCGGCTGGACTTTCAACCGGTCGCGCCCTGCGCTCAAGACTTGCTCGAGTGCTATGACGCCCTCAGGCCGGTTCAGCATCAATCCGCGCGGATCATCAAAAATGATGGTGTGGGGACGACCGATGCGCTCACGTAGGCCGACGAGCTTATCGACCTGCTCCTGATCTTCGGCAATTGCAAGCGTCGGGCTGCCAAAGCGGGTGTAGACATCGAGTTGGTCAACGGGTACGTCCGGAAAGATCGGCGCGGGAAAGGCGCGCAGGCACATGGCAGCGAGCATGGTGAAATAAAGATTGGCCCGGTTATCGCCCACCACAATCATCGCCTGACCAGGTTGAAGACCGAGTTGCTCGAGCCCCGCCGCAATCGCGAGCACGCGCTCTTGTACATCGATCCAGGTGATTTCCTGCCAAATGCCGTAGTCGCGCTCGCGCATCGCTACACGCGAGCCCTCCTCGCGCACATTGGCAGCCAGCGCGGCAACCAGCGTATCAGCGCTGAGATTGGCGAAGGCTTCAGACATGGCCGCCCTGAATCACCCGGGCGGCTGCACGCTCGCCAAGATAGGCTTTCACCACCTTGGGGTCAGCGATTGCTGCACGCGGCGCGCCCTCGGCGATCGTCTCGCCATAGCTCAGCACGATGATACGGTCACAAATGGCGGTGACCACATCCATGTGGTGCTCAATCAGGAGGATGCTCACATCACGCTCATCGCGAGCATCGAGGATGAAACGCGCGATATATTCTTTCTCTTCCTGGTTCATGCCCGCCATGGGCTCATCAAGAATCAGCAGCTTGGGCTGGGCCACCAGGGCCCGCGCGAGTTCGACGCGTTTTTGTAGCCCCAACGGAATCACTTCCACAGGCTCGTCGCGAATATCCTGAAGCTGCATGAAGTCAATCACTTCTTCCACTACCCGGCGATGGGCTACCTCCTCGCGCGCCGCCCAAACCCAATAAAGCAGGGTGGCAAGCGCACTGGGTCGCATGTGGACATGGCGGCCCATCAGGATGTTGTCGAGCACGCTCATGCCGCGAAACAGAGCGAGGTTCTGAAACGTCCGGGCCACGCCAAGTTCGGCCACCCGATGCGGTGCGAGTTTCGTGGTGTCTTGTCCGAAGAGCTTTACCCTGCCAGCCTGAGGAGGGTAGAAGCCCGTGATGACATTAACCATGGTGGTCTTGCCCGAGCCGTTGGGGCCAACCAGCCCAAAAATCTCGCCGGGCTCGACATGCAGATCAACACCTTTGAGGGCCTTTAATCCACCAAACGATCGTTCGATGCCTGTGCAGACAACCGGAGCGTCGACGCGCGCGATGATAGACCCCCTCCTCTGCGGAAAGCTTGATGCTTTCTCTGATGTTGGTGCGCGGCGCTACCTCGTCGCAAGGCGCAACCTCTCTATTGGAGGCGATTGGGCGGACAGTGTCAATCAAGACCGTCCGGAAAAGCCTGATTTCCGGACCTTATCTGACAAAGCCACGAGCGGCGCTGTCCCAAGGCCACGATCTTGGCACTGCGCTTGACACTGATTATTCTGGCAGCAGGCCAATTTCATGCATGCCTCACCCCCAGCAGCCATACTCGTTTTGCAGAAAGACTCCCCACCACTCAGGTCCCCGAGATGATCGGTAATGGAACGCAGGCACTCGGACTACCGGTGTTCGACTTTCTGACCATGATCGATCAGTTCCACAGGGCAATCCATCAGCGACGCTATCAAGGTTCATACTAGAGCCCGCGCTCGATACTCTGCCCACCACCCCGGAGCCACGCGATTCATGTCAGCCGACCCAACCGAGTCATCGCCAACGCTACCCCATACCGCCGAGCACTTTGATGCAGTAATCATTGGCGCCGG
>SXGR01017779.1_pt1 | contig 10607 bp, 8 predicted proteins | sample 3174711 | NCBI WGS metagenome assembly SXGR01 (sample SAMN11356860, study PRJNA531348) | freshwater metagenome | isolation source: freshwater sample F1-60 | place: China: Fuxian Lake, Yuxi | collected 2017-12-25 | reverse complement strand
GATGAAGAGCGGCGAGCCGATCACGGGAAACTTGATGTTTTTGAGGACAGGCGGAAGGGTGCGGGCGGGGGCAGGCATGACGATTGTGCGAAGGATTAAGAGGGAGGAGTGGTGAAGGCCGATGAGGGCCGCGGTAATTCGAGGTGGGAAACTAGCCAGTTACCGATTATCTGGTGTTCTGGTTCCTGGCAGGGATCAATCGACCTTGATGCCGGCGCGCTTGATGGTGTCGGAAAAGCGCGCCTTTTGGTCTTTTAAGTCACGCGCAAAATCTTCCGCGTTAGCGTAATCGACATCCAGACCCACCGTGTTGAGGCGTTCCTTCACATCGGGTGCCTGCATTACCGTTTGCATGGCTGCCGAGAGCCGATCGATCACCGCTTTGGGCGTGCCAGCGGCCACCATGACGCCGATCCAGGCACTCAGGTTGTAGCCGGGTACGTTGGCAGCGACGGCCAGAGGCTCGACACCCGGCGCCAGCGGGGTGGCCGTGCCGGTGCTGAGCCCATAGGCGCGCAGGCGACCGGAACGCACCAGCGGCATGGCGGCGGCAACGGTTTCCAGGGCGTAGTGGACCTGGCCGCCGGCAACGTCTGTCAGCGCCGGCACGCTGCCTTTGTAAGGTACGTGGGTTACGGTCAGTCCGGCACCCGAATTGAAGGCTTCAGCGAGGATGTGGGCAGTGGCACCGGTTCCGGATGAAGCAAAGCTGTATTTGCCCGGATTGGCTTTGACCAGGGCCACGAATTCACGGGCATTGGCGGCAGGGAAGGAGGGTGCCGTCACCAGCATGAAAGGGGCGCGGGCCGATTTGGCGACGGGCACCAGGTCTTTATCGACATCGAATGGCGTTTTTTGCAGCAACGGGTTGATGCTGATCGGCCCGCTGGAACCCATCAGCAACGTATAACCATCTGCAGGTGCCTTGGCGGCAAAATCGGTGCCCGTCATGCCGCCGGCACCGGGACGGTTTTCGGCCACCACTGGTTGACCCAGAACGTCGGACAGCTTTTGGGCGACGACGCGCGCCACCAGGTCGGTTGCTTGTCCCGGCGGCCATGGAATCACCATGCGCAGCGGGCGGTTAGGGTAGGGTTGCTGCGCCAGTGCGGCACCGCTCAATAGCAGGGCGCTGATGATTAACGCAATTTTTCGCATGTTGTCTCCTTTTTGTCGAAGCTGGCACACCTGCCAATGGGTGCGGCTTTCGCAGTGTGCACCAAAAACGCGGTGTCGTGGAGCCAGCGCGCTTCCTGGCTTGGCTTCCGGCATCTTTTCTGGCTTATAGTCGGCATGGGAGTCCGCTTATGCGGGAGGGAATAGGGGCAGTGAAGTGGCACGCAAATCACATTCCGTTGACAGCCAAGCCGTCCCCGCGTTTTGCACCCAATGCCGCTCGCGCTGCGGTTGCATCGCCGTTGTGGAGAACGGCAAGCTCACCGCCGTCGAGCCGGACCCCGCCCATCCCACTGGCGCCAAGCTCTGCCCCAAAGGGCGTGCGGCGCCCGAGCTGGTGTATCACCCTGACCGTCTGACCACACCGCTTAGACGCACGTCCCCCAAAGGCGCCGCCGATCCCGGCTGGCAGCCGATTTCATGGGACGAGGCACTAGCGGAAATCGCCGGACGCATGACGACGATTCGCCAGGAGCATGGCGCGGAGCAGGTGGCGTTTTCGGTCACCACGCCCTCGGGGTCACACCTGCAGGATTCGATCTCGTGGATAGAGCGTTTGATCCGTGCCTACGGCAGCCCGAACACCATTTACGCAACGGAGATCTGCAACTGGCACAAGGATCACGCCACGCGCTTCACCTTCGGGCATGACATCGGCACGCCGGATTTCGCCCACACCGATTGTGTGCTCCTGTGGGGCAACAACCCTGCGGTGACATGGCTGGCACGCGTGGCCGAAATTCAGGGCGCCATGAAGCGAGGTGCACGCATGGTGGTGGTGGATCCGCGCCCTGCGGCGTTTGCAAAACAGGCGACGCAATGGCTGCAGGTGTTGCCGGGGACGGACCAGGCTCTTGCATTGGGCCTGGCACATTTATTGATCGAGGCCGGCACCTTCGATCAGGCCTTCATGCACGATTGGACCAATGCGTCGTTGCTGGTGCGCACGGACACCGGGCGCCTGTTGCGCCAGAGCGATCTGGAGGAGGGCGGCAGTGAAACAGTGTTCTATGGCCTGGGGCAGAGCGCATTGCCGGGCGAGCGCTTGTTGCCTTACGACACTGCGCGCGGGTTGTGGCCGCAGGGCTCTGCGGGCTTGGCGTTGACGGGCGCCATCCAACTTGAAACGCTGTCGGGCCGCGTGGCTTGCCGCTCCGCGTTCAACCTGTACGCCGCGACTGCTGCGGAGTGGCTGCCGGCGCGGGTGGAACAGGTTACGGGGGTGCCGGAGGCGGATCTGCGCAACGCGGCTCACATCATCGGCTCTGCCAAATCGGTGGCGTATTACGCCTGGAACGGCATTGGCCAAAGCGTTACGGCAACGCAGACAGACCGTGCCTTGACCTTGCTCTATGCTCTCACCGGCAGTGTCGGCGCGCGCGGTGGCAATGTGCCTGGCGGTGTGGCGTCGTTCGTGGACATTTCCGGTGGCGATTTGCTGCCACCGGCACAGCGCACCAAGGCGCTGAGGCTCACTGAGCGGCCGCTGGGTCCCGGGCGCCTGGGCTTTGTGACAGCGCGCGATGTATATCGCGCCGTGCTTGAGGCCGAGCCCTACCCGGTGCGCATGCTGTTCTCGTTTGGCACCAACCTGCTGGCGTCGCAACCCGACACCGCGCTGGCACGTGCGGCGCTGGAGAAACTGGAATTCCATGTACATGCGGATTTTTTTCTCAACCCGACCGCGCAGTACGCCGACATTGTGCTGCCGGTTGCCACCTCGTGGGAGCGCGAGGGCTTGCGTGCCGGGTTTGACACCAGCCTTGCGTCGCTTAAGCGTGTGCAGTTGCGCCGCGCGGTGGTTGCGCCGATTGGCGAAGCACGCAGCGACACCGATATCGTGCTGGGCCTGGCCGAACGCCTTGGCATGAGCGAGCAATTCTTCGGCCTCTCTGCCGATGCCGGGCACGACGCGCTCCTCGCACCGGCCGGGCTCACCGTGGCGCAATTGCGCGCAAGACCTGGCGGTGTGGAGCTGGCAGGCGACGTGCCGCTCATGGCCTATGCGCAGGAGGTTGATGGTGCACACGGCAAACGTGCTGCCGGTTTTGCCACTCCCAGCCGCCGGGTGGAAATCTATTCCGAAACGCTGCTCGAGTACGGCATCGCGCCGCTCCCAACGCTTGAAGAAACTGACCTGCCGCAGGCCCCGCCGGGCTATCCACTACGCTTGGGTGCCGCCAAGATCGTCGCCTACTGCCACAGCCAGCACCGCAACCTCGAATCGCTGCGGCGCCTGATGCCGGACCCGCTGGTGGAAGTGGCACACGAGGCCGCCGCAGCGCGCGGCATTGCCGATGGCGAGTGGGTGCGGATTCGTACTGCGGTGGGCAGTGCCGTGGCGCGCGCCAAGTATTCGCGTGACCTGGCGCCCGGAACAGTGTGCGCACAACATGGCTGGTGGGTCGAAGGGCCAGTGGGCAGCCCTTCTGAAGCCGCCGCGCCGCTGGCGGCAAACCTCAATCAGGTGATCGACACGACCCATGCCGACCCGGTGTCGGGCTCGATTCCGCTGCGTGCTTCCTGGTGCGAGCTGGAGCGCCTCACGCCGTAAACATGCGCCACGGAGCCCGGATCGTTTTTCCGGCAGGGTCTCAGAATTCGCCCATGTTGGCCTGGTATGGGTGTTGGCCCGGTGTTGCTTGTCCGCCATTACCGTGATACCTTGATATCCGTAGGCCGCTTCAAACTGATTGTGAGCCATTATTGTTTGATCTATCTCGCAGTCGGTTACCGTAACTTCCCGGCGTAAACCAATCAACGGAGGAGACAAATGAAAAGCTTCAAATTGCTCGCAGCCGCGATGAGCGTGGCGATCGGCCTGGCGGTCGCGCCGGCACAAGCGCAAGACAAGCGAGTGCGGGTCCAGATGGGTTGGGCTTTCCCGAGCACCACCGGATTGCTGGGACCGACCCAGACGCGTCTGGTCGAAACGCTGCGCGCGATCTCGGGCGGCAGCATCGACGTTCGGGGGTTTGAGCCTGGTGCGCTGGTGCCGGCCAATCAGTACCTTGATGCCGTCGGCAACGGTTCGCTCGATATGGCCTGGACCGTATCGGGCTTCTGGACCGGCAAGGACATTGCGTTTGCCATGTACGCTTCGGTGCCCTTCGGCCCCGACGTCGCCGAGTACATTGCCTGGATGAAGCACGGCGGCGGCGAAAGGATGATGAAGGAATTGCACGCCAAGTACAACGTCGAGGTCATCCCGTGCGGCGTCATTTCGCCGGAAGCCTCGGGCTGGTTCCGCAAGGAAATCAAGACAATCGATGACTTCAAGGGCCTGAAGATGCGCTTTTTTGGCCTTGGCGCCAATGTAATGCAGAAGCTGGGTGTTTCGACCCAATTGTTGCAGGCCGGCGAAATCTTTCAGGCACTGCAGCTCGGAACCATTGACGCCACTGAGTTTTCCATGCCGGTGATGGACTTGACCCTGGGCTTTCACCAGGTGGCCAAGCACTATTACTTTCCTGGCTGGCACCAGCAAGCGACGATCAATGAACTGATCATCTCCAAGAAAAAATGGGCTGAGTTCAGTGCCACGCAAAAGGCCCAGATTCAAACCGCCTGCGACGCCACCATGATGCAACAATTCGCCGAAGGTGAGGCTGGCCAGTTCAAGGCCATGAAGGAGATCCAGTCCAAAGGCGTGACGATCCACAAGTGGCCGAAAAACATTCTTGATGCTTTCGAGAAGGCCTGGAACGAGGTGTCGGCAGAGCAGTCAGCCAAGAGCCCGGAATTCAAAAAGGCGTGGGACTCGTACTCTGCCTTCCGCAAAGACTACGCAATCTGGAAGGACATGGGCTACCTGAAGTAACCGGGGGCTGGTGCTGAGCCCAAGGGCCGTTTGCGGCGTTGGGCCAGCCGCAGCGATTTGCACATGCGTTCGAGCAGCCTAAAGTGGCCGCGTGCGGGTTTCCGTGCGCTGCCGTCAGGTTTTCGCAGTGATTCGTACCGCATTGATTCGTAAAGCGGTTCGTACCATGTGAGCGCCCGGCAGTATCCAGGATTGTTCCGATTCGCGCTTCGTCCTAACTTTGCCTTGTGGGAGTGCCATGCAGCCTTTGTTGCGTTTTGCCAATTTCGTTGAAAACATCCTGAAACATATCGCCCACACAGGCGCCTGGGCGCTCATCGCCTGCATCATCTTCATCACGTTTGACGTGATCTCGCGCAAGGTGGGTTTTCAAATCCCCGGACTGGGATCCACTCCTCTGCAAGAGCTTGAGTGGCATTGCCATGCCATCCTCTTTTGCACCTGGCTCGGTTATGCCTACATTAAAAATGCGCATGTGCGAATCGACGTCTTCACCGGGCATTTGCCGGCGCGCAACAAGATCTGGCTCGAACTGATCTGTTGCGCCGCGTTTGCCTTGCCCTACCTGGTTGTGGCGCTGCCCTACGCCCATGACTTTTTCATGGTTTCCTATATGCAGGGGGAATCATCCGAGAACAGCAATGGCCTGCCCTACCGCTGGATCAGCAAGGGTTTTCTCTACATGGCTTTTGTGACGGTTCAACTAGCGGTACTGGCAGTCATGGCGCGTTGTGTGGTGGCTTTGTATGGCACGCCACAACAGGCGGCAGAAGCTCCTACTCCGTTTGCCGGCCCCGGCTTGGCGGAGGGCATCAAATGACCTGGATAGTTGACCACCTGGCGGTGGTGATGTTCCTTGCCCTGGTGTTTTTCATGTTCCTCGGCTACCCGGTCGCGTTCCTGCTGGGCGCGATCGGGATCTTCTTCGGGTTCTTCGGCATCCTCGCCGAGACTTTCAACATGAATCAGTTTGCCAACCTGTTGCCGCGGATTTTCGGGCAGGCGGTGCAGAACCCGGTGCTGGTGGCGATTCCCATGTTCATTTTCATGGGCACCATGCTTGAAAAAAGCGGTGTGGCTGAAACCCTGCTGCACATCCTGCAGCTGATGCTGCGCCGGGTACCGGGCGGGCTGGCGATTGCGGTCACCGCGCTCGGCACCATCATGGCGGCGACCACCGGCATTGTCGGCGCCTCCGTCATCATGTTGACCCTGATCGCACTGCCGATCATGCTCGCCAAGGGCTACGACAAGTCATTGTCGGTGGGTACGATTGCTTCTGCGGGCACGCTCGGCATCCTGATCCCGCCGTCGATCATGCTGGTGATCATGGGCGATTTGATGGGCATTCCGGTGGGCACCCTGTTCACCGGCGCCATCCTGCCGGGTCTTTTGCTGAGCGCCCTGTATATCGTCTATATCCTGGCGCTGTGCATCATTAAACCCGGCGTTGCACCGGCAATCACCGGCACGCTTGGGCCCGATGACGAGCGCCTCACGCTCGGCATGGTCATGCGCGGCTTTGTGCCGCCAACCGCCCTCATCACCCTAGTGCTGGGCTCGATCTTTGCCGGCTTCGCCACGCCCACCGAAGCTTCCGGTGTCGGCGGGCTGGGCGCGATCATCCTGGCCATGGTGAACGGGCGCCTGACCATGGCGTCCTTGCGCGAGGTGATGACCTCCACCGCCCTGACCAACGCCATGGTGTTCTTCATCATCTTCGGCGCGACATTGTTCTCTTACGTATTCCGCGCCCTCGGTGGCGACGATGTGGTGCTGGAGTTGCTCAAGGCGATGGGCATCGACACCGGCTGGGAAGTGATGATCTTCGTCATGCTGCTGGTGTTCTTCATGGGTTTCTTTTTCGACTGGATCGAGATCTGCCTGATCGTGCTGCCGATTTTTGCCCCGATCATGGGCAAACTCGATTTCGGCACCTTTATCCAGGGCAAAGAAGTCATCCTGGCCTGGTTCGCGATCTTGCTGGCGGTCAACATGCAGACCGCGTTCCTGACACCGCCATTCGGCTTTGCGCTGTTTTACATGAAAGGCACAGTGCCGCCCGAGGTGACGATGCTGGACATCTACAAGGGCATTGTGCCGTTTGTGATTGTGCAGATAGTGGGTCTGGTGCTGTGCATGATCTTCCCGGACATCGTGCTGTATCTGCCGCGGAAATACGGCTTCCTATAGCGAAGTTCAGTTCCGAAGCTAATCGCCAGAAAGGAAGCACCGGCCGAAGAATGGCTCCCAGAGCCACTCTTCGGCCATTTTATGCTTTGGCAGATGGGTAGGGTTAGGTTGCCTGCCAGCCCACAACTGCATGGCCGCAGACCTTGGCTGCCGTGATTCGTCACCCTCACTTTCCACCAGCGTCGTCCACCCAGGTCACGCCGGCGCACCCTGCTGATGAAGCTCAAGGCCGTCAGCGCCGGGCCGACGGCGAGCAGCAACATGGCAGGTTGCAACTGGCTGCCCAGGGCACGGCGATAGGCTTCGAAAACGGACATGGCGCTGATTCTAGTGTGGGCCGGCAGCTTGCCTGCGTTCGGCCGGTGCGCACCCTCTGCCTTTCTGGGCAGTACCATTTCGGTTTCTTTGTTCGGTTTCTCTGTCGGCCGGCAGGTTCGAACCCAAGGCCTCTGCGCACATGAATCCTGTCACGTCCATTTCGATTGAAGCTCTTGATGAAGGCGGTTTTGCCCTCTTCGGGCAGATGCTGGGGGCGCCGTTTCCGCACGACCCCAGTGCGATTGCCTATGGCCATCCGGGCAGCGATTTCTGGCATGTACATGATTTCAACCCTGGCGCGGGCGGCGACACCGAAGTGCTATGGGTCAATTACCGCAACGCCAGGTTGCGGATTGCCAGTCTCGAAGCCCATTGGCTGACAGAGCAGGCCATTGTTCCCCTGGGGGAGGGTCTGATACACGTGGTGTGCCCGGGTCGGGAGGACGACAAACGCGTGCCCGATTTGAGTCGGTTGCGTGCTTTCAGGGTCGGATTGGGGCAGGGCGTGTGCATGCGCGCCGGCTGCTGGCATGCGAGTTTCGTGTTGGCGGGGCAAGTCACCTGCATGATGCTGACGCGGCGTTCAACCACACGTGAACTGGTGGCGCATCTGGCGCGGGGTGAGCCCGCAACGGAAACCAGCATGATCGAACTGGCCAGCCTGGATGCAGCCGAATGGCGGCTGACGGGGTGATTCACGTCAGTGTTCCGCGCCGCGCATGCAGCAATCGTGCGCCAAGCGGTGATGTGATGCAGCGGGGTTATGCCTTCAGGAAAGCCGGGGCTGGTGTCAGGATCGGCTTGACCACCGGGCGAATCCGCTCCACTGCCTGGCGTGGCGCTTCGATGGTGGGGGCAGCGAGAATCTGTTCGATCCAGGCGCTGGCAGGCTGCCACTCCGGCAGATATGCGTCCACCTTGTTTTGCGGGAAATCAAAAATCGACAAGCCCTGCTCAAGGCAGCGTGCGTACACTTGCGCTTCCTTGACGGTGCCCAGATGATGCAGGTTCAATTCCTCGGCCCAGGTGGCCAGCAAGGCGCCGTTGCGCGTCCGCCCGTCGATCCGCATGCCGATGCTCGCCAGGCGGCATTTTCCCAGGGTGACGCGCGGGAAGGTGCGTAATTCCTTGACGCAGTCGGCGGCCGCCTGCCGGTCAAACAATGAAGGCGTGCTGGGAATCAGGATCGCATCGGCGTACATCGCCACCTTCATCAGGCCGATGCCCTGAAAGCCGCCCGGCGTATCCAGCACCACATGCTTCACGCCAGCCGGCGGGCGGGCGAAATTGCGGTCATCAATGGTCCAACCCTGGATTCTGGGCTGGGTTGCGGGACGCAAGCCGAGCCACAGGCGCGAGGACTGCTGGCGATCGACATCGCCGAGCATCACCTCGTGGCCGCGCTGCGCCAGATAGCAGGCAACGTGGGTGGCCAGAGTCGATTTGCCCGACCCGCCTTTGCGATTGACCACTGCAATTACGGACATGAATGGATCGCTCCATTGCGATGGCAGGAAGTCGATTCCTGCCAAGAGGACTGAACCATACCTGAAGAGTCTAGTAAATGTCCAGTATTTTCAGCAAGTTGGCGCTTTAATCTTGAAAATACTGCAACACTTTGCTGCGCTGCGGGTGCGTGGCGTGGGCGCAGTCGACGTGACGCTTGTTGGCAGAAGCAGTGTCAGATTCGCGCCAATCTTGCTGCCGCTGCAAGCCGCCTGCACCAACGATTTTCATGACGAAAAAGCCAAGGCCCGCTCCCACCAAGGGTTTCAGGCCATGCCACCCCGGAGGTTCAGACTCCATACGTTGACGCTGACCGGTTGGTGTATCGTGCACTGCGCTCTGACCAATGCTCGATGCTTGTCGCGCCAGCCAAGACAAACAAAAATAAAGAATGAGGCCTAGCCTCACAAGGAGGAGAAAAAGATGAACCAGCATCGCCGACTCGTCATTTCATTCCTGGGGCTCGGGCTCTGGGGCCACGGCGCATCCCGCGCGCAAACGCCATCGGGCACCGCTTTGAGTTTTATCGTGCCGCAGCCCGCCGGCAATCCCACAGACACATTGGCGCGGCGCTTGCTGACTGCTTTGCAGCGCGAGTTGGGGCAGCCTCTGGTAGTGGAAAACATTCCCGGCGCTGGCGGATCGCTGGGCGTGAACAAAATGCTGGCGGCTCCAGCGGGCGCCTCGGTGCTGATGATCGCCTCGCAGACAGAATCGATTCTCACTCCTTTGTCGGTGCGCTCTGCGCGCTACACCAGTGACAGCCTGCGGCCGGTTCTGCTCATCACCCGGGGGCCGTATGTGCTGGTTGGGCGCCCCGAATTGGCGGCCAACAATTTTGGCGAGCTGATCACGCTGGCCCGCAGCCGGTCAGCTAAGCCCTTGAGTTTCGGCCACATTGGCAATGGCTCGATGATCCATTTGCTGGGTGAGCGTCTGGCGCGCAAGGCAGACATTTCCCTCATTCAGGTGCCTTACAAGGGGGTGCCACCTGTCATGCAGGACATCATTGGCGGGCAAATCGACCTGGCTTTTGTACCTCAAAGTTCGGTGCGTGATCTGGCAGCAACCGGAAAACTCAAAGCACTCGGAACGACCGGCGCCGCAGCTTCCGACAAGTTTCCGACCGTGCAACCGATTTCAAAGTTCAACACATCCCTGGCCGATTTTGTGCATGGCACATGGGGCGCTGTATTTGTTTCACGCTCCCTGCGCGAAGAGGAAGTGGTGCGCCTGCACAGGGCGCTGACCGTGGCATGTCACGAACCGCAATTCCAGGCACAGACCCTGTCCGGCGGCAGTGACCCGGCTCCGTCGATGACGCTTGCGGAACTTGGGCGATTTTTCGATTCCGAGGTCAAGCTCTACCAGGCCATGGCGCGGGAAGTCGGCATCCAGCCGGAGTGAACATCGGGAGAGGCACGCGCTCTTCAGACATAGGTTGATAACTGTACAAAAATATAGTTATACTATGCTGCCGTTCTTCCCGAAGAGCTGCACACACCGTGTCTACCCTGCAGGAATTGTTTCAACGCTCCGCCGTCTGGCGCATTGGCGACCGCCCGCCGCCGCGCACGGATGGCCTGGCCACCGG
>SXGR01434022.1_pt1 | contig 10610 bp, 11 predicted proteins | sample 3174711 | NCBI WGS metagenome assembly SXGR01 (sample SAMN11356860, study PRJNA531348) | freshwater metagenome | isolation source: freshwater sample F1-60 | place: China: Fuxian Lake, Yuxi | collected 2017-12-25 | reverse complement strand
GTTCTCGATCGACACCGCGGCCTGGCCGGCCAGCGACGATACGATGGCCACCTCGCGCTCCGTGTAAGGCAGCACCCAACGATCGGAATCGGCGTCCGTGCGGATCGAGGCGCTCGCCTCGCTCTTCCGGTTGATCAGCTGCAGCACGCCGACCACGCGATCTTTGTGGTCGATCATGGGCACCACGAGCATCGACTTGGCGCGGTATCCGTGCTTCTCGTCGAAGGCGCGGTTGTGCGAGAACGGCATGCCCTTCGGTAGCTCGTAGACGTCCTCGAGGACGAGCGGCTTGCCGGTCGTTGCGGTGTAACCCGCGATTGACTTGTCGTTGAGCGGCAGCTTGAACGTGAGGGAGGGCAGGTCGGGCAGTGTGTCGTTCTGGCTGCGCAAGAAGTGGAGGAACTGCTCGCCTTCGGTGGACTCGACGAGGTACAAACTTCCCGCGTCGGAAGTGGTCAGCGCCCGCGCAGACTTCAGGATCAGGTCGAAGAGCTGTGCAGGATCGCGCTCGCTCATGAGCGCCATGCCGACCTTGGACAGCTCCTGGAGTGCCGCGCGCGCCAGCTTCAGCTCGCGACGCGCCTCGTTCAGCTCGCCTTCCAGGCCTTGCTGCGCTCCGACCACCTCAGTCATCGCAGCAGGTCGGCCTGGTCGAATGCCGCGCGCGCATCGTTCTCGTGCCCGAGCTCGGCCAGGATCTCACCTTTCAATTTATACAGCTCCCAGCTGAGCGGACCCGTCGCCTCGACGGACTCCACCGCTTCCCGCGCTTCGTAGAAGAGGCCCATGTCGCGATACGCCACGAGCGTGAGTAGCAGCCCGTCGCCACGAGGGTCGAGGCCGAACACGGAGATCTCCTCGAGATAGTCCTCCATCTCGACCGACTCTTCGAGGCTGATCACGCGGAAGTCCTGGGGTGGAAGTGCTCGGCCCGTGCGACGGCCGCCGACGAAGATCGTCCATTGATACGTGGCGCCCTGCTCGAGGTCGGCCTCGCCCGCGGGGAGGGTCCAGACAGTATCGGCTCCGACTTCGTACACGACCGGGCGGCCCCCGTCGAGCTTCCGGAGCATGAGGTCGTAACTCTGGCCGGCGGTGGCGGTCCAGGTGAAGGTGGGCCGGGTGCTGGCCACGGCCAGCGAGTTGCGTGGCCCGACCAGGGCGGTTTCTCCCGGAATCGGGCGGATCATCCCTTGGCGTCCACCGATGGTCGCGTCCGTGCCCGCGGCCTGGGCCAGCGTGGCGAGGGCCCGCTCGAAGATGTCCGGGTTCCCGGTCTCGCTCGACTCGGCGATGGTGGTGCGCTGCGTGACGACCTGTTGCGCGCCCGACGCTGGAATCACGCCGTCGCCGACGAACATGCGCTCACCTACCGCGGCTGGTGTCGGCGAGGCGCTCCCGTGCGTGACGTCGACGCCGCCCTGGACGCGGATGACGAGTGCAGCGGGTGTACCCTGTGCCGAGGCCGGAGCCGCGACGACGCCGCCGAGCGCGAGGGTTCCCATCAGCGCGAGCACTACGAGCCTACCCATGTCTACCTCCGATGACGTGCCCAGCCCAGCGGCTGCGCGGGGCCGATGCTTCCAATGTTCTACTTTTCATGCCGGTGCACCACGAAGTCCCAATCGGGGGGGGGGGGGTCGGCCATGTTCTGGTCGCAGCGCGTCACGTAGAGCCGGCTCGGCCCGTCTTCGGGGTCAGCCTCGAGCGCTGCCTCGAAGTGGGCCTTGGCCTCCGTCCACTGGTGGCGTTTGTAGGCCGACATACCCTGTTCGTACCGCTGCAACGCCTCTTCCTTCCCCGTCGGAAGGGGAATGCCCGTTTGCTCCAGCAACTCGTACACCCGGACCGGCTCGGACTTGCCCTTCACGGCGACCATGTCGAGTTCCCTGACGCGGAACCCGGCTCGGTTGCCGGAATCCAGTGTGGCTTCGGAGACCATGGTGTGGGTGTCGTACGTTTTGTTCGCCGGTTCGAGGCGTGCGGCGAGGTTCACGGCGTCGCCGATGGCGGAGTAGGAGAAGCGGCCCTCTCCTCCGAGGTTCCCGACGACGACCTCGCCCGTGTGGATGCCGATACGAACCGTCAGGTTTCCGTACGTATCCGAGTCTCCCCAACGCCGGTTCAGTGCGTCCATGTGGTGTTGCATGCGAATGGCAGCGCGCATGGCGCGGTCCGCATGGTCTTCGTAGCCCTTCGGAGCGTTCCAGGACGCCATTACTGCGTCGCCGATGTACTTGTCGAGCGTGCCTCCCTCGTTCAAGACCACCTGGGTCATGTCGTCGAGGTACTCATTGAGCAGGGCGACCAGGTTCTCGGGGTCCATCTTTTCGGAGAGAGTCGTGAACCCCGAGAGGTCCGAGAACAGGATGGTGAGCGGCCGCTTCTGACCACCCAGCCTGAGGGCCTCAGGGTCCTCAGCGATCTCGTTCACGATGTCCGGCGAGACGTACTTTGCGAATGCGCCTTTAATGCGTCGCTTGTCACGTCCCTCCACCACGGCGACGTAGGCCACTGAGCCGACATACGCGAACAGGCCTGAGAGAATCGGCGCGCCCACGGGGATCCAACGGAAGCGGGTACCGAGCGTGAACAACTCCGCGCCGGGTACGTAGAGGACGCCCGCCCACGCCCACCAGGCGAAGGTCATCGTGGCGAGCACGGCGGCAAGCGACGCGACCGCCCCCCACCCCGCGCCCAACCGGAAGGCCGCACCCGCCGCGACTCCCGCGACCAACAGCATCAGCAGGATACCTGTACCTGCGCCTGTCGGCTGCACGTACTCCCCGTCGAGCATGTTCTGGAGTGCGTTCGCGTGCACCTCGACACCGTACATCCAGCCGTAGGGCTCGCCGTCATCCGGGGAAGGGTGGGCGTAGAACGGCGTGCGGAAGCGGTCCTGCTCGTGGAAGCCGGTGCCGAGCAGGACGATCTTGTCCCGGAAGAGGTCGGGAAGGAGGCCCGCGAGGTCGGGCACCGTACCCGAGGCCGACGCCTGGAAGGTACCGGGGGGGCCGTCGGCGTCGGCCACCGAGGGTGGGCCCACGTACCGAATGCGGAAGGGCACGATGGAGCCCTCCGTCTCGCGGTTGTCCTCCAGCCACTCGGCTGGGATCGCTCCCATCGAGGAAGGAAGTCCGGGAAGGTCGAGTCGGCCGGCGTCGTTGGCCGCTCGCAGGACCGAATCGGCAGAGAGGCCACGGAAGTGCGCGTAGAGTGCGAGCGCGAACGATGGCTCGACGCCATAGCCAGAACGTACGGCCAGCGTGCCGTCTCGGAACGTCTCGAAGGACGCAGGCAGCTCGGCGGAGCCCACACCCGCCGCGAACTCCCTGAAGTACCTATGCGGGGGCGCCGTCACCGCGCCCGAGTCGGTCTGCACGACCGGCGTGACGAGGATGACGTTCCCCGCGCGGCGAATGGCGTCGCGAAGGAGGTCGTCGCCGCTGTCGATCGCGTTCAGGCCTGGGAAGAGGCGGTCGAGATACACGTCGACGCCAATCGTCCGCGCGCCCGCCGCCGCGAGCGCGTCCACCAGCGCCGCGAGATGCGCGCGCGGAAACGGTGATAGGTAGGGCCACCCGTCCAGGGTATCCATCACCGAGTACTCATCGAACAGCACCAGCGCCACGTCGCTCTGGCGCTGACTCCGCCCCGACTGGAAGGATTCCGGTGTGGTCTGTTGCCGCAGGTCGAGCGTGAAGTCCTCGAAGCCGCGCAGGCCCGATAGGTTACCTGCCGCGTCGAATCCGACGGCGAGCGTCACTGCGGACGCGACGATCAGCGCGTACGCGACGGAGCGGCGGTACTTCCTCACGGCTGGCTCAGGCCGAGCGCAGCGGCCGCATCAGTTCTGTATTTCGTAGACGACCGAGGCCGTTCCCCACGAATCCAGGCGTACCGCGCCCTCGAGCGCCCCGGCCACGGAAGCCAAAGCGGAGGCGATGCGCCCGGCGAGTTCCTCGCCGCCGAACGCGTACTCCTCGCCTGCCGGGATGGGAATGCCGAGTGGTCGCTCCGTCACGAACGCCCGCACCAGGCCCGTTCCGGCCGGCTCGAGCGCCGTGAAGGTGAGACCGCTTGCCGGGTCCGGGAAGGTCAGTGGGCGGCCCGCGGTCAGGCGCACCTCGCGCGTCCGCCGATGCGGATCCGGTATCCGATCACGAAAGACGGATGCTTGACCCGCAGCACCTCGAGCTGAGCGCCCCCGACCTCGTAGCCGCCTTGGTTGAGATGCTCGAACTCCATGGACGCGGCGACCACGTTGAACGGAACCGGGAAGTAGATCGGGCCCATTTGGCCCGCGAACAGGTTCTGGACGTCGATGTCCCTCTGCTTCGGCCCGACGACCTTGATCTGGTCCTCCGGGTCGTAGAGGGGCAGGAAGAACGGGAACCCTTGGATATGGTCCCAGTGGAAGTGGGTCAGGAAGATGTGGATGGCGTTGGGTCCCTTCTCCACGATTTCCATGCCCAACGGGCGGATTCCCGATCCGGCGTCGAAGATGAGCCGCTGACCCTGGTGACGGACCTCGAAGCAGGTGGTGTTTCCGCCGTAGCGGACCGTCGTGGGGCCGGGGGAAGGAATCGAGCCGCGCGTTCCCCAGCACCGAACCGTCACCGACGAGGCTTCTTCCGCCTTTCGCGCCGGCGACGCGGCCGTGCGGCTGACCGGATCCAAAACGATGAGACTCCAGGTGGGGGGCGAGCACCCGACGGGGGTCCAACCAACGTATAGGGGCGAATGGCCCTGGTGCGAGGATCTTGCGGACCTTCGCAGACCCTGGCCATTCATTCGAAGCCTTTCCCTCCTCCCGCGCCGGTTTTCGTCGATGGTGCCAGATCGGACGACCGAGTTGCCGAGGGAAGGCCAGGCGTCGCTGCCGCCCGAGCAGGTTCGGGAAAAGCTGAAGGCCGTCGCGCTCTTTCAGGGGCTGGACGGGGAAGATCTGGAGCAGATCCTCGAGATCTCCGAGCCAGTGCTCGTGAGCGCAGGCGAATACGTCTTCGAGGAAGGAGACCGCGGGGACCATTTCTACATCTTGGTCCGGGGATCCGTCGAGCTGCGGAAAGCTGGAGGAGGCGAACCGAAGAGGCTCGCGGTCCTGAAGGCCGGACAGGCGTTCGGCGAAATGGCGCTCCTGAACCAGACCCCGCGCTCGGCCTCGGCCATTGCCGTCGAGGATGCGTACATGTTGTCCGTGTCGAGGGCCGCATTCTCGGACGTGCTCGGTGGCGACTCGCTCGCGGTGCGGCTGCTCCGCAACCTGTCGAGGTCGCTGTGGGCGACCTCGGTTCGCCTGGCGTCGCAATCGGCGCAGCACGCGGCCACCGCGACCCCGCAAGACACGCTGGCGGACTTCAACCGCCTGCTACGCTCCCGGCTCCTTCCTCGAGTCACGCCGAGGGTGAGCGGCTACGACCTCGCCGCCTCCACGCACGCTCCCCGCCACGGCGCCGGCGCCTCGGCCTGGGACTGGATGCTGCTCCCGGACGGACGCCCGGTCTTCGTCGTCATGAGGGCGGCGCAAGCGGACGTATTCTCCGCCCAGCGCCTGTCTGCCCTCCGAGGCCTCCTGCGCGGTCTCGCCGTGGAGCCGCACGCCTCGCTCGGCTCGCTCCTCACGCTCGCGAGCCGGGGCGTGCGCTCGTCGTGGGTGGACGGCCTCTCGGGACCCGTCGCGTGTGCCCTAGTCAGCCTTGCCGACGGCGCGTTCGAGTGGGTGGGCGCCGGAGATGCGTGCGGCGTGCTCGCGCGTGCGGGCGGCCCGGTCGAGGAACTTTCGTGCGACCTTCCCGCGCCGGGCGAGAGCGCCGAGCACGAATACCGGTCGACGGTGCTCGGGCTCGGGGTGCGCGACAAGATCATTCTGCTCTCGGAGTATCCGGAGAGTTCGACGCGACTGGTGACCTCCGTCGTCACAGGTGGGTACACGTCGAGTTCTAGAGATGCGCTGAACAAGCTGTTCGGTCAGCTCGACCCGGCCAGCGAGGCGGGACCGGGGGCGGACGTGAGCGGCGCGGTGATCACGCGCACGAGGACATGACTCCTGGGTAGGACGAAGCACATATGAGCATCAACGAGAAGGACGTGCGGGGCGCGCTCAAGGGCGTGAAGGATCCCGAGTTGCACCTCGACCTGGTCACGCTCGGCCTCGTCTACGACATCGCGATTGCGGATGCCGACGTGAAGGCCAAGATCTCGCTGACCTCGCCGATGTGCCCCGTGGCGGGGCAGATCGTCGAGGATGCCAAGAAGGCGATTCAGGCGGTTCCCGGCGTGGGCAACGTGGACGTCGAGCTCACGTTCGACCCGCCCTGGACGCCCGCGCGCATGAGCCCTTTGGTGAGGGCGTCGCTGGGGCTTTAGAACCCTACGCCTCGACCAGCTCCACGTCCTCGAGGAAGTCCTTTAGCGGGTTGGCCACCGCGATGGCCCGCTCCCGAATCGCGTCGGCGAGCACGAGCCCACGCTTCGGGTCGCCCACCAAGTGCCGTGAGACCGCCGCGCCGAGCCGCGAATCCGACTCGGAGGCGGCGGCGTTGTACTCCGCGTAGCGGGCGCTCACGCGCTGCTCGAAGAGCGGGAGCTGACCGGACGGTGTACCATGCTGGACCATGTCCTCGAACACCGCGCGGTGCAGTTCGTCCAGCCCCTCGCGGATCCGATCTTCCGGCGCCCGGCCCACGAACGCGAGTTGCGCGCCACGGGGGTGGGCCCAGAGGAAGAAGATCAGCGCCTCCTCGGCTGTGCGACGACTGCGGCGTTCGTCGTCATATAGGGCGTCCACCTCGGGCAGGGGCGTTTCAACGTCCTCGCGCGAGAGGAAGTCGGAAAAGCTTTCCCAAACGAGGCGAGCGAGACTGTCACCGAGCTCCATCGGCGTCATCGTCTGCGGAGCGCGGAACTCTCGGGTATCGTCCAGGAGCGTGGTTTGCACGACCAATTCCCCATGATCTTCGGTTGCTGTAACATCAATTCGGAGCCCCGACCACACAGTGTCAAGGTTGTCGATTCCCACCCATCTGCATGACCTGCTCGGGGCGCTCCGCCGCCCCCTTGGACGACCCAGGAAAACCCTGGTGCGCCTTGGCCTCTTGGCCCTGGTGGGGGTCCTGGCGGCCTGCTCCTCCGGCGGCCGCTCGATTCCGAGGCCGCGGCCGATCATCATCTACTCCGGCGCGCGCCTACGGGTGGAGGAGGCCCGTATGGACTCCGTCTACACCTGGGTGACGAATGAGCAGCTGAACATCCAGAACGATCCCTCCTTCTGGGTCGTCACGCGGCCGACCGTCGGGGATACCTATCCTTGGGAGGAGCTGAACGTGAGCGCGGATACGGTGACCGTGCGGGCCCCCATGGGAGCGCAGGACACCGAGGTGGTCTTTCAGATCTACGGGCACCTGCACCTGATGACGCGGATGGGACGTCAGGAGGAGTGGCTGCCCGAGGCGCCCACGGCCACCGGCTACGACCTCGAGCGCGCCATTCTGTCCCGGGTCGCCGACGCCTGGATCCTCGGGCGGACGGTCTACAACACGGGGCCCTACGGTCCGTTGGACGAGCTCGCCTACGCCAAGGAGGCAGGGCACTTGGACGCGTTGATCTTCACGGCGCGGCCGAGCGAGTTCGTGTCCGACCGGGCCGCGTGGGTACGTGCCAACCCGGGTGCGATGGAACGCTACCGGGAGTGGTTCCTGGACACGTTCAGCCGCGAGCCCCCAGGGCTAAGGTCGAGCTGACCGCACCGGAAGGCCACGTCTCGAACGGCCGGGCGGTGCCGTCAGCCCCAGCCGTCAGGCACAACGGTCAGGCTAGAGTGACTTCCCAGCGGAGCCCGATCGGCTCGCCCGCGCCGAGTTCCTCGACGTGGACGTCGATGCGGCCCGTGCGCGCCAGCCGCGAGTCACTCGGCTTGCCCCCGAAAACGGCGAACCCGATCACCCGGACACGACGTTGCTCGCCGGTCTGCGAAGTCGCGACCAACTCGGCGCCCTTGAGCGACCGGATGGAGGGCGCTTCACCTGACTGGAGGCGAAGGCGTAGAATGCGCCCGGCGTGAGGGGCGTCCATCGCGTCCAGAACGCGGAAGACGACGCCCCGCTTCGTGGCCGTTTCTGTCAACATGGGGGATAGGGTACCGCGATGACCTCACCCACGGAAGGCACAGCCCGGAGCGAGCTCGAGCTGCCCCGGGAGGAGATGTTGGCGCTCGCCGAGCAGGCCGCCCAGCTGATCGTGCACCGCCTCGAGCACCTCGCGTACGAGCCCGCGTGGAAGGGAGGCACACGCGCCGAGATGGAGGCTCTCCTACGCGAGCCACCGCCGGAGGCGGGGCGCCCGGCCGCCGAGGTGCTGGAGCGGGCGGCCAAGCAGATCCTTCCGGTCGCGAGCCGAGTGGACCATCCGCGTTTCTTTGCGTTCGTGCCGGGCGCGGCGACCTGGCCCGGAGTATTGGCGGATTTCCTGTGCGCGGGGCACAACACCTTCCAGGGAACGTGGCTGGGCGCGAGTGGCCCGAGCCAATTGGAGCTGGCCGTGCTCGACTGGTTCCGGGATTGGATCGGGTATCCGGAGACCGCGAGCGGGCTCTTCACTAGCGGGGGTTCGGCGGCGAGTCTCGACGCATTCGTAGCCGCCCGGGAGGCGGCCGGCGCGCCGGAGCGCGCGACCGTCTATATGAGCGATCAGAGCCATTCGGCTCTCAGCCGGGCCGCCAGGATCGTCGGCATACGAGCCGAGCATGTGCGCAAGGTGCCCAGTGACGATTACTTCCGCATGGATATGGCGAAGCTCGCGCACATGGTGGCCGAAGACCTGGCAGCGGGTATGCAACCCATCGCGGTATGCGCGAACGGGGGTGCCACCAACACGGGTGCCGTCGATCCCCTCGACGCCATGGCGGACTTCTGCGCCGCCGAACGCCTCTGGTTCCATGTGGACGCGGCCTACGGCGGCTTCGCCGTACTCACGGAAAAGGGCAAGGCCGTCTTGAAGGGGATCGGGCGGGCCGACTCCATCGCGATGGACGCTCACAAGTGGCTCTTCCAGCCGTTCGAGGCGGGGTGCCTCATGGTGAAAGACGTGCGCCGCTTGGAGGCCGCTTTCGCGGTGCAGCCCGAGTACCTGCAGGACGCGCAGCTCGGAAGCGAGCAGCCGAACTTCAGCGATCGGGGTCTCCAGCTCACACGCTCGTTTCGTGCGCTCAAGGTGTGGATGTCGATCCAAACGTTCGGGCTGGGGGCGTTCCGTCGCGCCGTGGCCAAGGGGATCCAGCTCGCGGAGGAGGCGGAGGAATACGTGCTCGCCTCCGAGATCCTCGAAATCGCCAACCCCGCATCGCTCGGCGTCGTCTGCTTCCGTTTCAATCCGCGCGATTCGGGATACTCGCCCGAGTTTCTCGAGCTGATCAACAAGGCGGTACAGGCGCGCGTGATCGAGTCGGGCACCGCGATGATGTCCTCCACGCGGCTGCGCGGCGCCTACTCGCTACGCTTCTGTCTCCTCAACCACCACACCTCCTGGCAGGACGTGCTCGGCACGTTGCAAGCCATCGGGCGCTTCGGTCTCGAGGCCGTAGCGTACGCGACGAAGTGAGCACGTGCTGGGAGCTCGCGTGACCGACCTCCCACTGAAGGTCAGGGTCGCGGGTTGGGTAGGAGCGCTCCTGTTCTGGGTCGTACTGAGCGGGTTGTCACTCGGATTCGACGTACCCCTCGCGGATGCGATCCTGTTGGCGGTGCTCCTCGTGGCGGTCCCGGCGTTCGCGATGGCGCAGCTTCCGCTCGTCGAAGGTGTGCGTGTGGAGCGGCTGCCCGCCTATTGGGGTTCGATTGCGGCGCTCTGGATGATCGGCTCCGCCAGCTGGCTGGTCGGGACGCGCAGTCAAGGCGCGGCCGCGCTCGGATTGGTGGCGCTCCCACCGCTGGCGCTGGGGGCCTGGTCGGCCGGTCTCACGCTGGGTGCGTTGCTGGTCGTGCTCGCCTTTCGCCAGATCGCGGTGTCGACCGGAGCCGTCGAGAGCCCGGTACTGCGGGAGCTGCTCCCGACGACGCCGAGGGAGAAACGCGTCTTCGCGCTGCTCTCCCTGGCCGCCGGCTCGGCCGAAGAGCTGGCGTATCGCGGCTACGCGCTGCTCGTGCTCTCGCCGCTGGTCGGAACCTGGGGTGCGCTCGCGCTCACCTCGGTGGTATTCGGAGTCCTGCACGCGTACCAGGGTTCGCTGGGCATGGTCCGCACCGCGCTGATGGGTGCCGTACTCGGCTGGGGGTACGTCGCTTCGGGAAGCCTGTGGCCCGCGATCGTCGCCCACGCCGGCATCGATCTGCTCGCGGGCCTGGTGTTCGGCGAGAGGCTCCTACCTCCTCCGAGACCTGCTAGAGTTGTGGGGGGCACGCACGGAACACTGTGACGGGAGAGGTGAGACGTTCATGGAGGTCGACCTGGCTCTGCTCGCGGATGCCGCCACCATCGACGGATCCGGCAAGCTCAACATTCTCGGGGTCTTCGACCGGCTCACCACGGCCGCGTTTCCCACCCGTCACCCACGCCTCAGCCTGGTGCTGCGCTTCTCGGCCGGGCTGGACGAGATCGGTCGCCACCAGGTCGGG